>Ga0256913_10001842_pt1 | contig 10842 bp, 9 predicted proteins | sample Axial_MatmetaG_FD_185970 | JGI IMG/M metagenome (GOLD analysis project Ga0256913, IMG submission 185970) | Deep-sea worm associated microbial mat communities from Axial Seamount, Juan de Fuca Ridge, Pacific Ocean - Axial_Mat | ecosystem: Environmental > Aquatic > Marine > Oceanic > Microbial...
ACCATTTACATCGATTGCCGCAGTACCTTTGAAGGCGAATGTATTTTGGAGAGCGGCGTGAGCATTCAGGGGGCTTCCAGACTCATCAATGCCCATATCAAGACCAATTCCATTGTGGAAGATTCGCATATTGAGAACTCCGATGTCGGACCAATGGGACGCATCAGACCAGACACCCGACTCGTAGATACCCATATCGGGAACTTCGTGGAGGTCAAAAAATCAACGCTGAACGGTGTTAAAGCAGGCCATCTTGCCTATATCGGCGATGCGACCATCGATGAGGGCTCCAACATCGGTGCGGGTGTCATCACCTGCAATTATGATGGGAAAAATAAATTTCAGACAAAGATCGGAAAGAATGTTTTTGTCGGTTCGGACACCCAGCTGGTCGCACCCGTGACCATAGAAGATGATGTCATGATCGCTGCAGGAACAACGGTGAACAAAGATGTGGAAAAAGGTGCACTTGCCATTTCCAGAACCTCTATGAAGACCGTCAAGAACTTCTTCTATAAATTCTTCGGAGACAAATAATGCAGCTAGACCTCAAAGGCAAATCCATACTTCTGGGCGTAACAGGCAGTATCTCCGCCTACAAAGCCTGTGACCTGGCAAGACTTTTTGTCAAGGCAGATGCAGAGGTACATGTAGTCATGACACCAAGTGCAGAGCGTTTTGTCTCTGCACTTACTTTTGAAGCATTGACACGCAACCCAGTACTCACAGAGAGTTCTGAAAGCTGGAGTTCCGAACTCAACCATATAGAGATGGGCAAAAAGTGTGATGTGTTTATTGTTGCTCCCGCTACAGCAAATACTCTCAACAAGCTGAGCAAAGGGATCGCTGACAATATTCTGACACAGACAGTACTTGCCTTTGCCGGACCGATGCTTGTTGCACCTGCTGCCAATACCCAGATGCTCAAGAATCACTATACCACCGGTTCACTCAAAATGCTTAAAGTCAACGACTATACCGTTATCGAACCCCAGGAGAAACAGCTTGCCTGCGGAGATACCGGCAGCGGCGCACTGGCGGATCCACAGGAGATCTTTTTTGAAACAGCCAAAACCCTGCTCAAAGATCCTTTCTGGACGGACCGACGTGTGGTTGTTACCGGCGGAGGCACCAGAGAGAAGATCGATGAGGTACGCTACCTCTCCAACTACTCTTCAGGAAAAATGGCAAAAGCCATCGCACTCTCGCTCTATCTCAGAGGAGCGGATGTCTGCTACCTGACTACCAAAGACACAGAGGGACTTCCTGCTGCCATCTATACCATTGATGTTGAAGATGCACAGGAGATGCTTGAATATACACAGGATGCTATCAGGGTCGCTAAAAAAGGTGTAATGCGACAGGCAAGCATGAACAGTGCCGACCCTCGTATGCTTATACAGAAGACCCCTTTCCTATTCATGGCGGCAGCAGTCTCCGACTTCAAGCCAAAGTACCCTCAAAAAGGCAAACTCAAAAAATCGGCACTGGGAGATACATGGAGCCTTGAGCTTGTCCAGACACCCGACATTCTTGCTTCTCTGAACAAAGACGGTATCCGTACGGTTGCCTTTAAAGCGGAGATGGATGCACAAAACGGTTTGGAAAATGCGAAAGCACTGCTTAGACAGAAAGAGGTCGATGCAGTCTGTTACAATCTTCTTGAGGACAGTAGCAGTTTCGGTACGGACGAAAATGAGATCACCTTCATTACTCCGACAAAAACAACCCCGCTTGGCAAAGCAGACAAACTGACACTTGCACAATCCATACTGAATGTTTCAAAAAGCCTTGCCGATGACTAAACATCCTCTCAAACATCTGGCGATCATCATGGATGGTAACGGCAGATGGGCAAAACAGCGCGGACTAAACCGTACAAAGGGCCATGAAAAAGGTGCAGAGATCATTCGTGATGTTACGACATACTGTGCCAAACACTCCAGCATAGAAACCGTAACCTTCTACGCTTTCAGTACAGAAAACTGGAAACGTCCCAAACTGGAAGTGGAATTTCTTATGAAACTGCTAGACCGCTATCTGCAAAAAGAGCTGGAAACCTACCAGAAGAACAATGTGCGCTTCATGGCCATCGGTAAACTTGAAGCCTTTTCCTCCAGACTGCAGCAGCGTATCAAAATAACGGAAGAAGCTACAAAGCACAATACGGACCTGACCCATATTCTGGCACTCAACTATGGGGGCCGCGCAGAGATCACCACTGCGGTCAACAGGCTCATTGCAGAAGGGAAAACCGAAGTTACAGAAGAAGATATCTCCCAGGCCCTGCAGACACCATATAGCGACATAGACCTGCTCATACGGACCAGCGGGGAAGAGCGTGTCTCCAACTATCTGCTCTGGCAGATCAGCTATGCGGAATTCTATTTTACAGAGACACTTTGGCCAGATTTTACGATGCAGGAGCTTGATGATATCATCAGTGATTTCGAACAGCGTAGCAGACGATTTGGAGGATTATCATAATGGAATTTACAGCTATAACTTTTCTGGTCTTTATTTTTGGAGCGATGATAGGCTCTTTTCTGAATGTGGTGATCTACCGTATCCCCAAAGGGGAAAGTATCGTCTTTCCTGCTTCCAAATGCCAAAGTTGCCAAACACCCTTGAAGTGGTGGCACAATATCCCCATTCTCTCCTGGCTTTTTCTTCGGGGAAAATGCTATTTCTGTCATGAGAAGATCTCATCACAGTACCCTGTTGTCGAATTCCTGACCGGTATTATTTTTACAGCACTCTATCTGAAACTGGGACTTGTCTGGTACCTGCCTTTTGTTGCAGCCTCTTTTGCCGCACTCTTTGCCCTGGTGATGATAGACTTCAAATATATGGCTGTACCGGACAGTGTAAATTTTGCCGCACTTCTGTTTGCTCTCGTACAACCCAACTTTCTTTACGCTGCACTCTATGCTGCCATCGCAGCAGGCGGTCTCTACCTGATCGGGCTGCTCTCATCACTGCTTGCCCGACGACAGGCTATGGGTGGTGCAGATGTCATAGTGGCGGGGACCATGGGAGCTCTGCTGGGCTTTCCCAATTTCTTTGTAGCTATTTTTCTCTCCGCCATATTGGCAATAATTCCAGCACTTATCTATAGAGAAAGAGGAGTTCCTTTTGTTCCCTTTTTAGCCATGGCCACATTGATTACCTATCTATACGATACACAGGCAACTCAACTGCTGGAGAAACTCATTTATGGTTAATGTCAGGGGATATATCTCGTCAAATTTCACAAAAGCATTTTTGACGATCTTCCTGCCTTTCTTTCTGATCATATCACTGGTCTACCTGGTAAAAATATCTTCTCTTACTGCACAAATACAAATAAACTTTCTGGAACTGCTTCTGCTCTACAGTTATTCTCTGCCCAACATCATATTCTATACTATCCCACTCTCGTTTATTGCAGCAGTCGCCAATACACTGATAAAACTTTCACAGGACAATGAACTTATTGCCCTTTATGCACTTGGACTCCAGGCCAAAAAGATGCTCAGAAGTATCTTGTTGCTTGGTATTCTTTTTTCTATTCTTCTGTCAACTATCTCATTTCTGGGTATTCCCATGAGTAAACAGCTTTACAATGCATTCAAAGAGAAAAAAAAATCCGAAGTAACATTTAATATTATTCCAGGAAAACTGGGACAGAAATTCGGTGAGTATTACATCTATGTCAAAGAGAAAGATCAAAAGAATAATATGTTTCATGATATGGTTATTTACAACAGAACCAAAAAAAATGAAGAGCAGTTCTTCTCTTCCCAAAAAGGTCAATTGAAAAGAAATGACCATATTGCATCACTTTTACTTCAGAAAGGGTATGGCTATACATATACTGAAGATAAACTGCAGCAGGCAAAGTATGGGACCCTGGAAGTCTTTGATACCAAACAGAAGTACCATTTTCATTTTCAAGACATCATCTCCTACTGGACATTGACCAAAACAGACAAACATCGTATGGGAAGAGCTCTTTTCTATCTTTTTGTAAGTTTCATCCCCCTGCTTTCTGTCTACCTGGTTGCAGCTTTTGCTATGATAAACCCGCGTTACCAGGCAAATCACTCCTTCATCATTATTTTTGGAGTTACTTTTTTTCTTTACCTGATCGCTTCATCTCTGGAAAAATGGGGAAATATCCAAAGCCTTGTTATTATCGCTGTCGCTACGTTTATTTCGGGTAGGATCCTCTTTCAGAAACGGGTGGCACGTTATTTTTAAAAGGGGAATTCAATATGAGAGTAAAAGCCGTTATCGCCTATGATGGAAGTAACTATCAGGGCTTTCAGAAACAGACATCAACAAAAAATACCATCACTGCAGCAATAGAGAAGGTCCTCAAAGATCTACAGATCGATTCTGCCATTACAGGCAGTGGACGTACCGATGCAGGAGTACATGCAAGCGGGCAGGTTATTCATTTCGATCTACCCTCCTTCTGGTCAGACCTTGCCAGACTCAAAATTGCACTCAACAGAAAACTCTCTGCCATACAGTTCAAACATATCTGTAAAGTCCCCAATGATTTTCATGCACGCTTTTCCGCCAAAAAACGGATATACAGATATGTTTTCAAGGAGAATACACCTTCAGTATTTGAAAGTGACTATATTGCACACTACGGTAATTTTAATACAGAGATTCTATCAGAAGCACTTTCTCTTTTTATAGGAAAGCATGATTTTGCCTATTTTCACAAAACAGGTTCTCCAACACATACTACAGTCAGAGAAATATATAGTACAAATTACAAACAACAGGGAAGATACCATTTTATCTACTTCTCAGCCAATGGATTCCTGCGCTCCCAAGTAAGGATGATGGTTGAAGCTTCTATGCGTTGTGCCCAGGGGTCACTTACCCTTGAAGCACTGCAGGACCAAATAGAATGCAAAGGGCAGGCACTTAAAAAACTTGCCCCTGCCCAAGGACTCTATCTGGCACGTATACTCTACTGATCTTCTTCAAGTTTCATTTTAATAAGGTCTATATGCATTCCCTCTTCAAGCACTTCACAGCAGAAATCGATATTTTTCTGATCAGGATGCAGGATCACGAATGGTTTTGCCCCTGTACTTCGTATCATGTCTGATATTAGACATTTCATATTCATAAATGGTGTACCGTCAAAAATGACATAACGGTATTGTGTATCTTCAATACGGTCCATAAATGCCTCTTCCTCGATAACTTTGTCTACACTGTAGCCAAGATTTTCCAAGATTTTCTCATACAGATCATCAATAAGTGAGAAGGAGTGGTATACCAGAACATCTTTCTCTTTTTTTACTGTTTTTTCTTTTACTATTTCTTCAGCAGGAGAAACAATCTCTTTTGGGACTACCTCTTCGGTTTCCACCGCTTCTTCTGAAATTTCTCCTTCTTCTACTTCAAACTGCTCATCTTCCACTTCAGAAACAACCTCATCTTTTTGAAGTTCTTCTACAAGTGCTTCAGGAGTTACTTTTTCTTCGATAATACTCTCTTCAGAAACCATCTTTTCCTGTTCTTGTTCATTCTCTTCTTCCTCTGTCTGCGTTTTGGCATGCTTTGGAAAATATTCCTGGAGTAGAATATTGAGTCGTTCCAGATTGATTGGTTTGGACAGATAGTTATCCATACCTTCATCTATATACTTCTCTCTATCTCCGGAAAGAGCATTGGCAGTCAAAGCTACGATAGGAATGTGGTGTTTACGGTTCTTCTCTTCATACTCAATGATCTTATGTGTCGCTTCAATACCGCCAAGTACAGGCATTTGAATATCCATAAAGATCATATCGAATTCATTCTGCATACGTAGATTCACTGCCTCCTCTCCATTTCCTGCCAATGTGACCTCTAAACCAAAACCATTCAATACATTTTTAATAAGTTTTTGGTTAATACTGTTGTCCTCTGCTACAAGTACATGCAAATTTTCAAATAGTATGTTTTTACTTTCAGGTTTTTGTTTTGAGGCAATACGTACTTTCTTATCATACACTACTTCAAGTGCTTTGAATGTTTTACTGAGATTAAGCGGTTTATAGAGAACTCTGTCAATCCGTTCCTCAAGTGCTTCTATATTTTTTTTCTTTTCTGCACTGGTCATAAGTACGATCTTACTGTTGATATCCAGATATTTTTCCAGTTCGCCCTTTCTCTGATGCATCATATGGTCAATAAAAAGAATATCCGGTAATGCATCTTCATCCATAGTCAAAATACGTTCTTCATCATACAAGTCGAATTTTGCACCAGTATAAGTTACATATGCTTCCAGATTTTGTCTGAGACTCGGCTGCAGATTCTCTCTTTTACCAAGCAATCCGACTGTAAATCCAAGCATATTGATACTCTCCCTAGGAACAGCATCTTTAGCCTTTTCAAGTGTCAGACTGAAAAAGAAAGTCGAGCCTTTTCCTTCTTCACTCTCAATATCAAGCTCTCCCCCCATGAAAGAAACCAGTTTTCCTGAGATAGCAAGCCCAAGACCGGTACCTCCGAATTTTCTACTGGTAGAAACGTCTGCTTGGGAAAAAGCATCAAATATTTTGCTTCGTTGACTCTCGCTTATTCCAATTCCTGTATCGGATACCGAGAATACCATAGTAATATACTCTTTACTTTCAGCAGATTTTTCGATTGCTACATCCACTGCACCTTTGGATTTGGTGAACTTGATAGCATTACTGACAAGGTTGACAATGACCTGTGATATCTTGGTTGGATCCCCCATTACTTTTTCAGGAAGCTCAGGATCGATATATACCCCCAGTTCAATACCTTTCTCCGCTGCCCTTGCCGCATAGGATTCAATAGAAGACTCAAACTGTTTTACAGGATCAAATGCAATATGTTCAAGCTCGATCTTATCGGCTTTGATCTTGGAAAGGTCGAGAATATCATTTACAATGGTCAGAAGGTTATCTGAACTGTGTTCTATTACCGTAATAAACTCTCTCTGCTCATCGTTGAGTTCAGAACCTTTCAACAGCTGTGTAAACCCTACAATTCCGTTAAGCGGTGTACGGATCTCATGGGACATATTCGCCAGGAAGAGGTCTTTTGCCTGATTGGCTGCCCTGATGGTATCGACAAGGAACTTGTAGATACTGTTGATATCACGTCTGTCTATCAACTGCTGAAGTTCCTTCTGCTGCTCCTTGTCAAGTACGGCTTCAATATCTTTAAGTGTCTCTTCAAAAAGCTGTTTGTCTTTATTGATATTATAATTGATCACCAGCATGATCAGTAGTACAAGAAGAGCAAAAGCGCTTCCCAGAGCATACTTTATAAAGATACTTTTATTCTGAATAAGGCGATCCTCCCCTTTAACCTGGGCAGTCCCTATCAGAATCTGTTGTACCTGTGTCAGGTATTCCTTCTTCTTTCCACTCTGCTTCATCCATTTTTCGGTACTTACATCATAATTACCTTTTGAAGCTCCAAAAAGAATTTGTACACGCTCATCATTTCCGATTTTACTATATGCATCCGCAGTCACGATCGATGCAAGCTGTTTTTTCAGTGTATAATCTGTGATCTGCTTCAATGAGGGAAGGGCATCATTCATAAGCAGATTGTCCCACATCTGCAAATCTTCATTCTTCATAGGATAATGCCCCTTCAGGATAAAAAGAATACCTGTGTCTTCAAGTACAACATTTCCTATCGCAGAGGCATAATCTATATATCCTGAGAGATAACTTTTGATCCCCGAGTCTGTCTCCTTGGAAGAGAGGATCCTGGCCACGCCAAGCAGAGACTGGAATATCTCTTTATGATAAAGAGTATGAAACGTGTTATGGTAATCTGAACTGAGGGTATCGACTTGATGTCTTACTTCCATCAGTTTTTTCTTGACCAATGCCAACCTTCTGCCATAAGATTTCAAGATTTTGTTCATTCCTAAATATTGTTCCAAAGATGATATTGTGCCATTGACAGCTTCCCTACTCTCTTTGAGTGCATCTATTCGGTCATTTCCTCCACTTCCCATATAGATCGCACTCTCTATGCGTTCATGGGAAAGTGCATCTATCATCTGCTCTGTCATATCTACAAAATGGATACTCTTTTTACTCTCTTCTGCCTGCATATAACTGTTGTATGCCAGATAAGTATTGTAAGAAACAGTACCCAGGACAGCAATAACAAGTACGATTAGAAAGGAAAAGATATTTTTATTGTTTAATAGATTCATTCTTCTTCCTTTTACTGGTTTTGATTATGATATAAAGTGATCTGCTTGATCTGTTCTTCAAGATAAGCTGTTGACATTAACATCAGTTTTGGTATAAAAAGTGTTTCGGATTTTTTCCAAAAACCACTAATATCAGACCATCCGCTCATCATTTTATTTTTTACAGTATCTATCTCTTTTGGATACGGATATGCTTCGATCTCCTGCATATTCGTATTCAATTCAGCAATTGCTTCATGCATCTGATCCCGATTGGTTGGGTTGTCGAAGCCCACATGCACTGCCATATAATATTTCATGATACGTTCGATAAGATAATCTATCTGTTTGGTAACCATCAGCATACGCTCTTCTTTGGTAAAATCATAGGCATGCGCCGCAGCAATGGAATCAGCACCTTCAAGCAGTGTTTCACTGTAGTCAAGCATCAACGCTGCCTGTTCCTCATTAATATCTTCTGTCAATGCCTCTGAAATCTGATCTTTACTGTATGCCAGAAATTCCAAAATATCTTTGGTATCACTGTCTTTCGTTGTAGCAGAAATTATTCTGAGATCATTGCTCAGCTTTACCAAAAGTCTGTTAATATGCTCTTTCATTTCTTCTTGATGCGGTGTTTTAAAAAGAAAAAGATAATCTTTGACAATTTGCTGACTTAAAAACCTAATCCCCTCTGTTGCCTCAAGAATTTTAATATCGCCCCGTGTCGCTATAGCGGTTTTTTTCTGCTCTCCCGAAGCCGTACTGTTAGCATCTGAAACAGCAGTTTTTTTATCGGCTGCTTGCAAACCTGCAAACAGCAGTACTGTCAGCAAAAACACATAAAAGATTTTTTTCATCTTTCATCCTTTACTTATATAACTCGACATACATGCCTGTAATCTTGTTCATCTTTTTGGTAATATTATCCGTTGTATTGAAAACGATCAGAGGCAATCCGCCTTTTTCAATATTCAGATAGAACTTATAGACGATCTTCCAAAGTCTGTCGATCTCGTTAAGCTGTCTGTTGATCTCCGGTGTATTGCTTGGATTTGCCATCAGTGCTTTGTGGGCTTCAGTAAATTCAGCCACTGCAGCCTTCATCTGATCGATGGTATTCTTATCTTTGATCCCTGCCTGATAGGCAATATAGTATTTTGCAATACGCTGTGCCAGCATTCTCTGTTTTCCCGATTTTCCGACAATAGCAGACTCTTTCACTTCCACTTTCTCTTTGAGGGAATCCACAACATACTGGCTTCCTTCCAACATTGATTCACTCAGGTCGATGATCAACTGTGCATTGTCAAGGTTGAACGGTTCGTTAGCCGTTGTCTTAAAGTCCTCAATACTCAATTCAACAAAAGAGAGCAGGTTTCTGATCTCCGGATCATTGATAGAATCGACCAATACTTTATGGGAAGTGACCAGTTCTTCCAAAGAAGCTTTCAACTGCCTATTGGCTTTGGAAACCGCTACTTTTTTCCCTACATAAAGGTAATCTTTGGCTATTCTCTGAGAAAGCATTCTCTGTTTTCCGGCTACATCTATCAACTTTACAATATCTGCGATCACCGCCTTGTTCGTTGCTACTGCCGCTGTTTGTGCCGCTGCCGGTTCAGCATAGGCACTCCCAGACATGAGCAATACTGCTGCCGCTGCCATACTGATATTTTTTATCCATACTTTTTTCATTTTCCTATCTCCTTTATTATTTCGATTTACTTGAAACATACAGCTGTGTAACACTGTTCATATTTTTCAGAATATCATTTGATTTTTTATAGATCAATGTTGGAACAAATTTTGATTTCGAACGGTTCATCATTTCAAAGAAAAGGAATGAACGTTTTACCTTTGCCAGCAAAGTATTGATCTCATCATTGTTCGCAGATGACTTTTCCAAAGTCTCCAAAGAGGTTTTGAAAAGTGCTAATGTCTCATCCAGTTTTGTTTTGAATTTCGGATCTTTTACACCCCATACCTTCAGCATGTAAAGACTGGCCATCCGCTGGGAAAGCATTCTTTGCCGACCAGCAAGATTCACGATCTCCCCGGAAGCTTCTCCTGTCTCTTTTACAAACAGTTTGGTTGCTTCATCCGATACTTCAAGAAGTTTTTCCAGTGCTTCCTGAAGTTCTCCCGCTTTAGTGATATCAGGTTTTCCCTGTAATGTCTTCTGAAGCGGTTCCCACAACTTCTCTACCTTTTCAAGACTCTTTTTGGTAGCATCATCTTTTGCATACGTTTTGAGAGACTTCAAATGCTCCGTAAAGGCATCCATTGTATCCTTCAGATCCTTCGCCGGATCACCAAATGTATTGTTCATCCCGATCATTGCATAATCCTTCAGCATCCGCTGTGTGAACATACGCTGCTTTCCGGCAATATTCACAGCATCACCAGAACTTTTGATCTCTATGGCCTCTATACCTGAAGTCAATAGAGCAGAGAACAGAAATATTTTTACTATTTTTCCTGTCATCTATTTTTCCTGCGCTGCATACAGACCTGTTGCAGTATTCATATCTTTAAGGATTTCATTGGACTTCTTATAGATCAGTGCCGGAATGAATTTCGATTTCGATCTGTTCATAATTTCAAAGAATTTAAATGACTTTTCTGCTTTTTTGAGCAAAGCAGTGATCTCT
>Ga0256913_10001843_pt1 | contig 10842 bp, 6 predicted proteins | sample Axial_MatmetaG_FD_185970 | JGI IMG/M metagenome (GOLD analysis project Ga0256913, IMG submission 185970) | Deep-sea worm associated microbial mat communities from Axial Seamount, Juan de Fuca Ridge, Pacific Ocean - Axial_Mat | ecosystem: Environmental > Aquatic > Marine > Oceanic > Microbial...
TTTAACTAAAAATATAATACATTTTTGTTTTTAAAAAGAACTATTTTCACTCTTTAAAGCGCGAAAAGAGATGAAGAAGTTTTTATTCGGTAAAACCGAATTATAGGATTTATTAATTTGTTTTTTAGGACTTATTTTTTTATTTAATTCCTTTAAAAACATTTGTTTCAGCTAAGCTGATTTTTTAACCTCTGAGGAGTTTTTAGGCTTTCTCTAGAAGTTAAAAAATTGATGGGGATATATATCTCTCTCCTTCATCTTTTTTCGAGTTTTAAAAAAACCGACTTAATTTATGCCCTTTAAATATTAAAAGAAAAGAGAATAAATCTAATCGGTTTTTGAGTTTCGTCAATAGCTCTCTCCTTCTATTGTTTTCTCTCCATAATTTGGAGGATTTATTTTTTTAATGTGCCAGTCTTGTTAAAGACTATTTTTCTCTCGTCTCTTTAGACAAGAGAAATAACTCGTTAACAAGTTAATCCCTTTTAATAATCCTTATGGCAAGGACCTCTCCATGCTCTCTCCTCATGGTTATGGCCACTCTGTGCCGGTTTGGATTTGGGATTTATATAAATTCTTAAATGTTCATTCTCTTTGCTTATCTTCTAAAACTTTAGCGCAAGGAACTTTTTTAGCTTGATGAATCAGTATATCATAGATTAAGTATATTGTCAAGTCTGAGACAAACAAAATATCTATAATATCAATAAAATACTTTACAAAATTACATAAAACATAGCTAAAATGATACTAATTTTGTCTAATTTAAACTTGACAAAATTATTTAATATGCTATAATTAAATTAGTTTAGTAAGATAACTAAAATAAAATATGTTTAAAAAAGCACTACTTCAAACCGATTTAACTCCAACTCAAGCCGAAATACTTGATTTTTTATACCAAAATAAAGAAGCCAAGGCCTCTGTGATAGCTAAAAAAATACAAAGATCACGAGCAATAGTATATAAAGAGTTAGAAGAATTGACCGATTTAGGAATTGTTGAAAAAGATGATAAACCAAACCAAGTTAGCATATTTCGTGCTAATCACCCCGCTCAATTGGAAAAATTAATGGAAATTAGAGAAAATAAATTAAAAAAAGACAAGGAATTATTAAATAATTACTTGCCAGATATGATTTCCGCTTTTAATCTAATGAATAATAAGCCGGGAATTAAATTTTATGAAGGAATAGAGGGAGTAAAAAAGATATTAAATGATACGCTTAAAGCTAAAGATGAAATATATACTATTTCTGATAGTAGCTCAATTCGTGCTCACGCCAAAAAATTAAATGAAGAATATATAAAGAAAAGAAAAAAATTGGGGATTAAGAAAAAATTAATTGTTCCTTTAAGTGCGCGTGATAATTATTCGCAAACAAAAACCGAATTTACGGAAATTCGGTTTTTACCGGGGGAATATTTTAATTTTGATACCGGTATTCAAATTTATGATGGAAAAATTTCTTATCAGACAATAAAACCGGATAAAATGGTTGGTGTTTTAATTGAAAATGAAAGTATTTATAAGATGCATAAAATGCTTTTTGAATATATTTGGGATTCTTTGGCTAAAAACAAGGAAGATGAAAAAGAATTTGAAAATCCTTACTTCAATAAAAACTTCATAGCTTAACTAAACTGCCTCTTTCATCCCCATATCTACTTTTTTTTCAAAAACCAAATAATTATCTTTTTTTTCTTTAATTATTCTAGTCATAACATAATTATTATCCAGAAGATAATTAATATCTCTAATATTACTTTCCATATTTTCTTTTTCTTTTTTAACTAAAATATATTTTTGTAAACCAATTAATTCTTTTATATCTCTTTTATTATCATAATGAGTTAGTAAATCTTTTCCTTTCGCTTTTTTAGAGCCATAAAGTTCATTCTCCGGATCAAAACGATCTATTTGATAATAATATCTTCCCGTTTTTTTATTTTTTTCTATCCCGGAGACATTAAATCCTCCTCGTTCTAAATAAAAAGCGCTTACCTCTTTTCCTATTTCGGCAATAGCATGTACTCTTTTTTCTTTAGCCACTTCACCCATCACTCTTTCAAACATAGCTTCTCCGATATTTGAACCGCGATAAGAATAACCGACATTAAAAGTAGCTCCATAAACATTATGTTCATCAATTTCATCAAAGCGGAGAGAAGAAACTAATTCTTTTTTTCCTTTTACTTCTCTAATTAATAAATGCCAACGAGATTTATCTCCATTTTGAAATGATTTCTCTACTTTTTTTAATATATCCTCTCTTTGTTTTTCATCAGAATAATTAGCTCTGATAATCTCTCTAATCATTTCCTTTTCTTCTTCATCCAATTCATTTGAATTAAGAGAACTATAATCAATATTTTTTATATCTTCAAAACTTAGATTAGCCTCCTCCCGAGCAGTTTGGAAAATAGAAGAGAAAACTACAGCGTCGGTTTTGTATTTTTCTAATTTTGTAATAAAAAGCTCTTCATCAATATCTTTATTTTGAGTTAGATTTTGAATATAATCTGACAATAAATCATCTGCCTTTTTAAGAATATTTTTTATGATTTTTTCCATTTCATCTTCATTGATGTTTTTTGTTTTTTTGAAAAAAGAATTAATTTGTTCTTCCAATATTTTAGTTTGATCAACTATTTCTTGATATTTTTGAAAAATTTTGTCAATGGTTCTATTTTTTGATATTTGAATATTTTCTTCATAAGCTAATTTTTTAAATTCTTCTTTTATTTTTTGTTTAATTTCATCAATTGTTCTATTTTTTCTTTTCCATTCTTGAATAACTTTTTTATCTTTTGGTAAACGATCATTTGTTTTATCTCGACAAAAATCAATATACTTTTTAATTATCTCTCCTTTGGGTATATTATATTTATCCCAAAATTTATCATAAGAAATATAATAATTGTTAAAATCTATTTCTTGCTGAACACTGGTCTCTCCATTTTTAATAATTATTTTTCGTTTTTTATTTTTTTCTGAGGAAGGGAAAATACTTTTAAGCATTGCTTGTCGTTTAGCCATTTTTGATGGATGCATGACCATAAAAAAATCATTTGTAAAAAAAAGAAAAGTTTTTTTATCCATTTTTTTTACATAATCATTATATAATTTTTCTTCATGCCCGGTTTCGAAAGAATAAAGTGGAAATATTTTTTCCATCGCAAAATCAAAAAGTCCAAATTGTTTATCATCCAGTTCTTTTTTTAAATTATGAAAAGTTGTTAAAGAACTTTTCCAAATTAACAAATCTCTTTTTAGAAAATTAATGAGTTCATTAATAATATTTTCTTTTTTGTCATCTTTTGTTTCTAGATTTAATTTATTATTTGTTTCACTTAAAAGTTTATTAGCTTTTTTAATAATAAGTTGAGAAATTTTGTTTTTATCTAATTTTTCTTCTGGAAACATTTCACTGTAAATATCCATAACTTCTTTTGTTATTTTTTCTATTTCATCTATTACTTGTGCATATTCGCTAAATAATTTGTCTGCTATTTTGGGTTGATTTTCCAGTTGTTTTCCAATATTAATAATTTCATCTCCAGACAAACTTCCGGATTCTAGGGAAAGGAAAGATTTAAGACCATTTATACCATGTCGTTTTACGAATTTATCAAATTTATCCCTTTTTAAAATATTAGTTTGCTTCATCATTTTTAAAATAGCATCTTGTTCTTTTTTTGAAAAAAAATCTATATTAATATTATATTGTTTTTGTAAATAACTATCAGCATCTAAAAGTTCAGAAAAATTCTTAATATTTTTCATTTCCTCTGTTTCATCTTGATCTAAACTATCATTTTTAACATTTCTTGGGTTAGTATCCTGAATGCTCGCCACATAATAGTCTTTTTTTGTTTTATGAGCATTATTTTTATTAAGAATATTAAAATAAGCTATTATTTGTTTATTGTTGTAATTGTCAACATTAACAATAGCTCCTTGTTCTTCATTTATTTTATAAATCAAACATCCTTGAAATTGTCGTCCTAAAAAATGACGCACACCATTTAATAAAACATATCCGTTTTTCCCTATGTTTTTTACTATCCTTTCTTTATTTATTCTTTTTTGTCTTATTCTAAAATCTGTAGGGAATAATAATTTTTTTTGAATCAATTGTGGTGCTTTTTTTCTTAAAAATAATCTGGGAGAGTTTAAACTATCTCCAGCTTCAGCAGCTTTACCAAATGTTCCATATTTTTTGATTAAATATTCAGCAGAAATTGGTTTATATTGTCCTTCATCATTTTTAATCATTAATTTTCCCGTTTTTTTATCTCTATAAGCATCTCCATAGTTGGGATGATAAATTAAAAGGGCTAAAGTAATCTCTATATAATTTATATCTTCTATATTATTGTATTTTATATTATTTTGGATTACACCTCTCCTTAATAAATCATGTAATGACAAATAAAATTCGCTTTGTTTAATTTTTTCAATATCCAAAGCATCTTCAGCGTTGTTAGGCATATATAATAATGGTTTTTCTTTTTTTTCTCCTTTCTCATAATCATCTTTTGATACAACCTGTAAATCTTTGAATAATAAAGTAAATAAACGAGCAAGATTGTTATTACAAATTTTTTTATTATGATATAATCGTTTAATATAGGTAGTGTTTTGTATGACATAACTCTGTTTAAAATCTTTTTTTAATTTATTTATATCAACAATTGTTTTTCCATCTTTTGTTTGAAATAAAAATCCTAATTTTTTTAATTCTTGAATACTATTATAGAACAACTTATTTTGATCAATTTGAGAATCTTTTTTTACTTTTTCTATTTTTTCTTGTTCAAATAAATATTTTTTTAAAAATCCATCAACATCTTTTGCTAATAAATCTTCCTTTTTAATAATTTGAGATCTAATTAGCGTCTGAATAATTCTATATTTACTAAAAACAACCTTTTTTTTCTTATCAGTATAAATTCCCATTCTGTTTCGTGAATCACCAAAAAAATTATTACTAAAAAGTATATTAATATCAACAAGCTCATAACTATTATCTTCTTTTTTTCTTAATAATCCCTTTTCTTCTAATTTTTTAAATAATTTTTTTTGTACTTTCTCATTTTGCCATAATTCATTTTCTGCCTCTTCAAAATCTAAAACATTTTCATTTTCTCCCTCTCTTAATTTTTCTTCATCTTTCATCTCAAAATCATCTCCAACTTTTTCCGAGTTTTTTGAGGGATTTATAGATGTGTTTAATTCTTTATTCATACTTTTTATCTTCTAAAACCCTCTCTACTCCCATCAAAGCTATAAAAATCCAAAAAAGGAAGGAGAGGTCGTTTTTAAAATAAGGGACATCTACTAGTCCATGAATAATTATTTCTATCATTAAAAATATTAATCCCAAAACAAAAATATTATTTTTATTTTTTAAAAATAATTTAACACCAAAATAAAAAAATTGAATTATTAAATATAGAAAAGCGAAAACTCCGAATAAACCCAGTTCGGTCCAGAAATTTAAAAGAATATTATGAGGATACATATAGATTTCTACTGGACGCCAATGCTCAGCTTTATATTTATCATTAAAAATAACTATTTTTCGGCGAAAGTCGGGGTCATGATCTTTATTAAAAAATATTCCTTCTTGATGAAATGGTTTTATTTCTTTTTGATAATTAGAAAGACCGGTGCCGAATATAAATAGACGAGGAGAAGAAGTCATCATCTCGTAAGTTTCTTTCCATTGTGCTTTACGCACTTCTCCGGAAAAATCTTTTAATTGTATTTTTTCTAAAATATATGTTTTTAAATTATTTTGACTAAAAATAAAAACAAGGGTGATTAGTCCGATTAATGAAAAAGTAAAAGCGAATTTTTTATTGATAAAAAATGAACCAAAAAATAAAGAAGAGGATACGGCAATTAAAGCTCCGTCTGATTTAGCAAAATAAATTGCTAAAATGGATAAGAAAAAAGAGAAAACTAAAAAAACTATTTTTAAACTATCCAGACTTTTTATTTTTATCTTTTTATTTTTAAATTGATGCATAATATAAAAATAAAGAAGGACAATAATCGGTCCTAAAAAAAGTCCAAGAGCATTAGGATAGGGGAAAATTGAAGAAACTCTATCTCCCCCTCCGGACCAAAAAAGTCCATTTAATTTTTGCCATAAAGCTATGGAAGAAAGAAAAAAAGAGCTTAGAGAAAGAATAAAAATAATTTTCTCTTTTCCGTTTTTAATTAAGAAATTAAAACTAAAAATAAAAAGAAAAACCGCTTCAATAAAATAGGCCTTATAAATTCCTAAGGCAGAGTTGGAAAAATTAGCGACAGTAAGAGCAATAAAACTAGAAGAGATAAATAAAATAATGGGTAGAGAGAAGGGGTAAGAAGAAAAAGAAGTCCTCTTTTTTTCTTTAAGCGCTTGTATTTTATCTTTTATGTTTTTAAATATTTTTTGGTAATTTTCAAAAAACCAAAAATAAGCATAAATTAAAAATATGATTTCTAAAAAAGTAAAAGGAATATGAAAAAGATTAAATCTAATTAAGTAAGCAGGAAGAATAAAAATAATAACTAAAAAAGCCCAATCAATTTTCCACCAAGACAAAAGGATATATAAAATTATAAGAAAAAGAAGTAAATAAGAAATAAGCATATTTTAAATTAATTTCTATTAAAAAAATAAAATAATTAGGTAATTAACATATAAAGACCAAGAGAAACTAACAAAACTCCCATTATTTTTTGAAGCATAACTCCTCCTCCCAATTCTTCTTTTATAATTTTTGGATATTTTGTAGAAATAAAAATTACTAAAAATATTAAAAATACATATTGAACGCCTTGTAAAGAATTGATAAGGGCAACATTACCGAGGCTAATAGCACGATTTAACATAATAAAGGCAAGAGCGGCGGAAATTCTTACCCCTATAAAGAAAGTCATATTTTTCGGACTTTTTTGTCCTCGATGATATTTAAAAATCATTTTTCTCCAATCCGTAATAAAAAGCATTAAAAGTACTCCAAAAAAAGATCCAATTCTAGACCAAACAAAAGCCCCAATAAAAGGCTGATTACTATAAATATATTTTATAAGAACATAATAAGAGGCAAAAAATAAAGCGGAAATTATTGAATTAAAAATAAGTCGCTGAGTAGGATGATAGCGCGCATGAATTAAACCAAAAATATGACCAAATATTTTTCTAAAATGTTCTGCAACAATTTGCCAAGCATAAAATGGAGTTTGTTTAACTGAAATTAATACACCACCCATTATTAAAATAATAAAAGCTAAAAATTGTTTTTCACTTAATATTTCTCCAAAAAAAATATAAGATAAAATAAAACTAAATATCGGAACTAAAGCACCTACAATCGGAACAACTCGAGTTGCTTCACTTTGATGTAGGGCTTTATACCAAAAAACCAAAGTAGCTAAAAAAAGAATACCAGCAAAGACATCTAATAAAAATTCTTGTAGATTGGGAAGCAATGGTCCAAAAACAAGAAGAGCAATGTTAAAAATACTCCAAATTCCAACATAAAAAGCGTAAGTAATAGAAGAATGAATTTTTTTCGAAAGTAAAAACTTATCGGCGACATAAACTCCGGCATTGATAAAATATGAAATTACGGCAATAAAAACATACATATAGTAATACTAGACAATAATATATAATTTTACAAATCTATAACTTTAAAATATTAAATATATATTCATTATAATTTTAATAAACTTTTAGCGATAAATTTCTTTGGGCCTATATTGTAGAGCTTCGGCAATATGTTGATCTTCTATTTTTTCTTTTTCATCTAAATCGGCGATAGTGCGTGCTAATTTTAAAATACGAAAATAAGAACGAGGAGAAAGATGCATCTGCTCTACCGCATTTTTTAAAAGTCGTTCGGAATTAAAAGATAAGGGGCAAAAATTTTTAACTGCCTCTGAACTCATTTCAGAATTAGTAATAAAAGGTAGATTTTTAAATCTTCTTGTTTGAATTTTTCTTGTTTTTTCAACTCGTTTTTTAATATCCAGAGAAGACTCTTCTTTTTTATCGGAAGACAATTTTTCAAAATTAATTCTAGGAACTTCAATATGTAAATCAATTCTATCAATAATCGGACCAGATATTTTTTTTGAATAATTTAAAATACTACCGGGTGAACAAGTGCATTTTTTTTCTTTATCTCCATAAAATCCGCAAGGACAAGGATTCATTGCGGAAATAAGAATAAACTTAGCTGGAAAACTTAAATTTCCCTGCGCTCTACTAATATGAATAATGCCGTCTTCTAAAGGTTGTCTTAAATTTTCTAAAACTTGTCGAGGAAATTCCGGAAATTCATCCAGAAAAAGAACTCCACGATGAGCTAAAGATATTTCTCCCGGCTTAGGCCAAGCTCCACCACCAACCAAGGCAACTCCGGAAGCACTATGGTGAGGAGAACGAAAAGGACGAGTGGTAATAAGAGAATTGCCTGGAGGAATCATCCCAGAAACACTGTATATTTTTGTAACTTCCAGAGCCTCTTCTAAACTTAAATCCGGAAGAATAGAAGGCATAGTGCGAGCAATTAAAGTTTTTCCCGATCCGGGAGGTCCAGTCATATTCATATTGTGTGCTCCAGCCGCAGAAATCTCCATGGCGCGTTTAACATGTTCTTGCCCTTTAATATGAGCCATATCAAAGAATATTTTCTTATTATGAAAGGAAAAATCACTTTTTTCTAAAGCATCAATCTTTTTATTTAAATTTAAATGTTCAACCACTTCTTTTAAGTTATTTAAAGGAATAACTTCTAAGTCTTTAACTAGTTTTGCTTCTCTTGCATTTTCTTTCGGTAAAAAAATAGTTTTAATTTTACTTTGATGAGCTTTAATGGCGATGGGAAGAATCCCGCTAATTGCTCGTAATCTTCCATCTAAAGCCAACTCTCCAATAAAAAGTTTATCTTCTTCTATTTCCTCTTTAATTTGTCCACTCATTTTTAAAACACTGATAGCAATAGGGAGATCATAGGCCGGTCCGTATTTTCGTAAATCAGCCGGAGCTAAATTAATTACCACTCTTCTTTTTGGAAAAAAGAGATGAGTATTTTTAATAGCACTTCGCACTCTTTCTCTTGATTCAGAAACCGCTGTATCCGGTAATCCCACCAAAGCAATTGTTCCTAAGGTCCCACTACTTATGTCTGATTCCACCTCAACAAGCTCTGCGTCTAAACCGACTAAAGCGGCGGAAATTATTTTTGAAGCCATAAATTAGATTAATTTATAAATAGAAGGTTTTTACTATAAATAAACAAAACTAATTTAAACTTTTTATATAGTATTTCCCCTCCTTGTCTTTTTATTATAACATAAAGAGTAATTGACATAAATGCTTTTCTGTGCTAGGATAATGACAAGTTAGTTTTTTTTAAACTAACTTCTTTTTTTAAAAAATTATTTATTATTAACACTCAAATACATGTCAGAAATATCTAGCGCCATAAAACATATCTGTGATGAAAAAGGATTAAGCTATGAAGCGGTTTTAGCTACAATAGAATCAGCTTTAGCGGCTGCTTATCGAAAAGACTATGGTCAAAAAAATCAAAATATTGTAGTAGAATTTGATCCGGAAACAGCGAAATCAAAAGTTTATGATGTAAAAACCGTAGTTGAAGATATGCCGGAAGAAGAGGAAGAAGATGAAAAAAAAGAAGAATTAACTGAGAAAAAAGATAAAAAAGAAGAGAAAAAAGACAAAGAAGAAAAAGAGGAAGAAAAAGAGGAAGAACGAAAATTTAATCCAAAAACTGAATTACAATTAAGTGATGCTCTTTTGCTTAAAAAAAGCGCTAAAATTGGTGATGTAATTAAAACTAAATTGGAGATTCCCGCTTCTTATGGAAGAATGGCAGCTCAAACCGCAAAACAGGTAATTATTCAAAGATTAAGAGAAGCGGAAAGAGAAATGGTTTTTAATGATTTTAAAGATAAAGAACATGAAGTGGTTAGTGGAATAGTTCAAAGAAGAGAAGGTCGTTTTGTTTTAGTGGATTTGGGAAAATCTACTGGAGTTTTACCACAAGAAGAACAAGTTCCCGGAGAGATTTATAAAACCGGAGATCGTATTAAAGTTTATGTAAAAGAAGTTAGTTTAAAAGCGCGTGGTCCGGAAATTGTTTTATCTCGCACTTCTGATGAAATATTAAAAAAAGTATTTTATTTAGAAATACCGGAAATATCTAACGGACTTATTGAATTAAAAAGCGTAGCAAGAGAAGCCGGTTCTCGATCTAAGGTTGCCGTTTTTACCGATTCGGAAAATGTTGATCCAATTGGTTCTTGTGTTGGACAAAGAGGAGCAAGAATCCAAACTATCATCACCGAATTAGGAGGAGAAAAGGTTGATATTATTGATTATGATGAAGATCCGATTAAATTTATTTCTAATGCACTATCTCCAGCAAAAATTTTAAGTATAGATTTAGATGAAGAAAACAAAAAAGCGGAAGTAAAAGTATCAAACGATCAACTTTCCTTAGCTATCGGTAAAGGAGGTCAAAACGCTCGTTTAGCTGCAAAATTAACTGGATGGAAAATTGATATTATTGAAGAAGGAGAAGGAAAAACAGAAGAAATAAAAGAAGATGAGAAGAAAAAAGACGAAGAAGAAATAAAAGAAGATGAGGAAGCGACAGAAGAAAAAGAAATAAAAGAAAAAAAATAAATTATTATAATTAATTCATAATTTTAAAACTTATGATCCTATTTATTATCGGAAGCGCTATTGTTGCTATTTTATATGGATTTTATTTAGCTGCTTCTATCGTTAAACTTCCAGGGGGAGA
>Ga0256913_10001844_pt1 | contig 10840 bp, 8 predicted proteins | sample Axial_MatmetaG_FD_185970 | JGI IMG/M metagenome (GOLD analysis project Ga0256913, IMG submission 185970) | Deep-sea worm associated microbial mat communities from Axial Seamount, Juan de Fuca Ridge, Pacific Ocean - Axial_Mat | ecosystem: Environmental > Aquatic > Marine > Oceanic > Microbial...
CGGCGGGAAAGAGGGGAAGAGGGGATAATCGGTAATCGGTAATCGGTAGGGAAGAAGAGGGGAAGAGGGGAAGAAGTCCGATTACGATGGCGATGGCGAGTAGGGAGGCGGTGGTTGGTGAATAAAAGGCTATAATTCTCGCTTCGCCTCCATTTGTCGTGTCTCCGTATGGAAATCTAGAATCAGTGGCAGATGGTCGGAGAGATGGACGTCCGGGACCATGAATCGCTCCAGCGCCACTTCCTTCGAGTGCAGGATGAAATCCAATTCCCGTTTGGGTTTCCATGAGGGGAAAGTCGGGAGGGATTTCCCGTTGGCGCTCACCAAACCCAACGCCGAACGCAATTCGTCCAATTCCTCCGGCCCCGAAAAGGCGTTGAAATCCCCCGCTATGACTACCGGGCCCCTCCCGTCCGCGATTTCCGCGAGCGCCGCCAGTTGTCTGCGCCTGATGCGTCGGCTCAAAGCCAAATGGACTAGGAAAAAACGCGTTCCGCGGACCTCCACCTCGATAATCAGGCGTTTGAATCCGACTTTGAAATAATGGAAATCGCCCGAGAATGCCTTCTCGCGGGTGAGTATGGCGTTCGCCTGGTGTCTCAATATCGGAACGCCGCGTCCGATGGAACGTTCGCCGTATTTCACCGAACATCGGAAATGGTGTCGCAAACGGTTCGCGACAAGCTCCACCTGGTTGAGATTGCCCGTGCGTCCCGAGCCGATATCGACCTCCAAAAGTCCTAAGACGTCGGGATTCACCGCCTCGATGAAATCAATCACGCGGTCAATGTGCCTTCGGGAAGTCCTAAGATAGCGGTGTCCTGTGAAAACGCGTCCGATCGACGCCCCTGGAGACCCCGTGCCATAAGCCACGTTGTAAACCATCAGACGCGTGGTTTTCGATTTCGAACACATGGAGGGAACTAGAAAGCCACCGGGGATCTTTTTCAAGCGCCGCGCGCGGGTTACGCGCCCTTGAAAAAAACGTCTTCCGTCATATCGTCAATTCCTCGGAGCGGTGATCGCTTCGACTGTGACAGAGGAAAAGAGATGGCAACCGCATTGGAGGATTCGATGGGAGGAATCATAGACGGCAAGATGGTGGCGGCGAAAGTGAACGAGGAAACCGCCAAGATGGTCGCCACGATGGCGCGTAACGAGAACAAGCAACCGGGATTGGCGGTGGTGCTGGTGGGGGAGGATCCCGCGTCTCAGGTTTACGTCGGGATGAAGGTCAAAAAATGCGCCGAACTCGGAATCTACTCCGACAAACGAGTACTGCCCGTCGACGCCACGCAGGAGGATGTCCTTTCCGTCGTGGAGGAACTCAACAACGACCCGAAAATACACGGGATACTGGTCCAGTCCCCGCCACCGCCTCAAATCGACGAGAAAGAGATAGTCCGCGCTATAGACCCGAAAAAAGACGTGGATTGTTTCCATCCGGTCAATGTGGGGAAGATGCTATTGGGAGAGGACGACGGGTTCCAACCCTGCACCCCCGCGGGGATAATGGAGCTTCTGGCCAGGTACGACGTCGACCCCGAAGGTAAACACGCTGTGATAATCGGACGCTCCAACATCGTCGGCAAACCAATGATGGCCCTACTCGTCCAAAAGGCGAAAGGCGCCAACGCCACCGTAACGGTATGCCATTCCAGAACCAAGAACATCGCGGAAATCGCGTCACAGGCGGACATCCTCGTCGCCGCTATAGGGAAAGCCGAATTCGTCACCGCGGACATGGTCAAGGATGGCGCGGTGGTTGTGGATGTCGGCATCAACCGCGTAGACGACCCGGAGGCGAAACGCGGTTACCGTCTGGTCGGAGACGTGGCGTTCGAGGAGGTTTCGGAGAAAGCGTCGCTCATCACGCCCGTCCCCGGGGGCGTCGGCCCGATGACAATAGCCATGCTGATGCGCAACGCCGTCAGGGCGTGCCAGATGGGGGGATAATCCCCCTTAGCGCATGGGGCGCGACGGCTTCCGACACGCGGTTAACACGCGACACCTCGAATCCGTTTGACGACTCAAACGGATTCGGGGGTGACCTCCACAACGTCCTCACTGGGATGTCCTGGATGCCCGCCACCATCCACCGCCTGCCTGTAAACGGCGTAGAACGCGGCCATGGAGAGGGGGATGGTAACCAGTATTCCGACACCGCAAGCAAAAAGGCCCAATACCCCGATTATCCCCAGCACGATATTCCACAATATGATTATCGGCTCCTTTCTCAGCGTTCCGAAAGCCTTTTTGAATGCTTCCACGCCACTTGTCTCGCCATCGGCGAGATGGCACAGGGAAAGAGGAACCAAGAGCCCTAGGAGAATTCCGGGAATAATGCAACACAGGGTTCCCAAGGCAATGACGAAAAATGAGATAAGACACGCGACAACCGCGGGAACGGGATTGGAATAACCCGAAAACAGCTCGGAAATCTCTGCCTGGCCTCCCTCGTATTCGCGCTTGACGCCACGAAAGAAACCCGCTAATAGCGGAGCGATAGCGATCACCGCGAAAAGCGACATTACAAAGCCTATACCGTAAGCGACGAACAAGGCGGTGAAAGCCACGGCACTCTCGTTTCCGCCACCGGAGGCTCCTCCAGCTACCATGACCACGCTTTGGATTATTTGCGATACGACACTAAACGCGAATTGGATACCAGCGGACAATAGAAACCACACGATATAAAAACCGGGATTGTTTTTGAATCGCTCCCAACCAAACGACAGGCATTCGCCCAGATTTATTCCCATTCCATCCTCCTATTTCAAGCGTTTCAATGTAACGACGACGTGAATCTAGCCTAAAACAGCGAAAATTCAAAGCGGGAAAGCCCCCCCCTTCCCCTTTTTATGTCCTCCAAAGGACTAGAGCCGCGGCGGACCAGAAAAACAGGGAAAACAACGACGCGTCCCGGAGAAGACGAAGTGAAAAGCGATGTTTTCCTTCCTCTAACGCGTCGCCCGCGCCCTTTCCCCGACTAAACCGTCCCGTCGCCACGTCCAACGCCACCGCCGGAATCAGGCCGAACGGAAACGCGAATCCCGCGGGAATGAAAAAGTGGCGGCACGCCGCGAAATACGCGGCGCAAGCTAGAATAAGCAAGAGAAGTGGCAGCCTCCCGGATAGAAATCGCCGGAATCCTCGGGAGTGAACGACACGCCGGGAATCCGAAAGAGCCGCGTAAGCCGCGAACAAGGCCGCGGGAAGCGCGAAGACGAAACGTCCTGAGGCCGCGGAAAAGAGGAACGTACCGGCGATCGACGCGACAATGGTCAATGGGAGAAATGGAACGCGGGTTTTTCCAAAAATCCGCGGAAAGGCTGCGAACCGACAGAAAATCAACGTCGCGAAAGACGCGGAAAACCACAAAAACAGAGTGCCACCCGAGGGGGAAACGAAATCCCTCGAGGAAAATCTGGAAAGCCATTCTGAGATGTCGAATCGGCGCCGTGGGACTTGGAGGAAAACGGTGGACGCGTTTTCCGGTGGGTTCCCGGAAAGACACACCCGCGCCAGGCATCCGTCCCCGCCGCGGAGGAATATCGAATCACCCCAAAGGGCGGGAGCCGCCCAACTCCGTTTTGCTCCGGGAAACACTGCAATCCTCCACAACTCGCGGTAGGAGTCGGGAGAGGGTTCCGCCACGATCAAAATCCCCGTCTCGGAAAACATGAGAAGTCTGCCGCCGGCCGAGAGGACGTTGGCGCATCCAACGGCGTCCGTCCTCCAAGTTTCCCTCCCCGTGGACAACTCGATCCTTTTAAAAAAGCCTTTCGTGCGCCCGTTGGGGTCGGCCTGCGCCTCGGTGACGTCGAAAACGTATATTCCGCCATCCACCTCCACGCCCGAAACCACGTCGGAAGAAACCGCGTCGCTCCGCCACGCCAATTCCGCGGAAGCCGCACCACCATTCCCGGCGGAGACGCGGAAAACGCGCGAGCCGTTGCGGAATGGAGACGCGCAAAAGACGACATTTCCCGACACCAACGGCCAGGACGATTGTTCGTCGTACGCGTCGGAGACGATTTCCCTCCAAAAAACGCGTCCCGTTCCGGCGTCGAATGCGGCGATCGAGTTCTTCATCAGAACGACGACCGTATCGACCCCATCCACTTCCATCGGCAACGGGGAGGAATAGCTCGCCTCGCCCACATCGGAAAACCAAAGCGTCTTTCCGCTATCCGGCGCCAGCGCGGCCAACGATTTTCCGTCCTCCCCCAAGGTGACGAACACTTTCCCCCAACGCACCAATGGGGAACAGGCATACCCGAAGGGGGGCGGGTCTACCCCGAAACGCTCCCGAATGGAAAACGACCACTCTATTTTGCCAGTGGAGGCGTCGACGCATCCGACTTCGCCGCCGCATGTTGTGAAATAGATTTCACCGTCCGCCCATGTAGGTGTGGAATATGGTCCGGCGTACAGTCCCCCCTCCTCCCAGGGCCAATCGACGCGGCAACGCCACACCTCGCGTCCATCGGCCGCGTTCAAACACAAAAGATACTGCCCGGATCGGTTTTGGAACTGCGTGAACAACAATCCCCCGGCGACGACGCATCCAGAATACCCCTCCCCTAAATGGCGTTTCCATACGACCGGGGAATTCGGAAGCGCTGGAGAGACGGAGATGTCACCGGCCTTGGCGTCGTATCCAGCTCCCCGGAGATGTGGCCAATCCCCTCCACCCGACGCGGGAACGAACGAAAACGCCGACAACAGCAGGATGGAAGCCGGAAAAACCCGCCACCAAGCTGGCGCTCGAGGCGTTTCCAATGGCGAATGTCCGATTCTCACTTTCCTCCGCGGAGATGTTTGGGAATGGGTGTCCCGCGGGCTCACCTCAACCCAAGAACGTCCATCATGTCGTAAAGCCCCGCTGGAGCCGATTGGAGGAACCTCGCCGCCTTCAACGCGCCGAGAGCGAAAGTGTCGCGGCTCGAGGCCTTGTGAACGAGTTCCACACGCTCGCCGTCCCCCGCGAAAAGGACGACGTGGTCACCCACCACGTCCCCTCCCCTGACAGCGTGGACTCCGATTTCCCGTTTCGTCCTTTCCCCTACGAGTCCCTCGCGTCCGTGCAGCACATCCTCGTCGTAGGAGCGTCCCAAGGAGTCGGCCGCGATTTCCGCGAGCTTCACCGCCGTACCGCTTGGAGCGTCTTTTTTCTTGTTGTGATGCGTCTCGACTATCTCTATATCGTAATCGTCGCCCAAGGTCTTCGCGACTTCCGCGACGAGATGGAAAAGCAAATTGACCCCCACGCTCATGTTCGGAGCGAAAACGATTCGTCCGCCCGATTCCGCGAGTTCCGCGAGTGTCTTCCGCTCCTCGGCGTCCAGAGCCGTCGTGCCGATAACCACTGCCGCTCCGGAGGACACGGCCGCCTTGGCGTTCGCCACCACGTCGCCGGTGCTGAAATCCACCACCGCGTCGGCGTCCTCCACAATCCCATCGAGTTCCACGGCGACGGGCACCCCCAATTCGCCCACACCGGCGACGACACCGGCGTCGTCGCCAATCAAGGGGGAGCCCGCGAACTCCGTCGCCCCCAGAAGCTCCATATCGTCCGCCTCGGCGACTCTGGCGACGAGTCTGCGTCCCATCCTTCCGCCCGCGCCGACAATCACTATTTTCGTTTTCATTCCAATCATCTCCCTTTTCCGACCTTTTCAGCAAAGCCTAAGATACTCCTCCGGTCAGGGTTTTCCAACACCCGCGGCGGCATCGACCGCCGCGGAACGCGCGGATGTCGTTCCCCTCTCCGGGCTTGCTGATAAACCATCAAACGCCTTGAATACTAAAGAGATCTATTTGTTCCGCGAGGAGCCTTCCCCAAGGTTTTCCAATGGAGGTGTCGAAAGACCTTGTGGAAGACGATATTTCCGGGTGGGATTCAACGCGTTTGATAGTTTTGGAAAAGGACAGTTTGAATACGGGTTGCAAAGAGTCCCGCATTGTGATATGCTCGCTCAAAAGGAAAGGATGTGAATGGACACTATTGAGCTAGCTGAGATGTTGCGGAGCGGGAACGATTTTCTTCTGCTCACGCATGCGAATCCCGATGGAGACGCCGTGGGATCGATAATGGGGATGTCGCGCGCCTTGCGCGAAAACGGCAAGAAAGCGGTGGCGTATCTCCACGAACCACTGCCCAAAACCTACGCGCTTTTCTCGGACGGCCCGATAATTACGGAAGACCTGCCGGATTTCTCCAATTTCGCAACTATTCTCTGTCTCGATTTCTCCGCCCCTGGACGCTTCAAAGAGGGGATTGAATTCCACACGTTCCCCTCCATCAACGTCGACCACCACATAGACAACCAGAATTTCTGCGCCGACAACTTCGTGTTTCCCGACGCCGCGGCTACGGCGGAGATAGTGTTCCACACCTTGCTTGGGATGGGCGACTGGAAAATATCCAGCGAAACCGCCACCTGCCTTCTTCTGGGACTGATAATGGATACCGGATGCTTCCGCTTCGCCAACACCGGCTCCGCCGCGCTGCGAACGGCAGCGGAAATGATGGATTTCGGCGCCGACCACGCAAAAATCATGGACGCGATGTTCCTCTCGAAGCCCTTTGGCGTGGCTAAAATGGAGGCGGAAGTGGTACTGAAGAGCCTGAGGACGGCCTTCGACGGGCGCTTCGCCTGGTTCCACCTCTCGGACGAGTTGCTGGACAGGCACGGAGTGGATCTGAAAGAAACGGAACGCCTGATAGACGTGATACGCGAGATCGAGGGATTCGAAATCGTGGCGATTGTCAAGGACGCCGACGAGAAAGGGAAATTCCGACTCTCACTACGCTCTAAAAACCCGAAATTCCCCGTCGGACCGGTGGCGAGACGCTTGGGAGGAGGCGGACACGAGCTGGCGGCTGGATGCTCTATCGACGCCGAAACAATCGAAACCGCCGAGGAGAAAATGCTCGCGGAAATCGCGAAGGCGTTCTCCAAAGGCAATTGAAACGCCCCCTTTACAAGTCGCTAGGCTTCACGACGCCTTGGCGCGTTGGCGTCGTTCCGTTTTCTCCTCGAAGTGGACCCTCTGTCCGAATTCGCCTTGTTTTCCGATATTGAACGATTCCACCGGCCGGTGATATCCCATAACTCTGGTGAACACCGTGCACTTGGTCCTCTTGTCCGCGTGTTTCTCCAATATTTCCCTCTCCGACATTTTCACATCCTCCTTTTAGATTTCCGTTGAAGCCAGGGCCACGGTCACAACGCGGCCCCCGCCATTTTGAATCCAGCCTCCTCCACCGTTTTCCCCTTGTATTTTATCATCAGCTCCTCGTCGCAGAGCGGACAAAACTCGTGTTCGCCGTTCAGATACCCGTGTTTCTCGCACACCGAGAAAAGCGGCGTAATTGTTATGTATGGCAGTTTATACGCGGTCAACACTTTTTTGACGAGTTGTTTGCAGGCCTCTCCGGAGGAGACGCGTTCCCCCATGTACAAATGCAACACCGTCCCCCCCGTGTATTTGCACTGCAACTCGTCTTGGAGGTCTAGCGCCTCGAAGGGGTCGTTCGTGTGGTTCACCGGAAGCTGGGAGCTGTTGGTGTAGTATTTCTTCTCGCCATCCCCCGCCTGCATGATGTCGGGATAGCGTTTTTTGTCCTCTTTTGCGAATCGGTAGGTCGTTCCCTCCGCCGGAGTCGCCTCGAGGTTGTATAGATTTCCGGTCGCCTCCTGGTATATCTTCATTTTACCGCGCATGCGCTCTAGGATCTCCTTGGCGAAAACGACGCCTTCCGAGGTGGTTATGTCGTGCTCGTCCCCGGTGAAATTGCGGATCATCTCGTTCATTCCGTTCACCCCGATAGTCGAGAAATGGTTTCGAAAGCCCTGTTTCAGGTAACGCGCCGTGTAGGGATAGAGGCCGCGGGCGTACATCTCCTGTATGAACGCGCGCTTTTTCTCCAGCGTGGATTTCGCGTCGTCCATCAGCTGGTCGAGTTTCTGGTAAAGCCCTTGTTTGTCTCCTCGGAAACGATATCCCAAACGCGCCATGTTGATAGTCACGACACCGATGCTTCCAGTCATCTCCGCGGAGCCGAAAAGCCCTCCTCCGCGTTTCTCGAGTTGCGTCAGGTCGAGTTGGAGTCTGCAACACATCGAACGGACCGCGTCCGGCTTGTACGCCTCCGGGTTCGGGACGCGGTCGCCGTTTCCGTCGGTCACGTATTGGCTGCCTATGAAGTTCTGGAAATAGGACGAACCGATTTTGGCGGTGTTTTCGAAAAGGATATCGACGTTCTCGCCGTCCCAATCGAAATCCTCCGTTATGTTCACGGTTGGGATCGGGAAGGTGAAAGGCTGTCCGGTTGAGTCGCCCTCGGTCAACACCTCGTAGAAAGCCCGGTTGATCGCGGTCATCTCCTTCTGGAAATGGCTGTAGCGCAACTCGGTCGGTTTTTCGACGCCGCGCGCCCTCGCTTTGGCAATCATCCGCTCGTCGTCGTCCAAATCGGAGAAAAGATGCTTCTGGTTCTTCGTCGGGGGCTTGTCCTTGAGGTCGGTTGGAACGGTCCAATCGATCGTGACGTTGGTGAAGGGGGATTGCCCCCATCTCGCCGGGACGTTGAGATTGTAGACGAAACTCATTATCGCCTTTTTGGTGTCGGCGAACGACAATTCGTCCTTGAAAAGATAGGGAGCCAGAAAAGTGTCGAAGGAACTGAACGCTTGCGCTCCGGCCCATTCGCTCTGGAGTATCCCCAGAAAATTCGCCATCTGCCCCAGGGCCTCTCGGAAATGTGACGGCGGACGGCTCGCCACCCGCCCGCGCACGCCGTTGAATCCCTCGTCGAGAAGCATTCTAAGGCTCCATCCCGCGCAGTATCCGGTCAGGCAATCGAGGTCGTGTATATGGTAGTCCCCGTTGCGATGGTGATATCCCTCCTGACGGGAATATATTTGATCCAGCCAGAAGTTGGCGATCGCCTTTCCCGCGGAATTGTTCACGAGTCCGGCGTTGGAATACGACGTGTTGGAGTTCGCCGATATCCTCCAATCGGTGCCGCTGATGTATTCGTCTATCGTCTGGGTGCAATCGATATAGGTGGTGTCCTCGTTGACGCCGTCCATATGCTCCCGTTGCATCTTGTGCATGAAGCGGTAAGTGATGAAGGCCTTCATCACCTCGAAATGCCCGGCGTCGAACAGGGCCTTTTCTATGATATCCTGAATATCCTCCACCGCCACGCTGGCGTATTCGGAAATCTTCTCCAAAACACATGAGAACACCGAGGAGTCGTAGGGGGTCCCCACCGCCCGGAAGGCCTTGATTATGGCGTCCTCTATTTTATAGGCTTGGAACTCCTGCTTCAGCCCGTCGCGCTTGATGATATTCTTGACCATGCTCCTCTTTCCCTCTCTGCTTACTTTCACATCCGCCGACAACAACCGCTCCCACCCCGTAGCCAGACAAAAAAAGCGTTCCCGCCGAAACCGCGGAAACGCTGGGAAATCTTTTCCACGCGCGGCCCACAATCTCTAACGCGGAGATACACGGGGTTCAAGGCCCTCGACCCCGCGGAAACCGCGGCGCGTCGAAAAATCCGGGGTCTGGCTCGGAACCACACGCGGCTCCTTACAGTGGCGCGACCGCCTCCGATTCACACGAAGTTCCCGAATCCGCCTAAAACTCAACATATAGTGTCTCTAAAGGCATGGAAAATACCATATGATGTGGTGATGGCAAGTCCTCCGTTCGAAAAAAAAGCGGAAAAATAAGTTATGTGGGTAGGCGGGGATAATACAGGAGATGGCTCAGTCCGCTCTCGCCGCGCGTAGAAAAGCCCTCCCCCTGGATGGAGGGAGGGCCTGTTCTCCGAGAACGCGTTTTCCGCGTTCGTCAGGGCAAGGGGTCCAGCGTTTTCTTCTCGGAATCGAGAAGGAACTGGTCGAAACCGTAAGTGTTGGAATCGAGGTCTTTCGTCGATTCCAGAACTTTATCCTTCGTCTTGTTGAAATCGTCGGTCGGAACCTCCAAAGGCATTTGATGCTCGCACCGCACCACCGCCACTAGTTGGTGTTTCCTCGTCACCTCCGACTCGCTGGAGAAAAGATATCCCAACAGCGGAATACTCCCCAGCCACGGCACCTTGCTGACGCTACGCACCCTTGACAACTTCTCCAGGCCGCCGATGAAAAACTCGCGGTGTTCGTTGTCGCACATGATTGTGGTGTTCACCTCGCTCACGGAAGTTCTGGGCACGGCGGCCACACCTGTGGCGTTCTCGCTGAAACCTAGGAGGCTCGTGTCGCGCATGTTCACCCTCAATGTGGTGGCGTTCTCGCAGATGGTCGGAACGACAGTCATCTCGAATCCGTAATTGGAGAACCGCGTGTCCCTTTGGAAGGAACGCTGGACCCTCAGTCCCGCGCCTGTGTTCCAGTTGTTAGTGTAACGCGCCCATCCCGTGAACGCGCCGTCTATTCCTCCGGAATCGCGCATGATCTCCACGTTGTAGCACTCGTTCACTCTTGTTCCCAGGTTTTTGCCGTTCTTGACGAAATTACCGGTGCCCTCGACGATGTCCAGGGAATAGATCGTCCTGCTGTCACCAGTGTCCCGGACGCGGCACACGCGTATCGTTCCGGGGATCATGTTGTTCGCCAAGGTTATTCTGGTTCCTTGGGAGTCGACAGCTTGGATGGTGAATTCCGCGTAGAGCGTGTCGGCCACTCCCGCTGCGCCCCAGGGATACCATTCCCCCATGATGTCCTCGTAATCGAAAAGGGAGTTGTTCGCGACCGCGGTTCCGTCGGTGAAACTCGACAGCGCGGTCAGGTTGCTTAGGTAGCCCTGGGTGTTGTTG
>Ga0256913_10001845_pt1 | contig 10839 bp, 8 predicted proteins | sample Axial_MatmetaG_FD_185970 | JGI IMG/M metagenome (GOLD analysis project Ga0256913, IMG submission 185970) | Deep-sea worm associated microbial mat communities from Axial Seamount, Juan de Fuca Ridge, Pacific Ocean - Axial_Mat | ecosystem: Environmental > Aquatic > Marine > Oceanic > Microbial...
CGTTCCAGGGAGAAGCAGGCAGTGCAACGGTACCACCACCGTCAGACAATGTCAGGTTGTTTCCGCTAATTGACAAAGATTGTAACTCGTTTGAGTCGTCGCCATCGCCATCGGCAACTACACTTAATGGGTGAGCAGATGTTCCGTCGCCGGTAAGTGTCGAATTTGTTTTAACGGTTTGGTCACCCCAATTGTCGCCACCGCTACCACCCGAAGTGGGCAAAGTTACCTGCCCTCCGCCATTCGAAAGTTTGAGCAGATTATTGTTTAAACTAAGTGTTTGGATTTCGTTTGCCGGGTCGGCATCGGCATCGTCGACCTTATCGTTAACAACTGTTTGTGCTACAAATGCAAAAGGAACCGACGACAATTTTGTTGTTGCAAGGTGCGAGAATGAACTTCCGCCTGCAGGGTCGAACTCCACTTTTGTAAAAATAACTTCGCCCCAATCCGACGGAGAAAATGTTCCGGATAGTTTTGTCCCTTTTCCAATTTTAAAATTAACCAATCCAAAATCGTTGGTAGAAAGAGAATGGGTTTCGGAATACACAACTGCTCCCGATTCCGAATTCTTTAAAAGACTAATACGGAAACTAACTGTTTTATTTGCAAGAATTTCACCCGACGAATTGCGAACAACTGCCTGATAATTAAATGCATTAGGAACTTGTGAAAAGGCAACTCCAATTGTTGCAGCAAGTAAAAGAATGGAAAGGTAAATTTTTTTCATAATAGACGTTTTTAATGTTTTTTGTTCTTTCAAGTAATGAACTTGTTGATATTGTTACAGAACAGGTTAATTGTGTTCGATTAGTAAATTGTATACAATTATAGTCTTTCTGCTTTTAAATAAACAAGCTAACTTGAAAGCGTTGACGCAAAACTTGAATGCGTTAGAATTTCCCGGGAATTAGAATATTATTTTCTGAAAAATATAGAGAAATGATTAAAAATCAATCAATTAATTAGAAAAATGAGAACTCAGAATTAATGGGAAGGATACCCCAGCTCAAGACACAAACTGATTTTTCAGTTATAAAACTGAAAACATAGTTGCAAAACTGAAAAATCAGTTGTATGTTTGTGCTTAAAATAATAAATATTGATTTTTAAATCTGAAAAACTAATTATTAGATATGAAACGAGCATGACAAATAATTGTCACACAACTTGTCCTGACTTGGCGGGAGGGGGATGATTATACAGCGAGTTCCATATGATACCTTTGAAAATAAACAATTATATGAAAAAACTTACACGAAAAGAGGAGGAGCTGATGAAAATTCTCTGGAAACTGGAGAAAGCTTTTGTAAAAGATATTATTGAAAAATACCCCGACCCAAAACCGCACTACAACACCATTTCGTCGCTGGTGCGATTATTGCAAGAGAAAGGAATTGTCGGGTTTAAACAGTACGGAAACACCTACCAATATTTCCCGTTAATCTCGAAAGAGGAGTACCGTCGTACATTTATGAACCAGATTGTAACCGATTATTTCGACAACTCATATAAAAGTGCGGTAGCATTTTTCGTAAAAGAAAAAGGACTTTCGCCCGATGAAATTGATGAGTTGGTAAAAATAATTAAAGACCCAAAGTAATGGAAAGTTACCTAATTTACATTGCAAAATCGGCCCTTGCAACTGCTGCTTTTTATCTTGTTTTTCTGCTTCTTTTTCAGAACCGGAAGCAGTTTGTTTTTAACCGGATTTATCTGCCGGTTTCGCTGGCGCTAAGTTATGTAATTCCGCTGATTACCTTTACAACTGTAAAATATATCGAACCGGGTTCGGCAACAGAAACCGTTAACAGCTTCGCATATTTGCCACACACAACAGTAATCGAAAATGCTCCGGGTTTTGTTTGGCAGTGGTATCATTATCTGTTTGGATTATATATTTTTGCCGGACTTGGATTTTGGGGGCACCTTTTACTGGGGCATTTAAAAGCACTGAAAATTGTAAAACAGAGCCGGCTAAGAAAGTTGTTCGGAGCCAATGTAAACATTACAAAACGCGATGTTCATCCGTTTTCGTTTTTCAATAAAATTGTGCTTTCAGAAAAAACATTGGCAAGCCCAAACCTAAAAATAATTGTTGCACACGAAAATATTCACGTAAAAGAGCAGCACACGCTCGATATTCTTTTTACCGAAATTCTATTCCTTTTTCAGTGGTTTAATCCGTTTGCGTGGCTGATTAAAGATGCGGTAAAAAATAATCTCGAATATAAAACCGACCACGAAATTACCAAAGAATACAATCCCGAAAATTACCAACTGGCAATGGTTGCACTTGCCGATAAAAAAGGCGTGGCACCCTTTTTAACCGCGCTAAACGGGTCGCAATTAAAAAACAGAATTATTATGATGAAGCAAAAAACAGAAAACAGATACACTTTTTTAAAACAGTTAATTGTGCTCCCGTTACTGGCAATTTTAGTGATGGGACTTTCGAACAAAGAGGTTCGAACAGAAATTATTCAGACTAAAAACAGTATTGAAAAATACCAGTTGTCAGACAACTCTGACATTCGCTCGATTATAATTAATGTAAACGGAGAAATAATTCCCACCGATGATTCCCGATTAAAAACACTAAATCTTTCGAAAGGTTTTGATAGCGGGATAATAATTGAAGCTCTTGGAATTGACCAAAACAAAGTTATTTCAACTGTGTTTTCAATTAATGAGAAAAACAAAAACAGTACTCTCTATATTCGAACACAAAATTATGTTTTGGGTACTGCCCCTGAATTTGAAAAAATTACAGACGAAAGCAAACAAAAATCGGTAAAGAGTTCTTCGCCCGAAAACAAATATGCAATAAATAATAAGTTGGTTGGTAAAGATGAGTTCCTTAAAGTAGGCGAAAAAGGGTTTAGTAAATTGACAATTTTAATGGATTCCGACATTTCTAAAAAATATGGCAAGGATATTTCGGGAATTGTAGTTGATGCCAAAACCGATGATTTTACAAAAGACCCCGTTAAAAACAAAATAACAGTTTCCTACAATACAACTCAGGATTCTGTTCCCTTAATTGTTGAAGAGATGCCGCAATTCCCGGGCGGAGAAGTTGGATTAAGAAAGGCGATTGCAAAGCGTATTATTTATCCAAAACCGGCATTAGAAAAGGGTATTCAGGGGAAAGTATTTGTCTCATTCATTATAAATAAAAACGGCGATGTTACCGATGCCCGAATTTCGAAAAGCGTTGACCCGATTCTGGACAAAGAGGCGTTGCGGGTAGTAAATTCGCTTCCAAACTGGAAACCGGGGAAACAACGTGGCAAAGCGGTAAACGTTCCTTATACCGTTCCGGTCGATTTTTCCCTTTCGTTAAGCGAAATTCAACAGAATAAAAAATATGAATTGGAAACTCCGTTAACACCACTTTATATTGTTGACGGGAAAGAGATAAAAGAAATAAACTCCATTAATCCCAACAACATTGAATCTATTTCGGTTTTAAAAAACAAAAGGTCAACTGCTGTTTATGGCGAAAAAGGGAAAAACGGGGTAATCTTAATCACTACAAAAAAAGAGAAACATTTTGATGCCGGCGATAAATTAATAATTGTTGACGGGAAAGAGATAAAAGAAATAAACTCCATTAATCCCGACAACATTGAATCTATTTCGGTTTTAAAAAATAAAAGTTCAACTGCTATTTATGGCGAAAAAGGAAAAAACGGGGTAATCTTAATCACTACAAAAAAAGAGAAACATTTTAATGACGGCAAAAAATAAATAATTGATGACGGCAAAAAATTCGATGGAGATTTATAAGACAAAACTGGATGAAGTTGTGGTTACCGCTTTAAAAAACAAGCAACTAAAATCCGGGTCGGCAAATACCGAAACGGTGAAATTTCCTGACAATGAGACAATTCGGGTTTTAAATAAATTATCGAAAATTTATATTGAAAAGTTTAAAGGAAAGAGTGTTGCCATTCCTGTAAGATATATTCTAAAATAAATGTTTACCCGACAAGCAGTATTCAGAAAACAGTTCCCAACAAAAAAAGGAGTCTTTCGACTCCTTTTTCCCCTCTCTCTATCAAACCTGCAAACAGGTTTTCTCACTCCTAATAAGTTTATAATGTTGGGTCGCCCGGCTCCCAGTTACAAGGTGTTAATTCACCCGACTGGAAAGCGTCTAACAGACGAATAACCTCTTTTACGTTACGTCCGACATTTAAACCGTTAACAGAAACGTGCTGAATTGTTCCTTCCGGATCGATAATATAAGTTGCACGGTATGCAATTTTATTTACGGTTTCCAGAATTCCCAAATCTTCAGAAAGCGATTTCGAAGTATCGGCAATCATCGGAAATTTAAGATTTTTCAGGCCCGGGTCTGAGTTTCTCCATGCAAGGTGCACGAATTGCGAATCGATTGAAGCACCCAATAAATTAGTGTCGCGTTTTGCGAAATCTTCAAAATGTTCGTTAAACGATGTAATCTCGGTTGGGCACACAAAAGTAAAATCGAGTGGCCACCAGAAAAATACGGTCCATTTACCATTTTTTACATTATCTAACGTAATTGTTTCGAACTCTTTACCTGGCTCTAACGATACTACTGCTTGTTTTTCAAACTCCGGAAATTTATCTCCTACTGTTAACATGATATTTATTTTTTAATTAATAATTTATTTAGACTTATTTAAAATTGTCCTGCAAATATAGCGCAAGAAGCAGCACCAATCAAATCGATTTTTTTTAACGGGTATAGAGAAAAGCTATTTTAGACCCTCTAAACCAATGAAACAGAACACTTTTAAGAATTACTTTTGCATGCGGCATTGCAAACGGAATATGATTACTGTATTTTTAACAAAAAACATTTTTTTTGTCTCTATCTTTAATATCGCTATATTTATGAGTTTTATAAAAAGATTATAACAATTAGATATTTATCCTATTAAAACTTCAAATTATTATGACAGAAAAATCAAACAAAAATTCGGTTTCAAGGAGAGCTTTCCTTGGAACAACGGCAACTGTTGCCGCCGGTATTACTATTGTTCCCAGTCATGCCGTAGCTGGTCTGGGGCACAAAGCTCCGAGTGACAAACTCAACATTGTAGGTGTTGGTATTGGAGGAATGGGGGCTGCTAACCTTAAAAACCTGGAGTCGGAAAATATTGTAGGGTTGTGCGATGTTGACTGGAAATACGCAAAACACACATTCGACAGATATCCGAATGCAAAAAGATTTAAAGACTGGCGTAAAATGTACGACCAAATGGGCAAAGAGTTTGACGCTGTAGTTTGTGCTACTGCCGACCATACTCACGCATTAGTTGCAGCACATGCAATTACAATGGGAAAACATGTTTACGTTCAAAAACCTTTAACTCATACGGTTTACGAATCGCGCCTGCTTACCAAACTGGCTGCTAAATACAACGTTGCCACACAAATGGGTAACCAGGGAGCTTCGGGCGAAGGCGTTAACTTAACTACCGAGTGGCTGGCAAACGGAGAAATTGGTGAAGTTACCAAAGTAGAATCGTTTACCGACCGTCCCATTTGGCCACAGGGATTAAACACTCCGGAGCGTGGCGATTGGGTTCCTGAAACTTTAGACTGGGATCTGTTTACCGGTCCGGCAAGAATGCGTCCGTTTAATAATGTTTATCACCCATGGAACTGGCGTGGCTGGTGGGATTACGGAACAGGAGCTTTGGGCGACATGGCTTGCCACATTCTTCACCCTGTTTTTGTCGGTCTCGAATTAGGTTCTCCTGTTCATACACAGGCAAACTCTACACTGTTGCTTAACGATTGTGCTCCAACAGCCCAGTCGGTTAAAATATCGTTTGGCGCACGCACTCCGAAACGGAAATGGAATGGAATGAAAAAGAATGCCGAATTGCCAGCAGTAGATGTACATTGGTACGATGGCGGAATTAAATTTGATCTCCCGGAAGGATGGCCGGATGGAAAAAATCCTAACGATGGTGGTGGTGGAGTAATTTTCCACGGAACCAAAGACAAACTTGTTTGTGGTTGTTATGGAAAAAATCCTTGGTTACTCTCGGGAAACAAACCGGATGCTCCAAAATTCAGAAGAAGAATTGAAAACAATTTAAATGGTGGCCACGAAATGGATTGGGTACGCGCTTGTAAAGAGAGCCCTGAAAATCGTGTTCCAACTGCTTCCGATTTTAGCGAAGCCGGACCATTTAACGAAATGGTTGTAATGGGAGTACTTGGTGTTCGTTTGCAATCGCTTAACAAAGAGCTCGATTGGGATGGAGAAAAAATGGAATTCACCAACTTAACCGATAGTGAGCAAATTAAAACTGTGGTAAAAGACGGATTTAAAATTCACGATGGTCACCCAACTTTCAAGAAAGACTGGACTGACCCTGTTCCTGCTAAAGATTTTGCTGCTGAATTGGTTAAACATACTTATCGCAAACCCTGGAGTTTGCCCGATATGCCGGCTTAATATTTTAAAACATAAAAACAGAGGGTGTTCAATTTTGAGCACCCTTTTTTTATATAGAAGTTGTTTAATCTCCTATGCGTAAGATTCTTGCTCCCTTTGCTAGATTCGCAGGTTAAAAATATTATATTTTCCTTTTCTTATTTTGTTATTTTTAAACGAACCTTTTTGGTTGTAGCTTGTGCGCGTTAGGATTGCGCTAATTTTTTATTTATTTTGCACTCCTCCTGACAAAGTGCTTTTTAAAACCTTTTGTATGAACAAAAAAAACATCTCGCGAAGAAAATTTATAGGTGCGACAACCACTGTAGTTGCCGGAGCTACTATTTTACCATCGAACGTAATTGCCGGGCTGGGACATAAACCGCCCAGCGATAAACTGAATATTGCCGGAATTGGCGTGGGCGGGAAAGGTTATACAAATCTTCGGAATATGGAGACCGAAAACATTGTAGCACTTTGCGATGTTGACTGGAGTTACGCCGGCAAAAATTCGTTTAAACGATGGTCGCTGGCAAAAAAATATAAAGATTACCGTGATATGTTCGAACAGCAAAAAGACATTGACGCGGTAATGATTGCCACACCCGACCACACACATGCGCTGCCGGCAGTTATGGCAATGCGACAGGGGATTCATGCATTTGTACAAAAACCATTAACCCACTCGGTTTACGAATCGAGAATTTTGCGAGAGACAGCAAACCGTTACGGTGTTGCAACGCAAATGGGAAATCAGGGAAATTCGGCCGAAGGAATAAGATTGATTTGCGAATGGATTTGGGCAGGCACAATTGGCGAAGTTACGCACGTTGATACCTGGACCAACCGGCCGATTTGGCCACAAGGATTAACACGCCCCACAAAAAGCAAACGTGTACCTAAAACGTTATCATGGGATCTGTTTGTGGGCCCGGCAAAATGGACAGAATACAATCCTATTTATCATCCCTGGAACTGGCGCGGCTGGTGGGAGTTCGGTACCGGAGCACTCGGCGATATGGGAAACCATATTATCGATCCGGTTTTTAAAGCACTAAAATTAAAATACCCCGATTCGGTTGAAGCCAGCTCCACTCCTTTTAACAACGACTCGCCGCCAAATGCCGAATTTGTAAAATACGAATTTCCGCGGCGCGACAACCTGCCAAAAGTAGGAATGCCACCGGTAACCGTTAACTGGTACGATGGTGGTTTTATGCCACCCCGCCCCGATGAATTAACCGATGGCGAACAGATGGGAGACGATGGCGGTGGTTGCATTTTTTACGGAACAAAAGGAAAAATAATGTGCGGAACTTACGGTAAAAATCCAACATTGTTACCCACAAAAGCGATGGAAACTTTCGAGCAACCCAAAAAATCGATTAGGAGAATTTCGAATGCACTGGAAGGTGGCCACGAACAGGACTGGATTCGTGCCTGCAAGGAAAACAAAAATGCACGGGTAGAAGCTTCATCGAATTTTAACTACGCTGCACCACTAAACGAAATGGTGGTGATGGGAAATCTGGCGGTACGATTACAAAGCCTGCAACGTAAACTTTTATGGGACGGACCAAATATGCGCTTTACAAACATTGGTCCGTCGGATACAATACGTGTACTTTCGCAAAACGAATTTGAAGTTTTAGACGGCGACCCGAAATTCAAAAAGAAATACGCAACCTTGCCTGCACTCGAAATGGCCGAAGAGTGGATTCGCCACAATTACCGGCGTGGATGGGAACAAATTTAATTTACAACCGCTGCACTCCCATTCCACCATCAACCAAAACTACCTGCCCGGTTGAATAGGGAAGCATTTTTGTAGCCATTGCCGCGGCAACTTTACCCACATCTTCGGGCAATCCCCACCGTTTTTGAATGGTTAAACCACCGGCAAAAAGACGGTCGTATTTTTCGGTAACACCGGCGGTCATATCGGTTTTAATTATTCCGGGCTGAATTTCATAAACCGGAATATCGAACTCGCCCAAACGAGCTGCCCACAGTTTTGTTGCCATTGCAATCCCCGCTTTCGAAATACAATATTCACCGCGGTTTACCGATGCCACAGTTGCCGAAACCGACGATACATTTATAATGCACCCCCAAAACTCCGGCGACTCTTTTTTCATCTCAACCATTTGACGGGCAAAAAGCTGCGTAAGAAAATAGGGCCCTTTTAAATTGATATTTAATGTATAATCGAAACTCTCTTCGGTGGCTTCCAGAATATCTTTTCGCTCTTTTGGAGCTACTCCGGCATTGTTTACCAAAACATTTAACTGCCCGAATTCTGCATTAACGGTTCGGAAAATTTGTTCGCGGTCCTCTTTTTTCGAAACATCGCCCTGTGCATAAATTACTTTTACGCCAAAACCTTCCAACTCAGTTAAAACAGGTTGAACAGATTCTTGTTTCCGAACGCCGTTTATTGCAAGGTTAAATCCCGCTTTTGCCAACTGTTTGGCAATCCCCAATCCAATTCCGCGCGAACCGCCGGTTATTAACGCCGACAACCCAAGCCCCCTAAACTCCCCTAAAGGGGACTTTTTGTTATCTGTTGATTTGTTTCCCATTTTTTATTATTTAGAATTACTCCTTTTCGCCAGCCGGAGAAGTTGAAATGAGGGGCACATCAACCCACGCTCTTTTCTCCCAGCTTTTAAGTCCGAGTTCGGCAAGTTGTACTCCTTTTGCACCTTCCAGTAAATTCCAGCGGAAAGGTTCGTCTTTTACAACGTGTTTTAAAAACAGCTCCCATTGTACTTTAAATGCATTATCGAAATTTTCCTGCTCGGGCATTTTGCTCCACCCTTCGTAAAAGTTTATCGGGTTTTGAATATCCGGATTCCAGACCGGTTTTGGTGTATTTCCGTAAGTTTGAGTCCAGCAGTCGCGCAACCCGGCAACGGCAGAACCTTTTGTTCCGTCAACGTGTAAAGTAAGCAGGTCGTCGCGGCGAACACGGGTTACCCACGACGAATTAAAATGGGCAATCACTCCGCTTTCGAGTTCGAAAGTGGCGTAAGCAGCATCGTCGGCAGTACATTTGTAGGGCTGTCCATTTTCGTCAATCCGCTCGGGAATGTGTGTTGCCCCGAGACACGAAATCGCCTTTACTTCGCCAAACAGGTTGTCGAGAACATAACGCCAGTGAGCAAGCATATCTACAATAATTCCGCCGTCGTCTTCTTTGCGGTAATTCCAACTTGGCCGCTGAGCAGGTACCGAGTGCCCTTCGAAAACCCAGTAGCCAAATTCGCCGCGCACCGAAAGTATTTTTCCGAAGAAATCGTTCTCCATCAACCGCTTTAGTTTTACCATTCCCGGCAGCCAGAGTTTATCCTGAACAACACCGTGTTTTACCCCGGCTTCCTCACAAACTTTGTACAGCTCCATCGCCGTGGCAACATCGGTGGCAACCGGTTTTTCGCAATAAACGTGTTTCCCCGCTTTTGCAGCATCTTTTACTGCACCGGCACGGCGGCTGGTGGTTTGCGAATCGAAATAAATCTGATAATACGAATCGTTCATCACCGAATCCAAATCGGTTGTCCACTTTTCGACACCCGACATTTCTGCCAGTTTTTTTAGTTTAATCTCGTTGCGGCCAACCAAAACCGGGTCGGGCATAATAAATTCGGTGGCGCTAACCTGTACTCCACCCTGTTTTATTATCTCAACTATCGACCGCATTAAATGCTGGTTGGTTCCCATCCGGCCGGTTACGCCGTTCATTATTATTCCTATTTTGTGTATCATATTTTTTGTTTTAGTTTCGAATTCCGGGTTTCGAGATTGTTTGCTCTATTCCCAAAAGTAATTTATTATGTATATTTCAAATATGCTTTTTTAATCTTTTTAAGATAATCGGTTTGATTTATCTTCCAGTATTTATCGGAGAAAATTTCCACTTCGTTAAATCCATCGAATCCGGCATCTTCAACCCAGCCGCGTATTTCGGAAACGTTTATACAGCCGTCGCCCATCAATCCGCGGTCGTTTAAAAAATCAGTCGTTGGTACATTCCAGTCGCAAATATGAAATGCAAAAATGCTGTCGTTTTTTCCGCAGCGTTTAATCTCTTTTTGTAGGTTGTTGTCCCACCACAAATGGTACACATCAACAGCAACTCCCACAAATTCAGAGTTAATCTGTTCAACCAAATCGTTTGCCTGTTCGAGCGAATTAACAGCCGAGCGGTCGCCGGCATACATCGGGTGCAGCGGTTCGATTGCCAATTTTACCCCGGCAGCTTTTGCCGCAGGAAGCAGTTTTACAATCCCCTCGCGAATCTGTTCGCGCGATTTTTCGAGCGACTGCCGGCCGTCGGCACCGCAGACCAAAACAATTACCGGTGCGCCCACTGCCGCTGCCTGTTCGATTGC
>Ga0256913_10001846_pt1 | contig 10838 bp, 4 predicted proteins | sample Axial_MatmetaG_FD_185970 | JGI IMG/M metagenome (GOLD analysis project Ga0256913, IMG submission 185970) | Deep-sea worm associated microbial mat communities from Axial Seamount, Juan de Fuca Ridge, Pacific Ocean - Axial_Mat | ecosystem: Environmental > Aquatic > Marine > Oceanic > Microbial...
GAAAAAATCCCGGCATGGCCACCAACACCACCCATCATGGCCGCACCATAATCATGCACATAACCTTGTACAAGCTGCTTTCGGTACGTCTTATCCAATTCCGTAGGGGCAATCATTTCTTTCGGGAAACGGTGCAAAGGATTATACCCTGTTTCGGTCATACCAAGCGGAGCATAAAGATTCTTGTTCACATACTCAGGAAAACTTACCTTTGTTTTTTGCTCTATCAACTTATAAAAAAGATAAAAACCCAAATCGCTGTATCGGTAACCACTTCGCCGCCTTAGTTTTGAATCCAATATGCGTTGATAAATAGTATCGGTATAACTTTCTTTAATATACAGATTATCTGCTACTTGTAAATTATATTCTTTCGTTCTTTTACTGCTGTAGATATCGGGGTTTAAATCATACTTCCGTTTTGTTTTTTTATTAAAAGTTCTCAAATAAAAAGGAATCCATGCCTGCAAACGTGCCTGATGTGCCAAAATGTTTTTAATGGTAATGTTCTTTTTATTTGTAGAATCAAGTTCAGGCATATAATAGGACAGCTTCTTTTTTATGTCAAGCTTGCCTTCATCCACCAATTTCATTAAGGATGGCGTAGTGGCGGTAACTTTTGTTAAAGAAGCAATATCATATAAATCGGTATTTTTTACCGGATTTTTTTTTTTGTAGGTATGATAACCAAAGGATTTATTGTAAAACACCACACCATTTTTTATTGCAAGCACTTGGCAACCCGGCATAGCACCTTTTTTAATCGCACCCAGAATAACACTATCAACTTTTTTTAGTCTTAACTCGTCAATATTCAGTTCGATAGGCGGGGCATATTTTAAGCGTATTTTTTCATCGACTATCCCCGTTCCTACGGGATAATCCTTTCCGGCACTTACCGGTAGTTTCCCTAATGCAGGAATACCACCAAATAATAATTGGGCGGATAAATCTTGGGCAACCCAAGTATCTTCGTAAGATAAAACTATGGCCTCGAAATCGGTTTTATCGAAACTGTTTAAAATATACGGGCTCGAAAAAATGTCCAAAACCACTTTTGTATAACTAGCCAGTTGGTGTACAAAAGCTATCGACGAACTTGTGAGCCCAAAATTAGGTGGTCGCCTGCTTGGGCGATGAAAACCGACCACGACCACATCGTAATTAGCAAGTTTGTTCATCAATATTTTATATTCTTGTGCCCCGGCATTTTTATTAATGGCAAAATGTTTCACCTTAGCATATAAATTCATAGTGGTTTGAAACCTCGTATATTTACCGTTACCAATTGATACAGAGGCAATTTTCAAAGTATCCAGATTTACGAAAGGAATAATTTCGTTGCGGTTTTGCACAAGTGTCAAAGAAGACTCAATCAGTTTTCGCCTAATCAGCTCTGCCTTTTTCGAGTTTAAATCATTAACTAAATTTTTAAGCGGAACGGGGCTGTATTTATCCAAACCTGCCCACCTTTTCGCTTTTAAAACCTTCATGCACCTTCTATCAATCTCTGCTTGACTAATTTGCCCCGATTCGACCGCGTTTTTTATTTCATCGATCGAGGCTTTTACATCCCTGGGCATCAATAAAATATCAACACCTGCCATAAATGCTTTCAAGGCCGTTTCGCCTGGCGAGTTGTATGCACTTACTCCTTTCATACCTAAGGCATCGGTAAAAATCAGACCTTTAAAACCCAAATTATCTTTCAGCAATTTAGTAACTACATTGTGCGAAAGGCTCGATGCGCTATTCAGCGTTGAATCTAAAGCCGGGATATTCAAATGGGCAATCATTACCGCTGCCAAACCTTCGTTTATTAAATATTTGAAGGGGAAAAGTTCTAAGGAATCAATACGTTGCAAAGAGTGTTTTATTACCGGAAGCGTTTTGTGCGAGTCGCTGCCCGTATCGCCATGCCCCGGAAAATGCTTTGCCGTTGCCAATACATTAAGTTCCTGCATACCATACATATAGGCCAAACCCTTTTGTGCAACATTCAGTCGGTCTTCGCCAAACGAGCGGCTGTTTATTACCGGATTACGCGGGTTGTTGTTTATATCGATAACCGGAGCAAAATTTACGTGCACGCCCAAACGCTTGCACTGTCTGCCTACTTCCGAGCCAAAATCATAAATCAATTTATCCTGCTGCACAGCCCCCATGAGCATCTGCCGGGGGAAGTTAGCCACACTGTCCAAGCGCATATCTACACCCCATTCAGCATCCATAGCAATCAGCAAAGGAACTTTTGATATAGCTTGATAGTGGTTGGTTAAATTAGCTTGCCGTACCGGGCCTCCCTGAAAAAAAATTAATCCGCCCACCTTATATTTTCTGATTAAACGCTCTACCTCTTGCCGATGTTCTAAGCCTTTATTCGAGTATGCGGCCACCATAACCAACTGGGCTATTTTTTCTTCAAGCTTAAGGCTGTGAAAAACAGAATCTACCCACCGGTTTTTCAGATGAACAAACTCAGGATCAATCGGATTAATCTGCAACTCTTCTTCGTCAGGATAACTAGTGTGTATAAATGCGCTGGCAAAAAATATAATAATGGAAAACAGTAATACTTTTAGGGTAAAATAAATAATCTTCATTCGTCACAAATTCTTTAGCGTAATTAAGAACGACAAATTTAATGCTATATATCGTTTTTGAGCGAAAATTAAAAGATTTTTTTATCCTTTTAATAATTATTTGATTAATTTGCCAAATTACCTTACTAAAGCCCATGCCCCATAAATATTATTTATCTTAAAAATATAACTTATGCAATTAAAAATGTATTTAATGTTGATTGTTTTTATGGTTCTTCCATTTATAACAACAGCGCAGGAAACTCGATTTTTTATGCCTAACGAGATTAAAAAAGCATATGAGGAAGGCACCCGTTCGTATGATGGAAAACCGGGAACAAAATATTGGCAAAACACAGCCGATTATAAAATTAACGTTGCCATTGATGCCACTGAGAAAATGATCGAGGGCAAGGAATCGATTACCTACTTTAACAACAGCCCGGATGTTATCAGTACGTTGGTAATCAGACTATATTATGATGTTTATAAAAAAGGAAATAGTAGGGCATCTGCATTAAAAGCAGAAGATATTACCAATGGTGTGGAATTATCAAACGTACAAATAAACGGCGAACCTTACGATTTGAAAAATAAAAGATTAGTAGGCAGATATGGAACAAATATTAGTTTCAGGTTAAAAGAACCGCTCGAAGCCGGCAAAAGCCTAAAAGTAGATTTAAACTGGAAACAAAATATTCCGCATACTAACCGAAGGACAGGTATTTATGACAGTACCACCTTTTTTATCGGACAATGGTATCCTCAAATTGCAGTTTACGATGATATTTTTGGTTGGGATATGCTAAATTTTACTATAAACACCGAATTTTACAATAATTTGGCAAATTTTGACGTAAAAATAACTATTCCGGAAGATTTTGCGCTTTGGGCTACCGGCACATTTCAAAACCCACAAGAAGTTTTACCCGAAAACATTTATGCCAAATATGAGAAAGCCCTGAAATCAGAAAAAGTGATTCATGTTATTGATAATACTGATTTAAAAACCGGATTTAAAACAAAAAACAATACTTGGCACTTTACGGCAAAAGAAGTTTCGGATTTTGCTTTTGGGCTCAGCAGTCATTTTCAATGGGATGCTGCAATTGTAAAAATCAACAACAGGAATATAGTTGCACATTCGGCTTTTCCGAGTGCAAAAGCAGACAAGTATACGGAACATACGGCTATGCTTCAAAAAGTAATCACACATTTTTCTAATGATTTTCCGGGTATACCTTATCCATACGAGGCATTTACCGTGTTTATCGGCCTTTATGGCGGTGGGATGGAATATCCGATGATGGCAAACAACGACGGCCCCGGAACCGGTTTGGCAATACACGAGATGTTCCATACCTATTTCCCGATGTATGTGCGCATTAACGAAAAAAGATGGGCATGGATGGACGAAGGTTGGGCAGAATACGGTACCACCGTAGTAAATAACCGTTATTTTAAAGATAAAAATGATTTCGAGAGTATTTTTGCCGGCGAAAAACTAAGCTCAGAAGGTGCTATGGGCAGTGTGGCCGATTTGCCTTTAATTATTTCCTCGCAATTTATGGATGATTATAATTACGGTTATGCAAGCTACCGCCTGCCGGCAAATGTTTATGGCACAATCCACCAATATTTGGGCGAAGAAGTATTTATGAAATGTTATCGTGAATATATCCGGCGTTGGGCAAAAAAGTCGCCTTCTCCTTACGATTTCTTTTACACATTCGAAAATGTTTCCGGTCAGGATTTATCTTGGATATGGAAACCTTGGTTCTTTGAATTTGGTTATCCCGATGTTTCGGTTGTGGAATTGAAAAAGAGCAAGCTTACATTGAAAAATAACGGAAATAAACCCATCCCGGTTTTTGTTGACATTATATACAACGACAGTACAACAAAACAAATTACCAAAAACGCAAAAGTTTGGACAGAAAATAAAAAGCCTGTTGTAGTTACGATTCCCGATTATAAAAAAATAAAGCGTATATCGGTAAACAGAACAATTTCTGATATGAACGGTTTGGATAACTTTTATCCGCCAATAAGCGAATGGTACAAAAGCACGAATGTCTCGGAAAATATTTATGGTGCTTATGAATTACCTCTTTACCTGGCAAATGCAGAAGTTACAAAAAAAGATGGAATTGTATATTTCATCATCAGGAAATGGAACGTAAATATGGCTCTTCTACCTGAAAACAATACTGTTTTAAAAACCTTAGACGGTGAAATTACCCTAAATTTTCAGTTTAACGAATCAAAAAACTGTACAGGAATAAAAATAGATTGGTTTGGGTATAAAGTAGATGCCAAGAAACTTTAAAGGAGTATTTGTATCAAGTAAACTAAAATTACCTTAAATCGGTAAACCTTACGAGTTTTTTATTGACTATTAGTAGTTTATGTAAACTTTTAAGCACTTTTTAAGTGAAAGCTCGTAGGGTTATATCCTTAATGTTGAGGCTAGTCCGAAAAATCGAAAGATTTAAAAACAAGCAGTTTTAGTGTCGGCGTGAATTTGTTAATGAACTGATAATAAGCCGGTAATGTTTAACGCTTTTTACAAAAATATTCACACCGACACTTTTCGGAGTGGGCTCAATATTCATTTATTTGCAAAAAGGCTTGCGGATTCTAGGAATTAGATAAATAAAACCGGTGGATATATTAAATATTATGATATAACATTTTGTGGACATCCTAAATTTGTGAGCCTAAGCTTTTTATTATTTGAAAATTGCTGATTGCAAGTTTAACCCACAACTATTCAATGTTGTTATACACATTATTTTATATCACAGCCAATATTCAAACATCATGACTTATCGCAATCAGCATTGTCATGTTTTTTTTATTTTCATTAAACCAACTCTTGGTAATTAGTAATTAGTAACTGGTTATTAGGTAATTACATACAAGAAAATGACCAATGACTAATTTCTAATGACTTTGTGTAAGAATTCTAATTTGCGAACAGCTTTAGCCCATAGCCGCAGGTAACAAAATCCTGAAATATCCTGAAAATCAGATTATAGGTTAGGAGTTCTGATATTATCTATCGGTTTTTTATAATTGAAAACAGGCATTATTAACCAATAAGCACGAAATACTATCGCACTCACACACAACGCATTACAGCTTTTCGTTATTTATTTTTCTGAGCTCTTCAAGCATTGATATTTCCTTAGCAGATAAATTCTCAGGAATTTTATATTTTACCTTTAGGTAAAGATCTCCAAACTTGTCAGGCGTATTATAATGTGGCATTCCGGCACCTTTTATACGCAACTGTTTATCAAAGGAAAGCCCTTTGGATATATTGATTATTTTTTCGCCATGAAAAGTATTGAGCTTTACCTTTCCGCCAAGCATAATGGTATAAATATTCACAAAAATATCTCGATATAAATCGTTTTGTTTCCTTTTATATATTGCATGTTGATTAATCTTTATTTTTACATATAAATTTCCACGATTTGTTCCTAACTCGCTATAGGCACCTTTACCACGAATTTTTAACTGATGTTCATTTTTTATCCCCGGCTTTATAGTAATCCTTAATTTCTCGCCCAAGATGTTTAAAATCCGGGTTGAACCGGTAAACGCTTCGGTTAAATCGATAGAAATTTTCCCCTTGATGTCTTTGCCGCGATACAAAAACGAGTAGTCCGTTCTTTTTTTTCTTTTTCCAAAAAAATAGTTAAAAAAGGATGAAAATAAGCTTTCCGAATCATCGTATTTATAATCGTAAGTATAGGCTTTCGCTTTTTCTTTACGTTTATACTGCCGATAATAATCCTGTTGTGAATATGCAGTTTGTCGTGTTTGTTTCTTTTGGTTAATTAAATCGTCGTATTTCTTTCTTTTTTCAGGATCTTTCAGAACTTCATATGCTTCCTTAATTTTAATAAATTTTTCTTTTGCTTTAGCCTTTGCTTTTTCTTGGTGTTTGTCGGGATGATATTTTTGGGCCAATTTACGATAAGCCTTTTTTATCTGTGCAAGGCTTGCCGTTTTTTCTATGCCTAAAACTTTATAATAATCCTGAAACTTCATTCAATACTTCGTTAAATTATAAACCAATGCCGTTTAGTTAAGGCCGGCTCTATTAATTACTTTTTTGCTGTAAATTAATTATTAGAGGTAACCTTAGTAATGTAAACATATACATCACATATATTTTCGATATACGATTAATTGATTAAGGATGATTCAAAATCGAGTAATCGTAAGTCAAGTAATCTCCGGTCGTAAATATTTTTTCTTATCTAAACGATATTGAATTGTGAATCATAAATTAATGCATTAATAATCAGCATGTTAGTGCAAAACCACATGCTTTTATAATAGCCTAACAATCAGATTATTATAAAATCTTAACGGATTATTGTTCATTAAAATTTATTAAAAAACAGTAAAACTAAAACGATTTTTTAGACAACTTATGCATTTTCTTATAATTTATAAATATTTTTGCACATTAAATTGCAATTTACAACAAATTTATGAGCCCTACTTATCAAATCGACGAACTTGATAAAAAAATCCTTGTTTTTATCTCAAAAAATGCAAGAATCCCTTTTTTGGAAGTGGCGAGAGAGTGCAATGTTTCCGGTGCGGCAATCCATCAAAGGATACAACGTTTATCTGAATACGGTATTATATCCGGATCGGAATTTATTATAAGCCCTAAAAAAGTTGGTTATTCAACTTGTGCCTTTATGGGGGTTTTTCTTGAAAAAGCTTCGTATTTTAAAAGTGTAATCCAAGAGCTCGAACATATCCCGGAAATAGTCGAATGCCATTACACCACGGGGAACTACTCAATTTTTGTTAAAATACTGACCAAGGACAATGACCACCTTAAAGATATAATTGCAGACAAGCTACAATCTATTGAAGGAATAGCCCGAACAGAATCATTTATTTCGCTTGAAGAAAGGTTTAAAAGACAACTGCCCATATCTGAAAAGACAGGCAAACTAAAGCTTTAGTTTTTCAGATTACCTTATATTTGCAAGATTACCATCAAAACAAAACAATTAAACACATACAAAAAGCCATAACAATAATCTGCCCCGATTTAAAAGCCTATCATTAAATTTACTATTTTTGAACAATAAAAGCTTTATTGATGACAAAAATAGACTTAACCAAAGGTTGGATAAAAATTCCCAAAGCGGAACTTGATAAGCTTCGTGAAGATATTTTCAAACAATATCTGATAAATGGCGGATCGCACCAACTTGAAGATTTTAACACGCACCTTCCTAACTACGATGAACTAATTTTCATCATTAAAGAACATCTGAATACATTCCAAGAAAAAAATAATATACAGATACTTATTGATGGTACCCAACTTGCACATATTGCACCGGGAAAAACATTTCTGAAACACTTATTTTACACAAAAAAGAACGAAGAAACAGCACAATTTCAACGCATTAATGTAAATTTATGTTATATGTATGCTTACGGTAAAACCCGTGAAGAGCTGCGTATGGCCACAAAGCAGAAAGAGCATAAAGACAATCAACAAAACATAGATTTACAACTAAACAAGCCGGCTTTTACCCTCTCGTTTACCTATAATAATTTAAACGAAGCGCGAAAAATTGAAACCTACCTTAAACAAACCCTAAAGGTAAAAGTAGAAAACGATATACGGAACAGTCCGATGTTCAATAAAGGAAGTATTTCTGAACTTTTTAGCAGACTAAAAGAAAATGAATATGTAATTATTTTAATCAGTAGAGATTATCTGCAGAACGAAAATAGTGTTGCACACCTTATTGATTTTGCAAAAAACAATGCAGATACTTACCAAAAAAAAGCAATCAACTTGCTTTTGCCTGATGTTTATGACGGTGAGTATAATATTTTCAGCACTTTAGGTAAAATTGCCTTGTCTGTTCATTGGAAACTGCATATCGAAAAACTAGAAAAAGCTTTTTCTCAAATAGTTGAAATCACTAATGATGAACAAAACAACAAAGACGAAGCATTAAAGGATATTTCAGAGAAAATAGATCGTATAAAAACCATTAAGCGGGATATTTTTGATATGCTGCAACTAATTACCGGAATGAAATCGACCATCCGCTTTGATGTTTTCTTTCATAAAATTGCCGGCTTCGATGATTTGCTACATTTTATCCCGGCAAAGATTCAGTTAGAACAAAACAAAGAATTCGAAAACATTTATCATTCCATTCAGGTACCATCAAATAACAACCCGAACAAACCGGAATTTCCACCGGCACCATATTATCTACCTAAATTTCCGGCATCGACAACCACTGAAATAAAAATACCCGGATTTAAAAATGTTTGGTTAAAAGATGAAAGCTCAAACCCTACCGGTACGCATAAAGACCGCTTTGCATGGGAAGTAGTTATTAAGTATAAAGCCCTGCTGGAATCGCTTAAATATAAAAAGCTAAAGGAATTACCGCAGATTTCCATGATTTCGTCAGGCGGTGCAGCTACCGCAGTACAAAATTTATTTAATATTTTTGATATTCCGGTTAGTTTAAAGGTGTTGATTGATAAAAATACAAACAAGAGCATTATCAGTTCACTAAAAAAAATAGGCTGTACAATATACGAAACAGATTTATCTTTAAAACTGCTAAAGCCGGAAGACATTAAACAATATACCGATAATAGCAACGGGATAGATATCACTTACCGTGAAACCATGGATCCGAATATGGATAATTATTATGACTGGCTAAGCTACGAAATTTTAAACGAACAGGCTGCCTATTGCTTTATTCCGTTCGGTACGGGCGATTTGTTCATCAATATACTGAATATTGTAAAAAAAGAATATTTCAACAGTTTTTTGCATAACCCCGATCCACGCTTTGCCGGCTCGGTAGCAAAATTAAAGGCTTGTCATTTTATGGCTGCTACCACCCATTACAAAAATACCCGTTTAGATAAACTTTACTCTAGCTTTTTACCAACTTACAGCGAGTATGAAAATTTTATAGACGAATTAAAATCATGTACCTGTGTTGGCGACCAAACCAATATTTACAATATTGAAGAACGTTTTGTTGAAAGTGCGATAAAAATAGCTCAAAACCAACAAATTACATTCGAGCCATCAGGACTTGCCGGCATAGCCTTATTGCTTCAAATGCAAAACGAACTGCCCGGAGACAAAAAAATATTAATCGTAAATACCGGAAAAACGAAACAAGCTGAAACTTTAATGAAAGAAATAGAATTGATAAAAAAAAATAAGTCTAAATAATTTCAGACATTCTAAGCATATGGTAATCTGCAATGTTACAATTTGACTTTTATCGGTAAATCTATCTTTTGTTGCGGGTTACAAGTTGCAGATTGAGAGGCATTTTAACAAACTTGCAACAATATATAGCAATTCCACCTTACGAATAAATCCAATAATATACTGATTATCTATTACTTGATAGAGAACTCTAAATTTATAAACTATATTTCCCTTATTTTGTTAGTTTTGTGCAAATTTAAATATTCAAATGCACTACAAAATATCATTAATCCTTTCTGTTTTCTTATTATTTCTTTTTTCAAATTGTTCAAGGTCAGAAAAGAATAAAAAAACAGCTAAAACTTTATCTGCAACAGATAGCATACTTGTAAAACAATATGATTCCATAATTAGCCCTAAAATAGATCGGTGGTTTCAAAAACTGTATAAAACAAGCAGGTTTAACGGAAATATTTTGGTGGCTAAAGATGGTGTTATCCTTTATGAAAATTCATACGGTTTTGCTAATTTTGCACATAGAGATTCATTAACCATTAAGCACAAATTTCAGATAGGTTCGGTATCCAAGCAGTTTACTGCTATGGCAATCATGATTTTAAAAGAGCGTAAGCTTCTTGATTATCACGATGATATTAAGAAATTTATTCCTGATTTTCCGTATAAAGGAATAACGGTTTATCAATTGCTTACGCATCGCTCAGGTTTACCGAATTACAATTATTTTAGCGACGAATACACCGATAAAGAAACCACAATTTACAATGCCGATGTAGTAAATATGATGGTCGACAGTGTTCCTTTGCCCTATTATCAGCCAAATCAAGGATTTCATTATTGCAATACCAACTATGCTTTACTTGCCGAAATTGTAGAAAGAGTAAGTAAAATACCTTTTGAGCATTTTTTAAAAACGGAGGTTTTCAATAAAGCCGGTATGCATAATTCCATGGTTTATGTAAAAGACAAACAAGACAGACTAT
>Ga0256913_10001847_pt1 | contig 10836 bp, 9 predicted proteins | sample Axial_MatmetaG_FD_185970 | JGI IMG/M metagenome (GOLD analysis project Ga0256913, IMG submission 185970) | Deep-sea worm associated microbial mat communities from Axial Seamount, Juan de Fuca Ridge, Pacific Ocean - Axial_Mat | ecosystem: Environmental > Aquatic > Marine > Oceanic > Microbial...
TGAGTTTCATGCCACCAACGACGACCTGCTGGGGAGTTTTGAAGGGATCGGCATTTCGTTCCGTATTGAACGGGATACCATCACGGTCATCAATCCCATCCCCGGTGGCCCGTCCGAAAAAGTGGGCCTTATGGCAGGCGACCGTATCGTAAAGATTAACGATACGCTGGTGGCCGGTAACGGCATCACCAACAACGACGCCATCCGGAAGCTGAAAGGAAAAAAAGGTACCAAAGTAAAGGTCTCGGTCTATCGCAGGGGCGTGCCCAAACTGATTGATTTTACCATCACACGGGATGTTATTCCCACCCACAGCCTCGATGTGGCCTATATGGTGAACGACAACACCGGCTATGTCAAATTACGGAATTTTTCGGCTACTACCGAGCGTGAATTCCGGGAAGCGGAGGCAAACCTGACGGACAAGGGAATGACGAAACTTATCCTCGACCTGCGCGGTAATCCCGGCGGTTTTCTGAATGCTGCCATCGGTGTGGCAGATGAGTTTTTGCCGGAAGGTAAACTGATCGTTTATACCGAAGGTTTACACCGCCCGCGGAATTACGCTTTTGCCACAAATAAAGGCATATTGAAAGAAACCAACCTGGCCATCCTGATTGACGAAGGTTCTGCCTCGGCCAGTGAGATTGTTTCGGGAGCAATTCAGGACAACGACCGCGGACTGATCATCGGAAGGCGTTCGTTTGGTAAGGGACTGGTGCAGGAGCAGATGAACCTCCCCGACGGATCGGCTTTCCGCCTGACAGTGGCCCGCTACTATACACCCACGGGAAGATGCATACAGCGCCCTTACAAAGAAGGAGATGAGGGAATGGAAGAATATTACAGCGAAGTGTATCACCGTTTTACCGACGGAGAAATGATGAATGCCGACAGCATCAGGTTTCCCGATTCGCTGAAGTATGTCACCCCGGGCGGAAAAGTGGTGTACGGTGGCGGCGGTATTATGCCCGACATCTACATTCCGCTGGTTACAGACTCTGTCCATCGGTTTTACAACATCCTGGCTAACAAAGGCCTTGTTTTCCAGTTTGCCTTCGATTATACCGATGCGCACAGGGCGGAACTGAAAAAATATAAGTCACCGGAAAAATTTGAACACGAGTTCGAAATGACCAACAGTGATTATGACGAACTTGTAAATTATGCTAAGGATAAAGGTATTGAAGCTACGAATGAAGAAATTGCCGTATCAAAAGATAAGATCAAAACACTGTTTAAGTCGTTTGTCGGGCGGAACATCCTCGAAGACGAAGCCTTTTATCCTATCTATCTGAAAATGGACACTACGTTCAACAGGGCGGTTTATGAGCTGAACAAGGAAGTTGATTAGTGAATGGAGGTTAGTGAATTTTCCTTCCAAAGCACATTTTATGCCCTAATACCTCTCAGATTTATGGTCCCGGATGAAGTATAAACTACGATTAAAACACGGGCATGGTAATTTATTTGCCCCTTAACATCTGTTAACTAAAACTTTTCTTACTTTTGTATTTAGAATTTATCTAAATAGCTAATATTAAAATTTAAAATTATGGCATACGAATTACCTGAATTACCTTATGCAAAAGACGCTCTGGAGCCATACATCTCCAAAGAGACCATTGAATATCATTACGGAAAACACCATGCAGGCTATGTAAAAAACCTGAACGGCCTGGTGCCGGGCACCGAGTTTGAAACATCGGGATTGGAAACGATCATCAAAAAAGCTGACGGGGGCATTTTTAACAACGGCGCCCAGGTGTGGAACCATACCTTTTACTGGAACTGCATGTCGCCGGATGGCGGCGGCGAACCCACAGGAGCGCTGATGAATGCGCTGAAAAGGGATTTTGGATCGTTTGACGCTTTCAAAGAGCAGTTCAGCAAAGCAGCAGCCACACTGTTTGGGTCTGGCTGGGCCTGGCTGGTGAAAACACCTGCCGGAAAACTGGAAATTGTACAGGAAAGCAATGCGGGCAACCCGCTGCGCAACGGCCTCGAGCCAATCATGACCTGCGACGTGTGGGAACACGCCTATTACATTGACAAACGCAATCTGCGTCCGGCTTATATCGAAGATTTCTGGAAAGTGGTGGACTGGAACACAATTGCCAACAGGCTTTAAAAAATGGTTTCAGGCATCCCGCCTGACAAAGAATAAAGGCTGCCTTTCAGGGTGGCCTTTTTTGGTTTTATAGGAAACCGGTACCCTCTCTATTTCGTCATAACCGATCCGGTGATGGGTTTTACCACAAAGTTGTTGAATAAAGTCTGATCAGGGAAAAAGAAAAAATGGAAGCAGGATATTATTCCACCGTCACCGACTTGGCCAGGTTTCTGGGCTGGTCCACATTGCAACCCCGCATGATGGCGATATGGTAAGCCAGTTTCTGTAAGGGGATAGTTGCCAGCAGCGGCACCAGCATCTCTTCAGTTTCCGGGATCTCAATGATGTAGTCAGCCATCTTCTTAACTGCTGTGTCTCCTTTAGTGACAATGGCAATGATCTTACCGTTGCGGGCTTTCACCTCCTGGATATTGCTCACTACCTTATCATAAGTTCCTTTGTTGGGAGCGATGAATACAACGGGCATATTCTCGTCAATAAGAGCAATGGGGCCGTGTTTCATCTCAGCAGCGGGATACCCTTCGGCATGGATATAGGAAATCTCTTTCAGTTTCAAAGCTCCTTCGAGGGCCACGGGGAAATTATAGCCTCTGCCCAGATACAGGAAATTGGAAGCATCTTTAAATTCTTTGGCGATCTTTTTGGCCAGCCCCCCGTCGTCCAATACCTCTTCCACTTTCTGCGGCAGCAATTCCAGCTCATGCAGGATTTGCATAAACCTTGATTTGGGGATGGTTCCTTTCAGTTGTGCCAGCCGCAGCGCCATAAGCGTGAGGATAGTCACCTGGGCTGTAAATGCTTTGGTGGAGGCCACCCCGATTTCCGGACCGGCATGGGTATAGCTTCCCGCATCCGTCAGGCGCGGAATGGAAGAACCAACCACATTGCAGACACCCAGGATGGTTGCCCCCTTGCTTTTAGCCATTTTGATAGCGGCCAGTGTGTCGGCAGTTTCTCCCGATTGTGAAATGGCGATGACAATATCGTTTTCGTCAATGATGGGGTTGCGGTAACGGAATTCCGAAGCGTATTCCACTTCCACGGAAATGCGGGCAATGTCTTCAAACAGGTATTCGCCTACCAGGGCTGCATGCCACGAAGTGCCGCAGGCCACCATAATCACACGCCTTGCCTTCAGCAATTTGTCTTCGTATTCCGAAACGCCGCCCAGCGAAACAATTCCCTTTTTGGCATTCAGCCGTCCCCGCATACTGTCTTTGATGGAACGCGGCTGTTCATGGATCTCTTTTAGCATAAAGTGATCGAAACCGCCTTTCTCCAGTTCGTTCAGATTCCACTCCAGTTCCTGGATATAAGGGGTCTTTTTCCGGTTTTTGATGTTTCTGATCTGAAGCTCTTCTCCTTTTTTGATGATGGCCACCTCTTCGTCTTCAAGATAAACCACGTTTTTGGTATATTCGACAATAGGAGTGGCGTCAGAAGCGATGTAATAGTCGTCTTTGCCGATACCGATTACCAGCGGGCTGCCTTTGCGGGCAGCAATCAGCATGTCCGGGTTTTCTTCCGACAGGATGACAATGGCATATGCACCGATTACCTGGTTGAGCGAAATACGTACTGCCTCTTCAAGTGAAACTTTTTCGTTTTTCTGAATATCTTCGATCAGGTTGATAAGAACCTCAGTATCGGTGTCGGATTGGAATGTATAACCCCTTTTGACAAGTTCTTTTTTCAGGGCTGCGTAGTTCTCGATAATTCCGTTATGAATGATGGCCAGTTTGCCCGACTGCGAAAAGTGTGGGTGCGCGTTTGTCTGGTTCGGCTCACCGTGTGTGGCCCAGCGGGTGTGGGCAATACCGATAGTCCCCTGAAGATCTTTGTCTTTGAGGAAGGCTTCCAGTTCAGCCACTTTTCCTTTGGTTTTATATAGTTGAAGATCTCCGTTCAACAGTGCTATTCCGGCACTGTCGTAACCACGGTATTCAAGCCGTTGCAGGCCTTTGATCAAAATGGGAAAGGCTTCTTTCGGGCCGATGTATGCTACAATGCCACACATATTAAAAAATAGTTAATCCAGGTCAGTGAAAGTAATTTCCAGATGTAATTTGATAGTATCTGTTAATGGGTCATTACCGTTGAATACAAAACGGTTGGGATAGAGGGAAGCTCCTCTGGTGATCAGGTACAGGCCGTTATGTGTTTTTGTCGGATCGCTGATCAGAGATTGCAGATATTGTGTAATCCTGAAAGTGTAAGAATTAAAATCAGGGTTGTAATATCCTCCGAAATATGCCAGATCATGATCATCAGGCAAATAAGCGAAACTTCCGTCGTCCGTAATTTCTGCCAGCGACAGGTAGTTGGGTGGCGGCAGTATGGTATCTTCCGAATTGCCCGGCAGCACCAGTTTGGCTTCGTTAAGAGCGATAGTGCCTAGGTTACTCCAGGAATGCATATTTGGAATTTTAATAATGGTTGCTATACCTGCCAGTCCTGAAGTATAAAACCGGTCGCTGCCCAAAGCGGTGTCGCCGTCAATGATCTGAGCCATAAATTCGGGTGTTCCCAGACTGTAATCGTGTTCGTATTTCGAAGCATATTTTGTTACATTGGTGATCGGATAAATGAAACTGAGAGAATCATCTTCATCGTTATGGTAGTAAATAATCATCTCCGACAAGCTGCTCAACAAGTTGAAATAAACCAATACTCCATCTTCCGTAACCGGTTCCACAGTGACGTATAAGCCTTTGAAATGTTCGATGAACACGTCATTACTGTCCATGATGGTTGTGTCTGTTGTCAGCAGGAAGTTACCCAGGGCCGGGCTCATATTACTCAGGTTAATACGCAAAACAGGAGCGATGGTATCTTCTCCGATTGCCACGCTGTCGTGAGGATGCGGCCTGAATGTGAAGTTGGCGTAATCAAACGGGTCGTAGGGAATATCAATGTCTGAATAAAAAGTGGTATCCGTCTGAAAGTTTTCCAGCATCTGGTGAACATGAACCGTCAGCATGGAGGTAGTGTCGCCATAAGAATCACCATTATATCTGAGTTGCAGAACCAGAGAATCCAGTATAGGATTGTCTCCGAAGCGGTAACCAGCCCTGTCGAGCATCACCTGCGTATAAAAACTGGTAACGGTCAGTCCGAAAGTAGGATCCATAAGGCTGCCCAGCAGGGTGGTGTTCAACCCGCCGGTACGTACTGTATCATAAGTTTTTGAATAGGCATATACTTCGGCTGTATCTGTCCAGAAAACTTTCAGTTTGGTATCTTCGGGTTGTACAATTGCACCGATTTCTCCCGCCGGTTTGGAACAGGCAAGGGTAAAAAGGATAAACAATAAAGAAAGGGTGCGGAAAGCAACGGAAAAACTTTTTCCGTATGGTCTATTCTTCTCCGATGATCTTGTCATAAAATTCGTTATACGCTGCATAATAATCTTCATCTCCCTGATATTCAAGCATTGGTTTTCCGGTTGCTTTGGCATATGCCATTACTTCCGGGTTTATCTCCTCACTACCTAAAATAAATGCGTCGGAGCGGTCAATGGCTCCTTTCATTAACGAAACGTAAGTTCCTTCACTATAGTGCCCGAAGTCGTCATTTTCCAGATTGTTCATAAGCATTTTCTTTTCAAACCCTTTTCTGAAAGTTTCTTTGAAATCATCGTTGTATAACGAAAGGATCACTTTAGTGTCTGAAAAGATCGGATTGTCTTTGTAAGCCGTTCTGGTGAACAGGGGTACCATACTGGCAAACCAGCCGTTAATATGGATAATGTCTGGGGCCCATCCCAGTTTTTTCACTGTTTCCAGAACTCCTTTGGCAAAAAAGATAGCCCGTTCGTCATTGTCTTTGTGAAACTCACCGGACTCGGTTGAGAATATTGATTTTCTGTGAAAATAATCTTCGTTGTCGATAAAATATACCTGCATGCGCGCCTGCTGTATGGAAGCCACCTTAATGATCAGCGGGTGGTCAATATCATCAATGATCAGGTTCATTCCTGAAAGCCTGATCACCTCATGTAGTTGGTTTCTTCTTTCGTTGATTACACCATAGCGCGGCATGAATGTTCTGATTTCTTTACCACTTTCCTGGATCTTCTGAGGAAGAAACCGTCCGATTTTACTCATATGAGATTCTGGAAGATAAGGTGTAATTTCTTGATTGACAAAGAGTATCCTCTTCTTTTCCATAATAAAAAAAGATATGTGATTTTGAAAGGTGCAAAGGTACGAAATATTTACGTGCCATACAATGAACCCATATTGTAGAATGGCATTAAGGGCTTTGACACCAGCCTTTTACAAGTGCTTAAAAATGGTAAAATCAATAGTTAATTTTTTATCCGCGGACAAATAAAGCTTTAATAATATCGTTAGCCATTTTCGGGTTTTCTTTCAGCCTTCTGGTGGAATAAGCAAACCACTGTTCGCCGAACGGAACATATACGCGCATCCTGTAACCCTTGTCAACAATGGATTTCCGGAGTGATGGTGTTACACCATACAGCATCTGGAATTCAAAATTTTCGTTTGGGACTTTATATTTCTCAATTAGTTTGTAAGCACCCTCAACCAATGGGTTGTCGTGTGTGGCAATGCCGGGATAAATACCTTCCTTAAACATCAGCTCCAGGTCTTCCAGAAAATGTTCGTTGATTTCTTCATATTTTTTGTAAGCTACTTCTTCCGGCTCCACATAAATACCTTTACACAGACGGAAATTCAGCGGATTATCTTTGGAATGCAAATCCAACATATTCAGAATATCGTCTTTGGTGCGGCGCATATAGGCCTGCAAAACGAGTCCCACATGTTTCGGAAATTCCTTTTTTAGTTTTCTGAAAAGTTCGATTTCAAGGTCAACACATTGCGAATCTTCCATGTCCACGCGAACAAAATTGTCGTATTCGGCAGCCTTTTTTACAATTTCCCGGATGTTTTCATAACAAACATCTTTGTCGATCAGCAATCCGAACATGGTGGGTTTAAGCGAATAATTTCCGTCGATGCCTTCTTTTTCGAAAGTGTCGATGATGTTCAGATACTCAATTTTATTTTGTTCCGCTTCGTCGAGGTGCGTGATGAACTCGCCCAACAGGTCGATGGTTACCATCATACCGTCCTTGTTCAAGGCTTTGGAAGCACGGATAGCATCCTCAATTTTTCTTCCTGCAATGTACCTTCTGGAAAAGATCCAGACAAAATTTTTCGGCATTAGCGGCAAGATGGCAGCAATCATTTTATTAAACCACATCATGTGTCGACAGTTTTAAATTATGACCGCAAAATTAGATATTTTGCTTTGATTTTTATATAAAACAAAACAATTTATATGCGGTAAAAACAATAGTTTATGTAATTGATAAACAAACATTAGGCATAAGACAACATGCTTTCTGAAGTGTTGGATTTTTAAAAAGGATGAATTGTTTAGGTCTGAACACTCCGTTTCTGTTGTTCGGCGACCGTAAAATATTTGTATCGAATGAATTAATTGTTAATTTTGCACCGCTTTTATCAATCTATCAACAGCAACGTCATGGCTTTAGATCAAATGGTAAGTATATTTGCGGGGCGTCACACACGCTACCTCGCCGAAAAAATCGCCAAAAGTTTCGGCATCCCGCTTGGAAAATCAATCGTTACGGAGTTTTCCGATGGTGAATTTCAACCGTCGTTTGAGGAAAATATCCGGGGCCGTGATGTGTTCATTATCCAGTCAACGGCACCTCCGTCGGAAAATTTTATGGAACTGCTGATGATGGTGGATGCTGCTAAAAGGGCTTCGGCACGAAAAATTATTGCGGTTATTCCTTATTTCGGATACGGCCGGCAGGATCGCAAAGACAAACCGAGGGTAACCATAGCTTCGAAACTTCATGCTAACCTGCTGATGACGGCAGGCGTACAAAGGGTCATTACCATCGATTTACATGCCGACCAGATACAGGGATTTTTTGATGTACCCGTGGATCATGTTTATGCGTCCAATATTTTCATCCCGCACCTGAAAGATCTTAATCTGCCCGAACTGATGATGGCCTCGCCGGATACGGGAGGAACAAGAAGAGCTGCCACTTATGCCAAAGCCCTGAATACAGGTTTTGTCATTTGTTATAAGCAACGGGCCAAACCGAATGTAGTGGAAAAAATGGAACTGATCGGTGATGTGGAAGATAAAGACGTGGTACTGGTGGATGATATCATTGATACTGCCGGTACGATTACCAAAGCAGCCGACCTGATCATGGAAAAAGGGGCCAAGAGTGTCCGTGCTTTCTGTACACATCCGATTTTTTCAGGCAGCGCTTACGAGCGTATCTCAAAATCGGCTTTTACTGAAGTAGTGGTTACCGATACCATTCCGCTGAAACAGGATTGTGATAAAATCACGGTTTTATCCACAGCCGATTTGTTTGCCGAGGTGATCCGCAGAGTGGAAAATTATGAATCTATTAGTTCACTTTTTAATATTTAATCATTTAAACATTTAATCATTTAATCATGAAAGAAGTATCATTGAGCGGTTCTCTGAGAGAGAACGTAGGGAAAAAAGATGCTAAAAAGCACAGAAAGGAAGGCAAAGTTCCCTGTGTGCTTTACGGTGGTAAAGAGCAAATTCACTTTACCGTACCCGAACTTAATTTTGGAAAATTAATTTTTACGCCGGAAGTTTTCAAAGTCAATCTGGATATTAACGGAACGGCTTATGCAGCCATTCTTCAGGATGTTCAGTATCACCCGGTAACCGATAAAGTATTACATGCCGATTTCCTGGAAGTCATGCCTGACAAACCATTAATTGTGGGTCTGCCTATCAAATTTGAAGGAACGGCACCCGGAGTTATCCGCGGGGGTAAGATGATCAAAAAGATGTACAAAATCCGTGTGAAAGGATTGATCGAGGATATGCCTGAATATCTCGTAATAGATATCTCCAAACTGGATATCGGTGGCTCTGTCAAAATCAGAGACCTTGAGCTTGATAAACTCTCACTGCTTGATCCGCCTAACAGTGTGATCGTAAGGGTGAAAATGGCACGTGCCGTTGAAGAGGTTGTTGGCGAAGAAGAAGAGGAGGAAGAAGGTGAAGGTGGTGAAGCTCCTGCAGAAGGAGAAGCACCGGCTGAAAAATCAGAAGGAGAAGGCGCTGAGTCTTAAACAAAATAAATTAAGTATTTGTAAAGGGATAAAGTGTTGTTTAACTTTATCCCTTTATTTTTGTGCTAACATGAAGTTATGAAATATCTGATTGCCGGACTTGGAAATGTAGGTGCCGAATATACCAACACGCGACACAACATCGGTTTTGTGGTGGCTGATGCATTGTGTCATGACCTGAAGGGTACTTTTAAAGTGGACCGTCTGGCATCGGTTTGTAAAGTAAAATACAAAGGCCGTACCCTTGTAATTATCAAGCCCACAACTTACATGAACCTGAGCGGAAAAGCCGTTAAGTATTGGTTAGAGAAAGAAAAAATTCCGAAAGAAAGACTGCTGGTGGTGCTGGATGATATTGCCCTGCCTCCCGGTATGCTGCGTCTGAAAGCCAGAGGTGGTGATGCGGGCCACAACGGACTGACAGATATTATTATCAAACTGAATATAGACATCTTTCCCCGCCTTCGTATTGGTATCGGCAATGATTTTCCCCGAGGGTTTCAGGCCGACTATGTGCTGGGACAATGGACCCGTTCCGAAGAGAAACTGATGATCCCGGTTGTGGAAAAAGCCGCAGAAGCCGTTAAGAGTTTCGTTACCCTCGGCATTGAACGTACGATGACGGCGTTTAATAATAAATAAACCAAAAAGGATTGAATTAAGTTAAATGATGTGCGATGTCAGACAGGAGGAGAAGTATTGAGCGTACATCCAAACCTCATATCAATATAGTATTGCGGGTTGTTAGGGAGAAGAAGATGAAGATTTTTTAATTCTTTTTTAAAATATCCGGAATTTCCAGATCCTTACAAATTTTCTGACAAAGCCGGTCTTTAATATCTGAGTGCCGTGGCACTGTTGATATTTTTCCACTGGTAGATTTGTATAAAGAATGTTTTCTTCCTTCCCGTATGAGTAAGCATCCGTTATTTTCCAAATAGCGAATAAATTTATTTCGTTTCATTACAAACTAAAGGAGAGCGTTTGGGTGATAAGTTTTTTAACCCTTCCTTTTTTGGGTGTCAACTGATGGGTACGTCTTTCCTCGAACACTAGATTCATAGCTTCAGCAAGGTTTTCCTTTGCTTCTTCCAATGTATCTCCCTGTGTGTTTATTCCCGGGATTTCCTGAATGTAAGCTATAAATCCACCTTCGTCACAAGGTTCAAAAACGGCTGTTAATTCAATTTTACCCATGGTATTCTTTTTCACAAAGTTAATTATCTTTTTTCAAATTGTAAACTTTGTTGTTTATGTTTTAAACGTCTAACATAACATTGACCACTCGAAATTATTTTTTCGCTCTCAACTTCTCCGTAATGATGCTTCCGATTTTGTCAATGGCCACTCTGTCCTGCTTCATGCTGTCGCGTTCGCGGATGGTGACCGTGTTGTCTTCCAGTGTCTGGTGGTCCACCGTAACGCAGTAAGGCGTTCCGATGGCATCGTGGCGGCGGTAACGCTTGCCGATGGTGTCTTTTTCTTCGTAGAAACACATGTAGTCCTCTTTCAGTCCGTCCATGATTTCACGGGCTTTTTCCGGCAGGCCGTCTTTTTTGGTCA
>Ga0256913_10001848_pt1 | contig 10832 bp, 14 predicted proteins | sample Axial_MatmetaG_FD_185970 | JGI IMG/M metagenome (GOLD analysis project Ga0256913, IMG submission 185970) | Deep-sea worm associated microbial mat communities from Axial Seamount, Juan de Fuca Ridge, Pacific Ocean - Axial_Mat | ecosystem: Environmental > Aquatic > Marine > Oceanic > Microbial...
GATGTAACACCTCTATTAGTTAAACCACACGGTATAATCATATCAAAATAATTTAAATCAGTATTTATATTAAAAGCCATTCCATGCATTGTTACCCATTTACTTAAAGATAATCCAATAGCAGCTATTTTATTTTTTTCAACCCATACTCCTGTATGAGTACCTGATTCTTTGTGGGCCGCTATATTATAGTGATTATGTAAAAGATTTATAACGGCATTTTGTAGTTTGTCTACAAAGCCACGTAAATCTCGTTTATAATTTTTCAAATCAATTATAGGATAAATAACTAATTGCCCGGGACCATGGTATGTAATATCACCGCCACGTTCTATTTCGTAAATATTTATGCCTTTTTGTAATAAATTTTCTTTTGAAATTAGAATATTTTCGTATTTACCTCTTTTACCTAAAGTAAGAACATGATTGTGTGTTACCAATAATAGGCAATCGTCAATTTCACCTAAAATTCTTTTTTGGCGAAGTTCACGTTGAAGTTCTAATATTTCTTTATAGTTAGTATCATATAAATGTACTACTTTTAATTTATTTATATACATATATATATAATATACCAAATTTATATGATATGTGTCTATATTATGAGAGGGATGTTTCTGTTTTTGAATCTCTTCCAAAAATCCAAAATATAACACAACCTATAGCACCAAAGAAAAATGCTACAATAAAGTTAACATCTGGAGATATCTTCCATAAGAAGGCGGCACCAAAAGCAGCAACTGAAACGAAGATATCACGTATAAGATAATAAGCTCCAAAAGTAGTTGCCTTTTCGTCTTCAGGAGCTAAGTCCATTATTAAAGCTTTTCTAGTAGGCTCGCCAAATTCTTTCATTCCTCTTATTATAAAAGCTATAATCAACATATTAAAAGATTTTGAAAATATAAGTATTAAAGGAAATAAAGTGAAAAATATAAATGTAGTTAGTACAAAAGGTTTCTTTTTATATTTATCTGCAAAATATGCTACGGGAATATATATTATCATTGCAGTAACCATCTCAATAGTGGTTAGCACACCAAATTGAAGGGCACTTAAGCCATTCATTGTTACAACCCAAATAACCACAAAGGCATAAGGAATTTGCTCGGCAAAACGTATAAGAATATCTGAAATAAGAAGAGTTTTTAAAGGCCCATCTATATTTTTGGCAGTTACAAGTACACTTTTAGATTTTCTTTTTATGCTTTTATCTTCAGGCATATAAAAATGCACAAAGATAATTGAAAGCACTGCAAAAATTGAAGCTACTACAAAAGCAATTCTAATACCGTCAATTTTCCCGTAGGCACTAATTAAAATACCACCTGCAATAGGACCAAGAGCCATGGGTATTCTTCTGACAAAAGAATGGATGGAAACGCCTGTTACTCGTTTTTTCTTTGAAAATGTTTTTGATACCATACTCATAATAGCGGGTAAAGAAATTGCAGTCCAAGCTATGAAGAAAAAAGCGCCAATTAAAACGGATTGCCATGTTGGGATTATAATTACTATTAAATAACCTATTAAAGCTACAATAGTAAAAAAGATTAAAGCTTTTTTATAACCAATTTTATCTGAAATATATCCACCTGGATACGAATATAAAGAACTAAGTAAATTATCCATTGTATTTAAAGAGGCAACAGCAATCGCACCTCCACCTAAAGCTACTATATATAAAGGTAAGAAACGTTCAGCCATTTTTTCTCCAAAACCAATAAAAACCACCATAACAACCATTGAAATTATGCTTGAATGAAAGGTGGAGTTATTGATTTTAGATAATTTGTTCTTTATTTTACTCAATTATTCTTTTCTCGCTGCTTCTATTCTGAAAAAATTATACAATGCATCATAAGCTAAAAATTGATGTTCTAAATTTTCATAATCATCAGTAAAGCGTAAACCAAAACCTACGGCTATTGCTTCAAGACCTCTTGCATAAGGATTTTCATCTAATTTCCCCGTATCAGCGGCATTAACAACATCAGCAAGCATTAATAAAGCTGGATCGGTTAAGTTGTAGTGTTGTACAATTGTTACAAAAGTACAATGACCGTCATGATGACCTAATTCAACAGGGCCTGTATCAAAAGGTATTGCTCCTTCTTTTTGTGCTATTTCAGGTACTAAATTTCTTGCTACAAAAATAAACTCTGCCCTAGTGTCAACAAATCTTTTAATTAGCCATGGACATGCTACTCTATCTACATGAACTCTTGATCGTGTTACCCATTTCATAATATTTCTCCTTTATTTCTATATTTTAATAAATACATAGTACCAACAATAATAGAAAAAGTCAACCAAATGTAACGACTGTTACATTTAGACACAAAATAGAATATTATTTGTTATTTTTGAGATTATTATATTAAAAATATCAGAATAATTGTTGGCATTTGCCCATAACTATGTTAACCTATATTTATAAAATTTAGTATATTTATTAGGAGATATAATTATGTTTAGAAAAAATCAAAGAAATGCAGGTTTAGGAGCCGGTGGTAAGTGTATTTGCACAAGTTGTGCTCACAGTATTGCTCATCAAAGGGGAGTGGCTTGTTATAGTATGACATGTCCCATGTGTGGAGCGCCAATGACAAGAGAAGGAATAAATAGTGTTCAAAATAATAATGATGGCAAACCAACAGTAGATGAAAATAGTTGTATTGGTTGTGGTAGATGTCTTAATGTGTGTCCAGTAAATGCTATAGAAATGGTGGCAGGAAAAGCAATTATTGATCACAATAAATGTATTGGTTGTAACAGGTGTATTGGAGTATGCCCAGTGAACGCAATAAAATAAATATTTTTAAAAATATTTAAAATAGTTGTTGACATATGCCCATAACCATAATAATATAGTAATGGGCATATGCTCAATAGAAGAAGTAGGAGATAATGTATGAAAGTAGCAATAACAGCAATAAGCGGTAGTATGGATAGCCAATTAGAACAGCGGTTTGGAAGAGCAGAATTTTTTATTATAGCGGACTTAGAAAGCGGAGAATATGAAGTAATAGATAATAAAGCGGCATCAGAAACTGGTGGAGCAGGAATTCAAGCGGGACAAACTATTATTAATAGTGGAGTTGTAGCTTTAATAACAGGTAATGTAGGACCCAATTCAATGAGAGTTTTAAATAGTGGTAATATAAAAATGTTTAGAGGTCAAAAAGATACTATTGAAAAAAATATTGAATTATATAAAGAAGGTAAACTAGAAGAAATAGTAGATAGTGTTGCCTCACATTTTGGTATGAGATAATGAAAATTGCAGTATTAAGTGGAAAAGGTGGTACTGGTAAGACCACAATATCAGCAAGTTTAGCATATTCAGTTGAAAACTCACAATATATTGATTGTGATGTTGAAGAACCTAACGGTAATATATTTTTAAAAGCTTCTTTTTCGGAGGAAGAAATTGTTAATGTATTAGTACCTAGGGTAAATAAAGACAAATGTGACGGCTGTGGAATTTGTGCCGAAGTATGTCAATTTAACGCTATTGCAGTAGTTAACAAAGATGTATTGATATTTGATGAAATATGCCATAGTTGTGGAGCTTGTGTTATAGGTTGTCCACAAAATGCTATGTATGAGGTAAAAAGGCCTCTTGGAGTAATTAATTCAAATAGTTCACATACTTTTATGCAAGGTAAATTAAATTTAAACGAACCTCTTACTGTGCCTATTATTAATAGACTAAAAGATAAAATGAATAAACATGGGGTGGTTATTTTAGATAGTGCTCCTGGAGCATCGTGTACAGTAATAAATACAATTGAAGATTGTGATTATTGTATTTTAGTAACAGAACCTACTCCTTTTGGATTGCACGATTTAAATATTGCAGTACAATTGGTGCAAAAAATAAAATTACCTTTTGGGGTAATAATTAATAAAGCGATGGATAGCGATCAAACAATACAAGAATATTGTGCTAATAATAATATTGAAGTATTACTTGAACTACCATATTTAAAAGAAATAGCAAAAAACTATTCTAAAGGAATTTTACCTGTTCAATTTGATAGCAAATGGAAAGAGGAATTCCGTAAATTATTTAAAAAAATAGAAGGGAGCATAAGTTAATGAAACAAGTAGTATTTATTAGCGGTAAAGGTGGCACGGGAAAAAGTACAGTTGTTGCCTCATTAGCAAAATATGTAAATAATAAAGTGCTAGCTGATTGTGATGTGGATGCTCCTAATTTACATATATTATTGGAAAATGATATAATAGCTAAAGAAGATTTTATAGGTGCAAAAGAGGCATATATAGATAAAGATAAATGTATTGAGTGTGGTAAATGTAGAGAGGTATGTAGATATGATGCTATCAGCAGTGACTATGTGGTGAATTCTATAAAATGTGAAGGATGTAACGCGTGTACACTTGTTTGTCCAGTTGATGCAATCACATTAAATGAAGTGAAAATTGGAGAAATATATGATTCAAAAACAAAATATGGAATGTTTTCACATGCCTTATTGGATATAGGATCTGACGGTTCAGGAAAAATTGTAACAGAAGTAAAAAAGAGAGCTAAAGAATATGTAAAAGGCAAAGACTATACTTTAGTAGACGGCTCTCCGGGAATTGGCTGTGTGGTAATTGCATCAATAACAGGGGCAGATGCGGTAGTTATTGTAGCAGAGGCAACAAAATCAGGTCAAAGCGATTTAGAAAGAGTATTAAAAGTAGCACAACATTTTGGTATAAATTCATATGTTTGTATTAATAAATATGATTTAAATACTAGCGTTACTAAGGATATTACTAAATTTTGTACTTTAAACAATGTAAAAGTAATTGGAAAGATTCCTTTTGAACCAAAAATAGTAAAAGCTTTACAGCAATTTAAAACACCAATGGATGATGACGATTTAAAACATATAAAAGATGAAATTATAAACATGTGGAATAAATTAGAAAGAGAGATGAATTAATGAGAATAGCCATCCCAACAGAAGGAAATAAAATAGCAGAGCATTTTGGTAGATGTTCAATATATACAATAGCTGAAATAGAAGGTAAAAATGTTATTAGTAATATACAATTAAGAAGTCCCCAACATGCTCCAGGCATTATTCCTAAATTCTTAAGAGATAATAATGTAGATGTTGTTATCACAGGAGGTGTAGGAAATAGCGCAATACAACTTTTTGAATCATATGAAATAGGTGTTATTACTGGAGTAACAGGAGATATAAAAACTATAATTGAAGATTTTGCAATGGGAGTTATTAAAAGTGGAGAAAGCTTATGTAATCATGAAGATGAAGACCATGAGCATAGACATAACAACAAGCACTAAGGAGGTGTTTAAAATGCCAAGAGGAGACGGTACAGGACCAAGTGGAAAAGGTTCGATGACAGGAAGACAAATGGGACGTTGTTCTGGAAGTGATACTGCGGGCTTTGAAAAAAGTGGTGGTAGAGGACTTAGAAGAAATGTTTCTACAGGAACAAGAAATATATCACGTTCAGATGGACGAAGAAGCGTTGGCTTAAATAGGTTATTTCCTAGATTTAACCAACAAAATAAAAGAAATAGATAAGGAGGTATTTAAAATGCCAAGAGGAGACGGAATGGGACCTAATGGAATGGGTTCAAGAACAGGAAGACAAATGGGTTTTTGTGCAGGATATAATAGACCTGGTTTTGCAAATACCGGTGGTAGAGGTTTTGGAAGAGGCTTTGCTAGACAACCATATATGCCATATTATGGACAAAGAAATGTTGATACAAAAGAATCATTAGAAGATGAAGCAACATACTTAGAAGAGCAATTAGCTGCTGTTAAAGCTAGACAAGCTAATTTGAAAAAATAGTATTTACCTACATGAAAGAGCAGTTAACTGCTCTTTCATACTAAATTGACATGATAAAGAGGTAATGATACTATTTTATATAAAGGGAAAAAGTAAATGGCAAGACCTACAAAATGGAGACGAATTGAATATGTTCCAACTTCAAATCATTTTATTCCAAAAGGAGGCGGCAAATTTTTAGAGAACCAATTAAAATTGGAAGAAATTGAAGCTATAAGACTAAAAGATATAGAAGGATTAGAACAAAGCGAATGTGCCAATAGAATGGAAGTTTCACGGCCTACTTTTCAACGCATATTAAATGAAGCTAGAAAAAAAATAGCTGATAGTATTATAAATGGTAAAGCTATAAGAATAGGTGGTGGAAATTTCACTAGAAATATATGCCAAGCTATATGTATAGATTGTAATACAATATGGAATGAAAGTTATGAAAACATGTCTAAAATAGGAAAAGGTGAGTTTATTTGTCCTCAATGTGGTTCGAGTGAAGTGTATTGCCAAAGTAAAGGTAATGGACAATTTTGCAATGGTAATTGTAATAGACGAGGACGAAATTTATAGTAAATTATTAATATATAAATATGAAATAGTTACAGTTGTAACTATTTTTTTTAATATAACGTGATATAATTTAAATATGGATAGAAAACAAATTATAGAAATATTTCCTTTTATGGAAAATATAAAAGGTGAATACTTAGATCTGTTATTTAAAGCATCAAAAACAGTAATCTTTGAAAAAAATCAAGAAATGATTAAAGATGGAAGTAAATGCCTAGCAATACCTTTTATGTTATCAGGGCGTATTAGAATATTTAAAATGTCAACTGATGGTAGAGAAATAACGTTATATAAAGTAAATAAAGGGCAAATGTGTGTATTAGCTGCTATTTGTACTTTAGGGGAATCAAACTATGATGTTATTGTTCAATTTGAAGAGCGTTCATTAGTATTGTTAATACCTAAAAATATATTTGTGCATCTTAATGATATATCAAAAGAATGGCGGAAGTATGTGAATAAAAGCACATCAACTTTATTGTTAAATACAATACAAAAAGTTGGCTCTGTTGCTTTTGATGATATTGAGGTACGCTTGTATGATTATTTAAAAGAACACTCACAAGAGGTGAATATTTTAAAAATCACACATGAAAAAATAGCTATGGAACTAGGTAGTGCTAGGGAAGTCATAAGTAGAAAATTAAAGCAATTTGAAAAAGAAGGCATTATTAAATTAAGTAGAGGACAAATAAAAATCTTATATAAAATGTAAAAAAAGATAACGTTATTTTTTTGTGACTTATATCACAGATATTAGTAATAAATATTACTATACTCATAACACGAAAAAATATAAAGGATGTATAAAAAATGACAAAAGAAATAAACAGAAACAATTTTAATGAGGAAGTATTAAACTCAAGCAAGCCAGTACTACTAGATTTTTGGGCTCCATGGTGTGCGCCTTGTAGAATGATTGCACCAGTAGTTGAAAAAATATCAAATGAACTAGAAGGTCAAGTAGTAGTTGGAAAAGTAAATGTTGATCAAGAAAGAGATTTAGCAATGAGATTTAATATTATGAGTATTCCAAATCTTGTTATTGTTAAAGAAGGTAAAGTTGTAGAAAATATTGTTGGATTTAGACCTAAAGAAGATCTAAAGAATTTACTAGAAAAACACATTTCATAAAAAAATATAATAACATAAATAAAAAAACCACTTTTATAAGTGGTTTTTATTTTTATATATCTAATGTATATAATCTATATGTTTTATATCGTTTACCACCAGTAGCTTCCATTGCTTTAAGAGCTTGCCAGTTTTCTTCACCTATTGTGCCTCCTTCAGCCCATTTATAGCCTTTATCTTTTGCGTTTTTAAGGTAGTTATAGAAAATAGCAATATTAACAGCTCTACCTTGATATTCAGGAACCACAAACTGAATAAATAAGCGTAGCGATTCCATTTTATTTCTATAGTAAAGAAATTTAAAAATGCCAGTTGGAAAAACATTTCCATTCATTTTTTGTAATACTTCATTAAAATTAGGACAGCCTACAACAAAACCTATAGGAGCATCATCTTCATTACTACGTGCAATAAAAACAAAATCTTCATCTATAAAAGGCAATAAAGCATTAGCTTCTTTTTTTATTTCTTCAGGAGAAGGTACAATTAAATGTTCCCAACTATCAGGTAAGGCTTTTAATAGAACAGTATGAATATCTTTTAAATCTCTATCAATCTTTCGTTTATTGGCCCTATCAATTCTAAAATTATATTTTTTCATAGCGTAATTAACAACTCGCTTAAATCTATCTAAAGGAAAAGCTTCTGGTAAAAACAAAAAGGCATAATGATCTTTTTCATTTTTAAAGCCATATTCTTCGAAAAATTTAATATAATATTTAGGATTATAAGAACAAAGTAAAGAAGGCATATGTTCGAAACCTTCCACTAAAAGACCTTTGTAGTCATCTCCGTTTGTGGGAGACATTGGTCCTATCATGTCGGTCATTTTATTTTTTTGCAGCCAAGTTTTACAAGTATCAAAAAGCATAAAAGCTGCTTTTTTATCATCAATACATTCAAATAATGAGATGTATCCTGTCTTAAAACCTTTTTCTTTATTTATTTTTTCATCAAATCCTGTAAGTATTCTACCAATACATTTTTTATCGTCTTTTAAAAGAAACATTTTATGTGGACCATTATCAAATAAAGGATTATCTTTTCCTTTAAGAGTTTTTTTAATCATAAAATTTAGTGGTGCTACAAAATTTTTATCTCCTTTATAAATCTCGTAAGGCAATTTAATAAATTCATTTAATTGCGAATTAGTTTTTACTTCTATTATTTTATACGACATTAGTTTTCCTCTTTTCTGCTTTTTATACGTCTTCTTAAAGCTTTATGTATATTCTTATTCAATGGATACATAAATGCAAATATTACTCCTACTACTAAAAAGAGGGCAGGTGCTAAACTTTGCATTAATCTAATAGATAAGATAGCTGAAGCTGGTTGTATAACATCTAAACCTTTAGGATTTATATATCCTGATAATTCTAATATAATACCTGATAACCATATAACAATTGCTACACCAATTTTATAAAAGAAAGTTATTAAACCATAATAAATTCCTTCACTATGTGATTTATTTATATATTCACCATAATCAATACAATCGGGAATTAAAGAATGAGGTATTACATGTGCAGCACTTACTCCAAATGATAAATATACAACCAACATATAAATAACCCAAGTAGGAGTTGTTGGTGTTATTAGTAGAGTTAAAAGTAGTCCTATTGATAGGGAACTTATACCAATAATATAGCATAGTTTTTTTTCTAATTTTTCTGATAGTTTAACCCATAGAGGTAAAAAGGCAGTAGCGGATATAAATAATATGGCCACAACAATATAAAATAAATCGGCTTTTCCTAGCCAATATGTGAAAAAATATAAAAACATGGTTTCAACAAGAGCTATTCCAGACCAAGTAAAGAAATATATGGAAGTTGCATATCTAAATGGGATATTTTTAAATATAGGTTTTAAATATGCTTTAAACCCAATAAACTTACTTTTCTTTATTGGTTTAACTGTTTCATAACAACCTAAAAATGGAAAAATAGGAGCAATAGTAATTATAAGTGCAAATATTGCACCCATAATCATATAGCCTGTAGTTTTTGATGGTGCTGAGTTTATAATTATATCTGGAATAGCAACTGCAAATAAACCCCATATGATTGAAAAAAACATTCTATATGCAGTAAAAGAAGTACGTTCATCATATTCGCTTACCATTTCAGGTAATAAGGCTTGATAAGGTACCATTATAGTTGTGAAAAATGTTGTATGTAATATATATGCAAAAGTTGCTATTAAGAATGTAATTCCTGCACTAAGACCAGTTGGTAACGCCCATAAAAAGAAAAATGATAAGCCAAGAGGCAATGCAAATACCAATAAATATATACGTCTTCGTCCAAAACGAGAACGAGTGTTATCCGAAATATGTCCTAATAAAGGATCAGATATTGCATCCCACAATTTACCTATCATTAATACACTTCCTGCTAAAGCAGGTCTAAGACCAACGGTATCAGTAAGATAGAATAGAAAGAAAAATGCGATTATTGTATGTGAAATCGAACCGGCAGAATCTCCTGCACCAAAAAACCATTTTCGCCATTTTGGATACTTTGACTTTAGTTTCCCCATTATATGCCCCCTATATTATAATTATGACTTGGTCATAATATAGTTTATGCCAATTTAATAAATATTTCAAGAATATGTTATTTAATACGTATAATACTCTTTTTATGTTTATTTATATAAGGTATAATCTAAATAATAGGGGGATTAGTATGCCATTATTAGATAAACCAATTGAACAATTAAAAACATATATGGGAAGTAGTCCATGCCCAAGCGATATTGATGAATATTGGGATAATATGTTAACTAAAATGAAAGAAATAGATTCTAAAATGGAGTTAGTAAAAGCTGATTTTCAAGTGCCGGGAGTAACTTGTTATCATATGTATTTTACTGGCATGAAAAATGCTAGGATACATGCAAAAGTAGTTAAACCTAAAAGACATGATGATAAACAATATCCAGCTGTTTTGCGTTTTCATGGGTATTATGGAAATAGTCATTATTGGAACGATTTATTAAATTATGCTTTTATGGGATATACAGTAGTTGCACTTGATGTAAGAGGCCAGGGAGGCTTAAGCGAGGATCCAGGAGGGTATAAAGGTACTACTATAAAAGGAAATATTGTTAGAGGACTTTTAGATAGTAAAGAAAATCTAATGTTTGCGCATATATTTTTAGACTGTGCCCAATTAGCAGGAATTGTAATGGATATGGACGATGTGGATGAAAATAGAGTAGGATGTTTTGGAAACTCACAAGGGGGAGCGCTTACTATTGCATGTGCAGCGTTAGAA
>Ga0256913_10001849_pt1 | contig 10831 bp, 17 predicted proteins | sample Axial_MatmetaG_FD_185970 | JGI IMG/M metagenome (GOLD analysis project Ga0256913, IMG submission 185970) | Deep-sea worm associated microbial mat communities from Axial Seamount, Juan de Fuca Ridge, Pacific Ocean - Axial_Mat | ecosystem: Environmental > Aquatic > Marine > Oceanic > Microbial...
TATATTGGCAGTATAAGAACAATTGTTTTATTCATCGAATTTATCTTCAATTGCAGATACCACTTAGGTGAGGTACTGTGAAACAGAATATACGATAAACTATCGAATAATCTGATAACCTCAAATTTTTTATTTAAGTTTTCTTTTTTATTTAACACTAAGAGCACCTACTGAAATCCGCGGCCTGTCCGCCGTTATGTCCGCCGGAGCTTTAGCGTAGGTGGAAGCCTTGGCGGAGGCAGGAGCGGTTTCACAGTTACCTCAACCGGTTTGTTCCGTACTTTTTTCTTTTTTTTTGCACGCTTCCTGCACGCTCCGCCCCGTCACTTCACATATCTCTGAAGTAACGAATCACCATATTAAAATATTAATCACAATATATAATAATTCTAGACTAAATACAAAATTATTTCAAATTTTTCTGTAAAAATATGTTGAATGCCTGAAATTTCCTCTCACGGTGGCACGGGGACACAGAGTAATAATTTAAATAATAAAACCAGACTGTTTTATTTTCTGATACCGAAAGTGAAATTAACTTTAACAGCAGTTTTTCACTAAAAAATCTCTTTGCCGCTTGACATCACGGGCTTAATGGGTGTTAACGATTCTTTTTTCAATAACATATTTTGCAATACCAGTTAGAGCTGCATTAGTGCAATATGGTGATTTTTCAAAAGTAATGTCATCCAGCCAATTAGGTTTTTGATGGTTAAATTCACTCTGCATTGTATGATGAAAAAGATGCCACCAATTTTCAGTAATACCACCACTGAAAACAACCGTTTTAGGTCTGAAAATGCTGCAGATATTAACCAAAAAGGAACCTAATCTGTATCCAAAGTGTTTCACTCCATTATCATTTCCAAATCTTTTCTGAAGCTCTTCTAAGCCGTGTGAGCCCAATGCCCACCACACTTTGTTATTGCTTGCTCTTGTCGGTATTGCTACTTCGCCTAAATCATAGTTCACACCATCAAGAGAACGCATAATTTCACCATTACTATTACTGACAGCAAAACCTAATGATGTTCCCAATGAAATGCACATCTGCGGATTTTTATACAATCCGTAATGAGCCATCAAATGTGCTTCAGCATCATTCAGTAAAAATACTTTTGAATTAGGGGTGTATGCTAATATTTCACTTCCAATTTTTTTATTGAACCAACCTCCTACCCTAAAAAGCTTGACTACTTCATTCGGCAATATAAAACCAGCACAAGAAATCCCTATAAATTCAGCGTCAAGCAAGCCGGTATTATAAGCCCATGTAACAAAATTACCCCAGTCCGGATTTTCATAATGTTCATAATTTAGAATACTGTGATCTGTAAAGCTATATTCATCAGTCAATTTAATCGTTTTAACTCCAGAACCACCTATATCAAATAGCCGCAATGTCATCTAATATCCTCTCTTTCACTTTAAGAATTTATTGTATTTTCTTTAGTATATGATCTTTATGAAAAAACTAACAGTTTTTTTCGTGAAGTCAAATATTTTGTTTTCATTTTTCTATGGAATGGTCTTTGAAATGGCGATGAATCTGCAATTTGTATAATATTTCATCGTCATTGAAGTTGTTAATATCACTAATTTTGACTGAAAAATAGTAATCAGGGCAGGGAATATTGATTCCGGTAATCGGTTTTTTCTGTTATACTGCATATTCCCCCCTTAGTCTTTCATTTCTGAAGATAATGTCTGGAGGTCCGTGTGGAAGTAGTGTTTCAAGAAGTTCAAGATTAATAAATATGATTATCTATAATCAACCTGTCCCAAGGTTATTCAGAAATTGGGATTGTTTCTTCTAGGTTCTTAGCTGCCTGATACGCCAAGTCGCCATTTACGCGATCCGTATGAGTGGTGGTATGAGATGGACGCTTTGTGATGAAAGTTCCTCGCTCAATGAGATTTTTTATTTATTTTATGACTTATAATGAGATAAATACCAATCAATATACTACACCATAAAATTGTATTTAATAGATAGGTAGTGATATCATATTTAGTCCATGCCATTCCCGGGGCATAATGAGAAAATGCTATTGGAAATCCTCTATATGTCATTATTCCTATTGATGCTTTCTGAGAATTATCAATCCCGTTTTTTATGAATATTGACAATGAAGAAATAATTAATCCCCAAAAAAGTAATAGCAAAATAATACCAATCTTTTTTTCTTTTTTAGTCATTTTTTTCTTTTCCCAACACTTAGTTTTTCTACGGCTGAATGATACCGATCATTATTCCCAGAATAAACTCAATGTTTTCTTATTTTACTATAAATCACACAAAGGTTCATCCATTAGTGAGAAACGCTCTTGTTCTGTTTTTTTATTATGTTCTGGTTTCAAAAAAGTACAAATAACCATCATAATATTTAACTCTTACAAAATAATCTCCGGGTTCAGATATAAAATAGCCTTCATTAACTCGTTTATAATTTTTTGTCCACCACTGAGGAGCTTGTCCATAATAAGCATTGATCATTGATAAAATGTTTTCATCATCTGTTGACGGGTTATATTTTGTCAAACCGCCATAATTTTCTATAAATAGCAAGTAATCTTTCTTTGGCAACTTTGCCTTTAATATGCGTGAAAAATCATAAAATACGCATCCATCATATTCCTCATGTATGTCGGTGGCTGATTTAGGCAACGCAAGCCTTGCTTTTGAAGGAATAATTCTTACCAAGAAATTAGGTATAATTAAAATTCCTAAAACACAAGATAATATGATTAAATTTCGTCTTGATTTTTTTGTCATTCTTTTACCAAATACTTAGAGCACTTGTTAGGTTTGTGCGAAGCAAATACTCTAGTCATGTGATTTGTTTTGATATGATTAAATCTATTTCTATTTTTGAAAATTTTTCTAGTTTGGCTCTACATTTTTTTGTACTTAAGCATTTTGCTATAACACTTGGCATTATAATGTCTCCACCAACTTTTAAGATTATTGTTCCACCTAAAGTGCTAAGGCTCATTTTATGTCCACTATCAGGGGAAACTGGACCAAATGGCATTGAGCTCCCGCCTAAATCAATATATTCAATATCATTTATTGCTATTTTTTCTTGTTCATCAGGAGTATCCCAATGTAAAAATTCCCCTAAAATATACATACTGTAATATTTGGGCTTAAATACTTCTTTTATGCACATTAAAATCATTAAAAATATAAAGATTCCAACAATAATCATTGCATCAGTTTTACATTTTGTGACTAATGCAATTAATCCTCCAAATAAGAGAAATGCAGTAATTAAAACAATTGACTGAATTCTTGTATTTGTTTGAATTATATATATTTTATCTTCCATATCGCTTAGGTGAGGGACTGTGAAACAGAATATACGATAAACTATCGAATAATCTGATGACCTCATTTTTTATTTAAGTTTTGAAAAATCAATAATTAACCTGTCCCAAAGTTATTTCTTTTGGTTTTATACGAACCATTGCATCTTCTGGAAATGCCGAAAATGAGTTATATGCTTGGTCGGCTAAAGTATTACGGTCGGCAAAAAATAAAATTCTTGGTCGTCTTTTACCGTCTCGATTTAAATTCCAACGAGTATGAAATAGTTTCCACGAAATTTGAAAAGCAATTGCTGTTTTTCCTGTTCCTGTGGCAAGAGTAAGTAAAATGCGGTCTTTGTTTTGAGCAACTGCTTCCAATGTGTTTTTTACTGCAATTTCTTGATAATAGCAAGGTTGCCAAGTTCCCGATTTGTCTTCAAACGGAACAGATGAAAATTTATCTCTCCATTCGTTTTGGTCGCTGTAAACTTCATTCCAAAGTTCATTGGGCGAAAGAAAATTATCAACGAGTTTTTCCTCGCCTGTTTTCATACAGATTTGATAAATTTCTTTTCCGTTGGTGGAATAGGTATAATCTAATGTAAGTTTCTCAGCATATAGTTTTGCTTGTGCCACACCTTCGCCAACTTCCATTTTATCGCTTTTGGCTTCAATAACAGCGAGTTTAATACCTTTGTAAACCAAAATATAATCTGCAATCAATGGTTTTTTTCTACCACCACCAACCTGTATTCTGCCGTCTGTAATTTTACAAACATTTCGTTCACGAAGGATTTTTGAACCTTCAACTACGCCCCAACCATTGGCTTTTAGTTTAGGGTCTATATTAATTCTGCTCTTGTTTCTGCTTCGTTCATTTTATTCGTCCAATTTTAATTGACCATCAGTATCTAAATTATTTTTATCAGATATTACATTTCTTCCCAATTCTTTTTCTGTCTCTTTTAGTGCATTTCCTGCAACTTTACCGCCTCTTTTTGCTACTTCTTTATTTTCTCCAAAAGTCTTAGGTTTTTCTTTTTTCGATATTTCGGTAGTAACTCGTTCTCCAAGCATTGTAAAAATTAGTTCTAAATCGTCCATATTATCACGAAGATTAACTTTTGATTTTGCAGGCAAGTTTTTGAACTCTTTATATTCACTTGGTGTCATTCCAAAAGTTGCTTTTGAAATTTCGGCTGTTAAAATAGCATAATCTCTATGTTCTTTTATACCTCGCTCTTTCCATTCATCGGTTAAGTTTTGGCGAATGGCAATACCTCGTAATCGTTTATCAATCCAATCTTTTGGATAGCCTTTTTGCTCGTAAATTTCCTTCATTCGCTCCTGTGCCAATTCAGGATTTTCTATTTCGTCTAAGCGTTCTTTTCCTACTTGTGCTAACCATTGTTTAAATGGCTCTGCTTTTTTTGATGGAATAGATTGAATAAGTCGGAATACATCTTTTGTGTTTCCTGATAATATTTTTCTATTTTTACCTGATGTCGTCTGCATTTCTACCTGGGGACAATTTGTCCCTATGTAGGATTTTAATTCTTCATCACGCTTTCTTATTTTTTTAAGATAATCGGTAGGGTTTTTACTTTCCGATAATACAGCAACAATATCTACCAAAGAATAATACCATTCATTATTGTACCACGACCTGCGAACCTCTTTACCTTGAAATACTACAAGTTTATTTTGTGTGGCTATATTTTTGTTTTCTGATTTGCTCATATTTGTTGTTTTTTTAATGCTTTAACTGCTTGTTCAATACCTTTTTTAGTTTTTTCCTTATTCCATTCATCCCAAAAATTAATTGTTGCACTACTTGGTTGAATAGATGGTTTGTCAATTTTTACTCTACTTGGAAGACGCGAAGCATCTCCAACAATTAAGGCTTCTCCAATATCCAATATTGGAAGTAATTCAGAGAAGTCACCTAAATTATCAGGGAATAACCTTTTTATCACATTTTGGTCATCTGGATTTGTTAATTGCATTGCAATAAAATTTCCGCACTGACTTAAAATTGTTTTATTTACATCAGAAGGTCTTTGACTAATAACAACAAGGGCAATTTCATATTTTGTACCTTCTTTTGCAATTCGCTCAAAACTTTGTAGTCCCTTTTCTTCCATACCTCCTTTTAGATATGCAGATAATCTGTATTCTGCCTCTTCTGCCCATAATTGATCAATTCTACTTCGTTCATCAGGAGCATCAAGACTAAAAAAAAGATTTTCAATAAGCTCTATACGCTCATATGGAGATAAATTCATAGCGTCATTACATACTTGCACTACCTGTGGAGACATTTTTGATTTCTCTTTTTTTCTTTTTATTTTCCATTTATCAATTTAAGATAGTATCTTCTAAGGATTTTTCAATATGAGAACATAAAAGTCTGCGGCGGCGGTTAGCCGTCCGTAGAACTGATTTTGTTGTATGTCATTTTTTCTTTTTATGAGCCGTTAAGAAGTTGTGTGTAATTTTTTTCTTTATACATTCGCTAAATTCATCAGACGGATTTAATTCCATTACATCTAATTCATCTATTTTGTTTTTTCCATAATCAACATACACTTTATCAGGAATTTTGCTAATAGGTAAATAGACATTGAAATATGGAGATTTGAAAGATGGAGAACGAGCAAACAAGCTTATTATTAACTTGTTATTTTCAATACGGTAATCACACGAAGTTAAATGTGGCGATATGCCAAATGCGATCCATTCTCCTCTCAAAAAAAGGCGATTATTAATTTTGTAAGCTCTTAATGAATCAAGCTCCCAATCAACATGAACTTCCCTTAAGCAGTCGTAGATTATCCACAAAATAATGAGTGTGAAGATTCCTATAATTATCAATGTGTTTTTATATTTTTTCTTCATCATACAACGCTTGAGCTCATGGACGGCGGAATGACACCGACCTTTGCTCGGATATTTAAGTTTATTTTTTTTCTTTATTCTCTAAATCGCACAACGGTTCCGCCGTTCTATGGATCGATGGGTTAAGATTGATTTTTATTTTTTTATATTTCAAGTCTTTTTTTTCAATATTAATATTATTAGGTATATTTATGTTTAATTCTTTATTATCAATCCATTTAAATGAAATAGGAATAATTCCTTTACATATGAGTAATATTTTTTTGTTTTTTCCTGTTTTTTCTTCTATTGAAACATATGTTCTAGAAATACCAACTCTTTTAGTATAAGCCATTACGATTTTAGACTTATCAGGAGATTTAATTCCTGTAAGAACATCAACTCCACACGAAACAAGAATTAAAACGAATAATATGCTGATTATTATTTTATTCATATATTAACATTATGGTCACCTGCTAGGTTTGAGCGGGAGCGAATGCCTCGTCAGGTAACTCGATTGGTTCGAATTCATTTTTCCATATATAATTTATCCATCACCAGCAATACTGGTGCTACATATTCATATTGATTGCATATTTCTAAAAATCTATACAGATTTCCAAATGTCGTTTTTCCTGAACACGAAATATAAACGGTATATCCCCAATCTTTTTTTGGTCTTTTTCCTAATAATGCCTTTACACCAACAATAGAGATTTCCTTGTTTTTAATAAAAATATGATTGTCTCTTACTTCGACTTTCAATTCTTTAGTCGGAGGTCCATCTGCACATATTGAATCTGTAATCAAATCTTCAGTTTTTTGAGAACCAGTGAGTTTAAAATAGAACCACCAAGCTCTAGCTTTCGCGACAGATAAAATGACAGGCTCCAAGCTAGTATAAAGAGTTGAATCATCGGTGATGAAAACAACTTTTTGAGTTAGCCCTTTTCTCTCTATTCTATTAGTTATATATTCTTCAATTTGATTTCTGGTTGAAGGCTTTGAGTTAAGCAGGAAAGTCCCGTCTTTGTTAATGGTAATTCTAACTGGGGGATCCTCTTTTTTCCCGCAGCCAGAGATCAATATACAAATGATAAGCGCAATTATTGTTTTCATTTTTATTTGCTCAACACATTAAGTGAGGTGCCTGAAATAGATACGCAAATAAACTTTTGCATAATCTACAACCTCAAATTACTCTTTGAACTTTAGATAAATCGCAGGCGTATTTCAGGTCACCTCGACTTTTTTGTTCTACTTAATTTCCATATTTCAAGTAGCACAAGATAGTTAATAATGTGCTTGCGGTTATAACAACATCAAGTATAATTGCATTAAATGACAATATATGTTTAAAATCTTTTTTATGATTTTGGATTAGTGAGTTAATCCAACATAATAAAGTTACATATATTAAACAACCTGCTAATGCTGATTTCAATATAATAGAAAAATTTAACGCAATCCATTCTGGATAAAGCGGCATAAAGGCAAATACAATGTCATAAAAACCTCCAAAAACTACTGTCAACATGAAAAAATTAAAAACTGCCATAGAAACTCCTGAAAAAATATCGGGCTGTATCTTTCTTTTAAAAAAAATCAGATATGTAGTAAAAATAATTCCAAAAACAGTAATAGTTAACCAACCAATTTTTGCTGGAACACAAGAGTCGTCAAGGATATTAATCAGTAAAGAAGAAGGCACAATATTAGGATATAAATCAGACAATCTCCAAGCAATATAATCATAAATATTTACAAGCAACCATAATATGATTGTTATTGATCCAGTAACGGCTATTATTTTAGATTGTTTATTCATCTTTTTTGTTAGGTTTTCTTTTTAGTTTCAAGTGTTTTGCATTATCATTTAATTTTGGAGGTTGGTGGTGATGAGCCTCCCAGATAGACTTGAAAATCATCCATAAAATAAATAAAAACAACAAAGGGATTGAACAAACAACTAAAAATGTTGGTCCAAATTGATACATTATTCCCGAATAATTATTCGTTTTGAAGGTTGCAATAATGCCAATAATTCCTACAATTGAAATAACAAAAAAGAAATAGATATATTTATGTTTGTGTACAGGTCTTTTGATTTTCTTAACATTGTGTATCTTTTTCCCCGCAGTGTCAGAATTTTTATAAGATATGCGACGAAATTGCCATCGAGAACGTATAAAACACCAAGAGGCTTGGTGCATTTTTCTAATACAATCTGCAACATTGTGACTAAATCCTGGCATTTTTCTTGTAACCTAACATCGCATTCACTTGCTATTTTTTGCAATAGCGGAAAATAGTCAAGTGCATCTTCCTCGTTCGGAGTTATTTTTTTATTCTTCCCTTAAAGCTTAATGAAATAATTTTTGCTTCGGGTTTATCGTTTGATATGATAAGTTCAATAAATGTGGCTATATCTTTCGTTGAGCCAATATTAACAGCAGCATACCATACAGTATTTGCATTTAGTAGATAAGGCTTGGAGAAAACCTTGGAAGAGTCTTTACCCAGAATTGGTTGCAAATGTGCTAATGCCGCAGGTGGAAATCGAAGTTTACAATTTTGAGTCATCAATGCCCCTACTGATTTATAATCTTTTTTCTGCATTGCTGAAATGAATTGTTCCGTAATTTTTTTGACTGTCTTAGGAGTCTCTTTTGAGTATGGAATACGAATGTGAATTTTTACAATTTTGTTTTCATTATTGATTGGCATAGCGACTAAATCAATAGACGCTAAAGATTTCCAATTTGAATCAAGTCGATAAGTTGCCTGAATATATGTTCCTTGTGGAGTATTGCCTGTAAAAGAGCCTGTTGCTTCAGGCTTCCAGTCTTTAACGGCACTACGAACTTTTTCTAAATCTTTTTTGAATCTGTCAAATGTCCATGCGGTAGTCAACTTAGGGTTTATAAGAGAAAATGCCTCTTGGTAATTTTTCTTTGACAAATCATCCATAAAAGTCGCTAGTATGCTCTTTTTTGTTATTTGTGTATGAGTTTTTTGAATTTTCGATTTAACATTATCGTTTTTAGCCATTTCAGTAAGAAGTTTTTTTGTTTCTTCGATCGTTTTGGGAGTTTTAAGATCACTGGGATCAACATCAGCCTCTGAACAACCGGCTACTATTGAGATGCTAAAAATTGCGATAAGAATCTTTTTCATTTTTTTGTCTCCGAACACTTAGATCATGTATCATCTTTTCGCGTCGCTAAAGATGATTACATGAATCGTCAAGTTCTCATATTATTTTCTATATACATCTTTTCTATGACCAATTTTAATCACTTCAATAGTTAAAATTTCTGAAAAAACAGAATAAATAACTCTGTAATCTTGAACTCGTATTCTATAAGTATGATTAGTGCCCAAATATTTTTTTGACTTAGCAGGAAAAGGTTTATGTGCCAAAGATTCAACAGCCGAGATAATCTTCGGAATATCTGGTCTATTCAACTTCTTTAGGTCTTTTTTTGCTGAAGCTTTCCATTGAATATTATAGGTAGCCATCAGATTTCAACTCAGCGATAACTTCTGTATGGGAAAAAGTCTTTTCTGTTTGTCTTTCTGCGACAGTTGCCAAATCTTCCAGTTCCTCAAGCAGGAGAGAATAGTCATCCATTGACAGAATAACAGATTCCTTCTCTCCTTTTTCATTTATAATAAAATGAGGATGCTCAGGTATTGTTGCTGTAATCATAATTTCACTCCTAATTAAAAGTACAATACATAAAATACTGTCTAATTTACATCATATGAATAGTAATACAAATTATTGTTTTAAATGATAACGCTAAGATGTGCGACTGCGTATCACTTAATTTTGAATCGCACATTTTACTTTTTAATTTATTTTTAACTTAAAATCGCACAGTGATACGCAGTTCGTACAATCGACAAGTTCACCAATTAATCTCCATAATGAGTTTTTGCTCGTAAAATGAAAACAATTACCTGATTCTCATCTATTGAATATATAATCCGGTCATGGTAGCTTAATCGTTTTGAATAATACCCCTTCATATTCCCAACAAGAGCTTTACCGCAATAAGGATTAACTGAAATCTGATTGCGAATTATATCTTTTGCTTTTTGCTGTAATTTAGGAGTAAGTTTCTTTATGTCTTTTTGAGCTTGTTTAGAGAACAGCACCTTATAACTCATAAAGGTTCTCCAAATACTTTATCAAAAGTAACGGTTTCTCCTGCTTCTATTTCTTTTTGAGCAGTTTCAAATCCTTTCTTGAATCCTGGTGTTGATAGAATTTCCAGAGTTTCAATGAGACTATCATATTCACTTTCTGACATTAATACAACATCTCCTTTACGATGGTGTATATGGTAAATCTCATGTTTTTGTATTGCACCTTGTACAATTTCAAAGAAGTCATGACGTGCATTGGTCGCTGTAATTGATGTCATAATGTATTTTTCCTTATTTTATGTACGTATATATGTACGTATAATACAGTAAAAATTGAGGATGTCAAATTTTTTGGTGAACACTGAGTTCAGCGGCGGTGATCAGCCGTCCGCTGAAACGGCTGGTTCACATTATATCCAGTATTTTTTTTGCTTCATCAAAAGAATATGCTTGAGTATTTTGTTCTTTCTCTTTTGCTTCTCTC
>Ga0256913_10001850_pt1 | contig 10828 bp, 5 predicted proteins | sample Axial_MatmetaG_FD_185970 | JGI IMG/M metagenome (GOLD analysis project Ga0256913, IMG submission 185970) | Deep-sea worm associated microbial mat communities from Axial Seamount, Juan de Fuca Ridge, Pacific Ocean - Axial_Mat | ecosystem: Environmental > Aquatic > Marine > Oceanic > Microbial...
TCTTCGGCCATTGCATAAGCTGTAAGAGCAATTACAGGTAAATCTTTCCAGAAAGATTTAATCTTTTTGGTTGCTTCGTAGCCATTCATTTTAGGCATCCTGATATCCATTAAAACAAGATCAATATTTTTGTTGGTTTTGCAGTACTCGACAGCCTCCAAACCGTTTGTCACCCTGATAAGGTCAACGCCGGTTTTATTCAAAGCCGCCTTAAGCAGTTCATAGTTTGTATCCTCATCTTCAGCTATTAATATTGTTTTCCCATTCCAGTTATATTGTGATGACCAAAACTTTTTATTACCTTTAGAAAGCTTTTTTTCTTCCATTTCAAACGGCAAAGTAAAATAGAATGTCGAACCTTTACCCGGTTCTGACTCTACCCATATCCTGCCGCCCAGTAATTCAATTATTCTTTTAGAAATAGCCAAACCAAGTCCCGTACCGCCAAACTTCCGCGATGCAGTTTCATCAACCTGCCGGAATCTCTCGAAAATAGTTTCATGCATATCTTTCGGTATCCCGATTCCGGTATCCGACACATAAAATCCGATTTCAGACTGTTTACTTTTCCCTTCAATATTATAACCGACTGTAACAGCTCCTTTCTCTGTAAATTTAAGCGCATTACCAATAAGATTAGTCAGCACCTGCCTAACTCTTGAAGAGTCTGAGTTAATCTTAAAGCTATCACTGCCTGAAGGCAGTTCAAGGTTCATAGCAACCTTATCATTTATGTTTGACTCTTTAAATGAATCAAATAACTCTCTGACAATAGAATTAATTTTGAATTCAGACTTACTGATCGCCAGTTGTCCTGCTTCAATCTTTGAAATATCAATAATATCATCAATCAGACTTAACAGTGCATTACTGCTTTTAACTATATGATGTAAATACTCTGATTTCTTTTCCTCTTCAACTCCGCTGTCGGAAAGCAAATTGGAGAATCCGATAATGGAGTTCATAGGAGTTCTGATTTCATGCGACATATTAGCAAGGAAAGCTGTTTTCAGTCTATCGGATTGTTCCGCAGCAGTTTTTGCATGCTTTAATTTCTCAATAAAATTAAGTCGCTCTGTAATGTCAACTACAACAACTACAATACCTACGTGGTTACCTGAAGAGTCCTTAATCACACTGCCTGATGTTTCGGCATAAAACGTTGTTCCATCTGCTTTTACAAGTTCATACTGGCTATTTGATGAATATTCTTTTTCGAAAGACTTTTTAAGTTCTTCCATTACCAATTGATGTTCATCTTCAGGTATAAAATCAAATACACTAAGATTTAAAACATCCTCCATTTTTTTAAATTTAAACAGCTTTAAGCTCGCAGCATTTCCATCAATAACCCTATAATCAAGATCAAGCACAACAATGGCAGATGGGGAAGAGTCAAAAATTCCACGAAGCATCTCCTGATTCTTCTGCATTAAGTGTTCGGCCTTGACTCTTTCAGTAACATCAATACCTATTTCCCAATATTTCCAGCCCGGTATAGGAACTGTCAGGGAAACACTTGACCAGGAAATTGTTTTTTCAGAACCATCCTTGCAGGTTATCCTTGTTTCATAGTTTTGATAATTAAAGCTGTGATCCGCCATCTCTTTCCTTATAAACTTCCTGTACTTTTTATCGGGATACAGCATTTGTAATACATTCTTATTACCGATAATTTCATCTTCGCTATATCCTGTAACTCTTTCGCACTCTTTGTTCCAGAATGTCACGACACCACTGTCATCAAAAGCATTAATCATAACCGGCATCTCCCTGACTATGCGTCTCAGTCGTTTTTCATTCTCTTTCAATGCACGATTAACATCTTTAATGGCTTTATCTGCTCTTATAATCTCTTCGTTTTGTTTGTGTAGCAATCTGTTTGCATTTCTCTTCTGAGCATACATCCTATATACAAACAGCAGGAAGAAGAACACAATTATACTTAAAATAATAAACCCATAAATAATTATATTCTTTCGTCGTAACTGACTCTCTTTTTTTTCAAGCTGTATCTCGTTCTTTAGTTTTATCCGTTCGATCTCCTTCTGCTCCGTTTCAACCTCATATAAAGTTTTCTCCTCTTCAAGTTTTGTAGAATAAGCCTGATCCTTAATTGAATCATCATAAACATTGTACTTCATATAACTTGAATAAGCTTTCTTAAAATCTCCAATTCTTTCATATACAACTGACAGATTATTATATATATCACGAAGCTCGGTGAGATTATTATTTTTTTGCGTGATCTGCTCTGCTCTTAAAAGATATTTTAAAGCATTATCGTAATAATCAAGCTCAATATAAACCTGGGCAATATTATTAAGAGTATGAGCCTGCTTTGCACCTACCTGTGTATCAACATCAAGGGCTTTATGATAATATTCAAGGGCTTTGGAATAATCACCCATTTCAAAATAACTTTTACCAAGATTATGATAAATGTCAGATAAAGCAGTTTTATTATCAAATTTTTCAGCACCCGAAAGTCCTTTCCGAAAAAACTCAACGGCATCATCATATTTTTTTTGCTCCAGCAATATTAAACCCAGGTTGTTAATAACAGGCACCTCTGCCTGAGTATCTTTTATTGCTTTAGCAATATTCAAAGCTTTCTCAAAATAGTAATACGAACTAGCAAGTTTCCCAAGATCATAATAAACTCCACCTATATTATTATATAACGAGCCAATAAAGGATGAATCCCCTATGGATATTCTATAATTAAGAGCCTTGTTTAAATAATCAATAGAGTTTTCGTAGTTACCGAGGTTCTGATAAAGCAAACCGAGATTATTCCAGACTTTTGATAATCCGATTGAATCATTAACCTGATTGTACAAAACAGCACTTGAGTCATAGTACTGCAAGACTTCATTATAGCTACCCTTGAAATAATTAATATTTCCCAAAAGCCTGTAAGAATCAGCAAGAGACGCATCATCATCAATCAACATTGAAAATTCCACAGCCATTTTCGCATACTCCATTGCAGTATCAAGCGATTTTGCCTGATACAATTTTGACAGGTTCTTATATATAACAACTTTTTTAGCATCATCAGCTAATATCAGTTCTTTCAGAAGACTATCAACAATAGGGTCGTCATTTATGTTTTGCGCAATAAGGTTATTCCCCGGAATAATCAGGAGAATCCAAAACAACAGTATAATATTTACAACTTTTACTTTCAGCATAAATCAGTTTATATCAACCTAGATATTTACTTAAAGTTTCAATAAATTTCCCAGGTATTATTGGTTTAGAGATATAATCATCGCAACCTGCTATCAGACTTTTTTGTCTATCCTCAGCCATAGCGTATGCAGTTAGCGAAATTATAGGCAAGTCCTTTTTAAAGGACTTAATTATCATTGTTGCTTCATATCCGTTCATAACCGGCATTCTCATATCCATAAGTACAACATCAATATCACCTCTTTGTCTGCAAATGTCAACAGCCTCCTGCCCGTTGTTTGCGCGAAGCACTTCTGCTTTAGTCTGGAAAAACGTTGCACTTACAAGTTCAAAGTTTGAATCCTCATCTTCAACCACAAGAATTTTTTTATCCGACCAGTCAAAAACCTTATGTTTTTTATCAGATTTTCTAACCATTGTATTCCTTTTTGCAGGAATATATGGTAGGGTAAAATAAAATACACTACCTTCACCGATAACAGATTCAACCCAGATAGAGCCTCCCAAAAGTTCAACAAGTTTTTTTGAAATAGTTAATCCAAGCCCGGTTCCGCCATACTCCTTTGTACTTGTCTCATCAGCCTGCCTGAATCGTTCAAAAACAACTTCCGCCTTATTCGGTGGCAATCCTATTCCGCTATCTTTCACATAAAATAAAACTTTATTGTTATCAAATTTTTTATATCCAATCTCAATACAACCCTTTTTAGTGAACTTGATTGCATTGCTGATTAGGTTGTGCATTATTTGCTTAAACCTATATGGGTCAGATATTATAGAAAAGTCATTTTGGGTGCTCTCTTTTACAACCTTGAATTCTATATTTCTAATATTTTTCTTAGCCAGATAGTTTACATAATAATTTCCCAGATCATCAACTATCTGATTGATTCTACAGGTTGATTTTACCACTCTCAGCTGATCGGATTCAATTTTTGCAATATCAATAATATCCTCAATCAACCGTAAAAGGAGTTTACTATTTTGATTAATAAGGTCAATAAATCCCTTGCGAGTCTGGGAATCCATATCCGAATCATTAAGCAATTCGGAAAATCCGACGATTGCATTCATCGGGGTCCTGATTTCGTGCGACATATTTGCAAGAAATGCCGTTTTCAGCTTATCCGACTCTTCAGCTTTTTCTTTTGCACGGTTAAGCTCAATCTTAGCTTTATAAGTATCGGTAATGTCAATTGCAACACCAAGCAAAGCTTTTCCACTTTGTCCGGCATTGAATGGTATTTTTATAGTATAAAAAATCCTGTCATTACCGTTGGTATCTGTAAAAGTGAGTTCAGGAATGACTTTGGTTTTGTTATTTTCAAAGACATCTTTATCATCCTTCTGAAATCTGATAAACTGACTCTTGACAATATGAAGATCAGACTGCTTTTTACCCTCCAGTTCCTCAACTTTCAGCCCGTAAGCTTCAGCAGTTGCTTTATTCGCAAGAATAAACCTTGACTCTTCATCTTTTGCAAATATCAGATGAGGAACGATATCAATTATCTTTCTCAAACGGGTCTCACTTTCGCGCAGAGCATCATCGGCTCGTTTCTGATTAATCGAAATACTGACCTGAGTTGATACATACTCAATTAGTTTAAGCTCTTTTTCGCTATAAGCGTTTTCATCTTCATAATTCTGCACAACAAGAGCACCGATTGCTTCACCCTTTTCTTTTAGCGGAACACCCAGCCAAACCTTAGCTATTGTTCCCCTCATTTTTGCCTTTCCACTTTCTACGATATACTTTAGATCTTTTTCCCTTATCAATAGCGGCTTATTCTGCTGTATTAAATACCCGGTAAGAGAATTTTCCGAAAAAGAATTATTAATTACATCTTTTTCATCCACAAAATATGGCAGCGAAAGTGTTTTTGTTTTTCTATCAAGTAAAGCAATATAAAAGTTGGTTGTATCAATAACCTTCCCAAGTTCCTGACGAATAGCTTTCATCAGATCACTCAAGTCTTTTGTTATATTAACAGCACTTCCGATGTTATATAATACATGTTGAATTTTCTCAAAACGCAATCTTTCCTTTTCAATCAACCTCTCCTTGGTAATATCTCTTGCACTTCCCACGACACCGATTAGTTTACCGTCCTCATTCCACATCGGAGATTTATAAACGTCAAGGTGTATATATTTTCCTTTAACATATCCTGAAATATCAAAACGCTGAGGTTTATTACTCTTTAACACTATATCATCCTGTTCCTGTGACTTACTACCGATTGTGTACCAGTTTTCGACACCCGGATGACCCAGCTTCTCTCTCTCGGCAAAAAAGTCATCGGTTTTTCCTATCGGCTCTTCCGTATCTTTTGCCAGCAACAGATTTTCACAAGTAGATTTATTTACAAATATATACCTGCCCCAAATATCTTTAGCCCAGATAAGGTCAGGATTATTATCAGAAAGTAATCTAAAAAATGTGTATAAACTCTTATATTTTTGTTCGTTCTGCTTAATTTTTTTTATAGCTTGTTTTCTTTCCGTAACATCCGAGCCCGTCCCGATTACAACAGGTTCTCCCCTTAAGTTCATTAGCGATGCCGTTATTTCCAGCCATTTTTCTTCGCCTTGTTTTGTTAAAACTTTAAATTCATAAGTACGTGGCGAATTATCACCTTTTATCCGGTTAAACCCCCTGGTTCGTACAATTTCAACGTAGTCAGGATGAACGACCTCATAAAAATTCATTGTCATCAGTTCTTCAACAGTGTATCCTATTATCTCGGATGTAGCATTATTAACATAAATGAACCGGCCTTGTTTATTAAAAATATATACTGCATTTCTCAAATTTTCAGACAATTGCCTGAACATCTCTTCACTGTCTCTTAATTGATCAATAGCTTTCTTGCGTGCAGTTATATCGTAAACATACCCGTTAAGACTTTCAACATTTCCGTTAGCGTCATAAGATAATTTCGAGCTTGCTATCACCCATATTGGAGAACCGTCTTTTTTCTTATAAAGGATCTCTGTATCCAGGAGTTCTCCATTTTCAAACAACTGTTTAAGTATAGTATCTCTTGTCTGAGGATTAACATATAAATCTTTTAGGTTAACTTTAAGAAGTTCACCGGGAGAATCATAACCAAAAATACGGGCTGCCCATTCATTTACATAAAGCAATGTCCCGTCAGGCTTACTTTTAAACAGTCCGATCGGAACATTTTCCTGAAGCTCCTTAAATCTTCGATCAGTGTTATACAAAGCAATAACCAAATTATGGAAAACAGAAACTTCATTCTGAATAATTGCAATACGTGAATCAGGTAATTTAAAAATATTATAGGACCACCACCCCTTAATATTTCTATCATTATGATGAGAAAAAATTTTGTATTCGGAATATCCTGTTGAATAAACACTATGCAACGACTTTAACAAACCCGATTTTGATGCCAATGGAAAAACCTCAGAAACAGCTCTGCCTGTTTCCATCCTGCCTTCATCGGATTTATTGTCTGCAACAGAAGGTGTGATAGCCTCAACAATAAAGTCATCACCTTTATCGGTTATTCTACAAATGAGAAGTGCACTTTCAAAACCAATCTGCAATTCCCTGACCTTATCTTCTTCAAACAACAGGCTGTCCTTCAGCCTGCCCGCGTTAATAAATTCAAGCTCTTTAACCCTCTTGCGTAACCGAGAGATCTCTTCCTGTAACTCTTCTTTACTCTTTTCAGATTTATCAATCATAATACCTTTATGGGAAAATTACCCTTACACCAATTCTTACAAAAATTTTATAATTTTACAAATATACTAAAATAATAATAACCTGAATAAAGCGGCATTACTATTATTAAATAACCCATTTTAACGATATTCTTACGTTAATATTTAATATTTGTTATTATTAATGTTAAAATATGTACTTTTGAGATGAAATTTATACGACTATGAATCTGGAACTATTGACAAAACAGGTGGCAAATTTAAGCCGTGCAACAGGAAGTTTCCTGAAGAATGAATTGCACAACTTAAAAAAATCCGATGTGCAGGAAAAAGGTATTAACGACTTTGTAACGTATGTTGACAAAGCCTCGGAAAAGAAGATTATTGAAGGGCTTTCGAGGATATTGCCTGAAGCTGGTTTTATTGCCGAAGAGAATCAATCTTACGAGAGAAAAGAAAAGTTTAACTGGATAATTGACCCTCTTGACGGCACCACAAATTTCATTCATGGAGTTCCTTTATATTCAATCAGCATTGCCCTGATGGAGAACAATGAAATTGTTTCGGGAGTGGTTTACGAGGTAAATCTGAAAGAGTGTTTTTATGCCTGGCAGGGTAGCAAAGCGTTCTTAAATGGTCACGAAATAAGTATTTCAAGCGCAGAATCAATAAAAGACGGGCTTTTTGCAACAGGGTTCCCCTATTATGATTACAGTCGCCTTGATGATTATATGGAAATTTTTATACATCTTATGAAAAACAGCCATGGAGTCCGCAGGCTTGGAACTGCTGCTGTCGATCTGGCTTATGTTGCTTGCGGCAGGTATGAAGGCTTCTACGAATACGGATTACAGCCTTGGGATGTTGCGGCAGGTGAGCTTATTGTGAGACAAGCCGGAGGAGCCGTAAGTGATTTCAAGGGCCTCAATAATCACGTTTTCGGAAAAGAAATAATTGCAACCAATAAAAATATCTTTGGAGAATTCCTCAAGTTGACAAAAAAGAATTTCAAATGATACAAAAATTACTTTTAAGACTATTTGCACCTGCACTTATTGGCCTAATCTCTTTTACTCTGCCGGCTCAAACCGACACCTCAAAAGTTATTAAAGTATACCGGTACAATATTGATGAAGAGATTGCACCGCCGGTATGGAGGAAGACAAAGAAAGCATTTCAGGAAGCCCGTGAGCTACAAGCCGATATTATTCTGATACACATGAATACATACGGCGGCCTGCTTGATGCAGCAGACTCAATTCGTACAAAGATTTTAAAATCAAAAATTCCGGTTTATGTATTTATTGACAATAATGCGGCATCAGCCGGAGCACTTATATCTATAGCCTGCGACAGAATTTATATGGTTCCGGGAGCAAATATTGGTGCAGCGACTGTTGTTGACCAGTCGGGGAAACCTTTACCTGACAAATATCAATCGTATATGCGATCAATGATGCGCTCAACAGCAGAAGCTTCGGGAAGAAATCCTGAGATTGCTCAGGCAATGGTTGATCCGAAAATATATGTTGAAGGAATTAGTGATACAGGACAAGTCCTGACTTTTACGGCTTCCGAAGCTTTGAAAAACGGATTTTGTGAAGGCATCGCCAATTCAGATAAAGAAGTACTCAAACTAGCAAATATTAATAATTACACCATTGTAAAACAGCAATTTACAGCAATAGACAGTATCATTCATTTCCTGATAAATCCTTTTGTCAGCGGAATTCTGATAATGTTGATAATGGGTGGGATTTATTTTGAGCTGCAAACACCGGGTGTTGGATTTCCGCTTGCTGCTGCCGTCATTGGTGCAGTGCTGTACTTCGCACCGCTTTATCTTGAAGGACTCGCCGAACACTGGGAAATACTTCTCTTCCTTGTAGGACTGATTCTGATAGCACTTGAAATTTTTGTGATCCCGGGATTCGGAGTTGCCGGAATTTCGGGAATCACTTTAGTTGTTGCGGGCTTAACCCTCAGCATGATAGGAAATATAGGTTTTGACTTCTCAGGAATCCAGCTTACTGCATTACTGACATCATTCTTTATTGTAATCAGTGCTATGTTCTTTGCCTTCATACTGTCAATGTATCTTGGAAAGAAAGTACTGACAACCACTACTTTCGGACATATTGCGCTTGACACGACACAACAGGCATCAAAAGGATTCACGTCATCAGATACGGCATATAAAAAGATGGTCGGGCAGCAAGGCGTTGCAAAGACCATTCTCAGACCTGCCGGGAAAGTTGTTATTGACGGGGATGTTTTTGATGCAACGGCCGAAGTTGCTTATATTGATAAAGATGAGAAGATTAAAGTAACCGGTTATCAGACATCACAACTTATAGTAACAAAAGCTTAATATGCGATGGATAAAAGAATCGAATTGACACGGGAAGATATCACAAAGATGAATGCGGATGCAATCGTCAATGCAGCAAACAGGTCGTTGCTCGGCGGAGGAGGTGTTGACGGAGCTATTCACCGTGCAGCAGGACGGCAGCTTCTTGAAGAATGTAAAACATTGAACGGCTGCGACACAGGAGACGCTAAAATAACAAAAGGTTATAACCTCCCTGCAAAATATGTAATTCATACTGTCGGGCCGGTTTGGTACGGAGAAAATAATAATGAGCGGGAATTACTGGCAAACTGCTATCGTAGGAGTCTGGAACTTGCTGTAAATAATGATTGTAAAACAATTGCATTCCCAAATATCAGCACAGGTGTTTACAGATTTCCAAAAGAAAAAGCGGCAGAAATTGCAATTAAGGTAGCGAATGAATTCCTGAACGAAAACAAAACCATTGAAAAGGTTTTCTTTGTCTGTTTTGATGAAGAAAATTACAGATTATATTCCGATTTACTTAAATAAGAATAGTACTTTTATAGTACATTAATATCTTAAACCTTATATTATGAAAAAGACACTATACGCTATTTTAATCTCAACAACGATGCTTGTCTGGAACGGGTCATTTGCTCAGGATTCTGTTACTTTCCCACCAGAATATAAAAAAAATATTATAAAATGGAATATGACTCCATTTCTGATATGGGATTACTCGAACATTAACCTGTCATACGAAAGAGTTTTATCTCCTTACAAATCATTCTCGTTTAATGCCGGTTATTTCACGTTGCCCTCCACAGGGATATATGACAGTCTTAACATCGCCTCCGACAATAAAAAGTTCGGATTCACTCTGTCAGGCGATTACAGGTGGTACTTTAAAAAACGAAATAAGAACTTTGCTCCTGATGGTCTCTACTGGGGAGTTTACGGTTCATACCATTACTACAGTTTTGAAAATAACATAACGGTCATTAATAGTGATGTTGCCCAGGGATCAGTAACTTTAAACGGAAAGTTAAATATCATAAGTGCCGGAGTTGAGCTGGGTTATCAGTTTGCTGTCGGAAAAAGATGGACATTCGACCTTGTTTTTATTGGCCCTTCACTCTCTGTTTATTCAGGAAAGTTTTCTCTTGACGGAAATCTAAGTGTTGATGAGGAAAGCGAGTACCTTCAGGCTGTTTACGATATCCTGATTTCTAATTTACCCGGGCTTAAAACACTTATCTCTGACAGAAAACTTAACCCTGGAGGGGCAACAACAAGCATCGGATACGGAATGAGGTATCTGATACAGGTGGGATACAGGTTTTGAATTATGAATTATGAATTACGATTTACGAAAGTGTGCGCTGGCTCGTCCCCTTTAGGGGAATGAGGGGCGCAATGGATTTATGAATTACGATTTACGAATACGATTTACGAATACGATTTACGAAATACGAAATACGAAGTACGAATTATAAATTACGAAAGTGTGTGCTGGCTCTTCCCCTTTAGGGGATAAGAGGGGCGCAATGGATTTATGAATTACGATTTACGAATACGATTTACGAAATACGAAGT
>Ga0256913_10001851_pt1 | contig 10825 bp, 7 predicted proteins | sample Axial_MatmetaG_FD_185970 | JGI IMG/M metagenome (GOLD analysis project Ga0256913, IMG submission 185970) | Deep-sea worm associated microbial mat communities from Axial Seamount, Juan de Fuca Ridge, Pacific Ocean - Axial_Mat | ecosystem: Environmental > Aquatic > Marine > Oceanic > Microbial...
TTGCACTAAATGTAGCAGAACCAATAAACAGTACTGTCATTAAGTATGCGAAAAATAGTTTAATTGTTTTGTTCATTTCTATGGTTTTAAGTTATTATTTGAATTATATAGTTAGAAATCACATACTTAAATATATTGATCTCCTTTTTCTATCTTGATATCGTTTACAATATTTCTAATCATCTGTTCATCTTCCTTTTTACAAATTAGAAGAGCATTATCTTTTGCGGCTATTATATAACCTTCTAGCCCTTGGGCTACTATTAGTTTATTATTTGGAACATTTATTATACAGTCTTTTGTATTGTATGTCAATACATTCTTACCTACTATAGAATTATTATCATTATTCTTTTCGCTATTCTCAAATAAAGAACCCCAAGTACCTAAGTCAGACCAACCTAAATCTGCAGCATAAACATAAACATTATCTGCCTTCTCCATAATACCATAGTCAATGGAAATATTCTTACACTGGCTATAAGTTTTATTAATGAACTCCTCTTCAGCAGGGGTATCATAGGTTTCAATTCCTGCAGTAAACAAATCATTTACCTCCGGCAAATACTGCTTAAAAGCTTTTTCAATACTCTTTAAGCTCCATATAAAAATACCAGCATTCCATAAGAAATCACCACTCTCTAAGAATGTTTTAGCCAACTCTAAGATTGGTTTTTCAGTAAATGTTTTTACTTTACGAATATCTTCAATATCATGTACATTTTCCTCGTCACTATACTGAATATAACCATAACCTGTATCTGGCCTGTTTGGTTTTATTCCGATTGTTAGCAACCAGTCCTTTTCTCCCACAACATTAAGAGCATCAGAAACTACTTTTGTAAAAACACTTTCTTTTAGAATAATATGATCAGAAGGTGCAACAACTATGCGTGCATTAGGATTTTTCTTTAGAATTTTATGGTTTGCATAAGCAATACATGGAGCAGTATTTCTTCTTGATGGTTCTCCAAGAATCTGAAATTCACTTAAATCAGGAAGTTGCTCTTTAACAATTGCTCTATAATCTTCGCTTGTTACAACATAAATATTCTCTGATGGACAAATATTTAAGAAACGGTTGTAGGTTTGCTGAATTAGTGTTTCTCCTGTACCTAATATATCAATAAATTGCTTAGGTCGCCCAGAGCGACTCATTGGCCAGAATCTAGTTCCAGCACCACCAGCCATTATTACACAGTAATTATCTTTCATCTAATAAATTGTTTATTTGTTGATTTGCTTAATTGTATAATTGATTAAGCAAACAAAAAAAGACCAACCATTAAACGTTTAAATAAACATCCAACAATTGGTCTAAATATTTTAATTGTTAGTTGCTTATAATGTACGCTTCACCTCTTTGGTACCGAAGCCTTCCACTATATCACCAACTTTAATATCATTAAAATTCTCAATATTAAGTCCACACTCAAAGCCTTTACTAACCTCTTTAACATCGTCTTTAAAACGTTTTAAAGAACCTAGACTACCAGTGTAGATAACGATACCATTTCTGATAATACGTACTTTAGTATTTCTATGAATCTTACCATCAAGCACATAACAACCAGCAATAGTTCCTACTTTAGTAATCTTAAATACTTCTCGTACTTCAACACTACAAAGCACTTCCTCAACAATATCAGGAGAAAGCATACCTGTCATAGCAGCCTTAATCTCATCTACCACATCGTAGATAATTGAGAATGTACGTATATCTATTTCTTCTCTATCAGCTAATTGACGAGCTGCTAATGAAGGGCGCACCTGGAATGCAATAATAATAGCATCAGAAGCACTTGCCAACATAACATCAGCCTCATTAACTTGACCAACTGATTTCTGAATAATATTCACTGAAATCTCGTCAGTCCCTAGTTTAATTAAGGAATCAGACAATGCCTCAACAGAACCATCAACATCACCCTTAATAATTAAGTTCAACTCTTTAAAGTCTCCAACTGCCAAACGGCGTCCAATTTCATCAAGTGTAATATGTTTTTGAGTTCTTACACCTTGCTCACGCTGCAATTGTTCACGCTTAGTAGCAATAATTCTTGCTTCTTTTTCATCAGGCATTACTCTAAAAGCATCACCAGCTTGAGGAGCACTATTAAGACCTAATAAAAGAACCGGAGTAGCAGGTCCTGCAGTTTTTACAGGCTTATTTCTTTCATTATACATGGCTTTTACTTTACCAAATGTAGTTCCTGCTAATACAGCATCACCAATTTTCAATGTTCCATTCTGAACAAGAACCTTAGTTACATAGCCTTTACCTTTGTCTAGTGAAGCCTCAAGGACAGTACCTTTTGCTTCTCTATTGGGATTAGCTCTAAGTTCAAGCATTTCAGCTTCAAGAACTATTTTCTCCATTAATTGATCTACACCAGTACCAAACTTCGCAGAAATATCTTGAGATTGGAATTTACCACCCCAATCTTCAACAAGTAGATTCATATTTGCTAATTCCTCCTTAATTTTATCAGGGTTAGCATTTTCTCTATCCACCTTATTAATAGCAAATACCATTGGTACTTCAGCTGCTTGAGCATGTGTAATAGCCTCTTTTGTTTGAGGCATTATAGCATCATCAGCAGCAATTACTATAATTGCAATATCTGTAATTTTAGAACCACGAGCACGCATAGCAGTAAATGCTTCGTGACCTGGAGTATCAAGGAATGTGATTTTCTCACCAGTTTTAAGTTCAACTTCGTAAGCTCCAATATGCTGAGTAATACCTCCTGCTTCACCTGCTATAACGTTTGTTTCACGAATATAATCAAGCAAAGATGTTTTACCGTGGTCAACGTGACCCATTACAGTAACAATTGGATTTCTATCAAGTAAATCAGCTTCTGTATCTTCAACTTCTGTAAATGATTCTTCAACCTCTTTTGCTCCAACAAATTCTACTGTATAACCAAATTCTTCAGCTACAATATTTATTGTTTCAGCATCCAAACGTTGGTTAATAGAAACAAACATACCAAGCGACATACAAGCTTTTATGATTTCGTTAACTGAAACTTCCATCATTGTTCCAAGCTCACTAGCACTAACAAACTCTGTAACTTTAATTACAGACTTACTTGCAATTTCTGCTTCTATCTCCTTTTGATGAGTTTGAGAAACTGCATCTCGTTTTTTACGACGATATTTTGCTCCTTTGCTTTTGGTATTATCACTTAAACGCGCCAAAGTTTCCTTAATTTGCTTAGAGATATCCTCCGCAGACAATTCAGGTTTAATTTCTTTTTTCTTCTTAGCACGCTTTTTCCTATTATCCATAGATCCTCTTTTAGCAGCAGCTTTAGCATCTACTGGAGGAGCTGTTTTAATTCTTTTACGCCGCTTCTTCTTATTATTATCAGAAGTCTTTTTCTTTGGATCTGTTGAAGAAGAACCTACAGGAACTTTCTTTTTCTGTGGTTTCTTTTTCTCTGGCAATACTATTTTACCAATCACAACAGGACCTGAAAGTTGCTCTATATTAGTTTTAATAAATTGCGGATCATCTTTTACAACCTCTTTTGCAACTTCATTTTGAGTTACTTCTTTAGCTCCTACTTGGGGTTTAGAAACTTCTTTTTTAGAATTAACTGATTTCTTTGCGGCAGCATTTTGTTTTTCAGCTTCTTCTTTTTGACGTTGTTTACGAGATTTCTTAGCAGGTCGAGTCTTTTGATTCATACTTGCAAGGTCAATATTACCTAAAACCTTTGGTCCTTTAGCACCTTCTTCCTCTTTAGTTTCCTCTTTTTTAACTTCTGCTTTCTTTTCAGCTACTGCTTCTGCTTTTATAGGCTCTTCCTTCTTAGCTTTAGGTTCTTCCTTAATAGGTTCTTCCTTTTTCTTAGCTTCTTCTTTTGGGGCTTCTACAATTTTTTCCTTAGGCTTTTCCTCTACCTTCTTTACTTTAGGCTTTGGAGCAACCTTTTCCAAGTCTATCTTATCGACAATCTTAGGCTTAGGAACTTCAACCTCTATCTTCTCAGGTTTTGGTACAGCAACAGGCTCAGGAGCTGGTGTTGATATTTTAACCTTTTCCTCAACTTCTTGCTCTTTCCTCTTATCTCGTCTACCACGATATTCCTCTGCTAGCTTCTCCTTCTCTTCCTTTACTGACTTATCGGAATTGAATGTCTTTTCCAATAAATCATACATTTCAGGAGTAATCTTAGCATTAGGATTATTATCCACCTCAAAGTTGTTTTTCTCGAGAAATTCAATAATAGTAACTGTCCCCAAGTTGAACTCACCAGCTACTTTTCTCAATCTTTGTACTTTTCCTTTTGCTGCCATATATTATTAATAAATTTATGTACTCTGTTATATATACTATCCTTTCACTAAAAGAATCCTATTCAAATTCTGAACGTAAAATACGTAGAACTTCTCTAATAGTTTCTTCTTCAAGGTCAGTACGTTTATTAAGCTCTTCATAATCGAGCTCTAGAACACTCATTGCAGTATCACAACCAATTGCTTTAAGCTCATCTATAATCCAGCTATCAATTTCATCAGAAAATTCTGTTAAAGCAACATCTTCAACATCCTCATCAGTATCACGATAAACATCTATTTCGTAACCAGTTAGACGTCCAGCTAGTTTAATATTATTTCCACCTTTACCTATTGCAAGAGAAACTTGGTCAGGCTTCAAGAAAACATCTGCTTTATTTTCTTCTTCATGAATAGTAATACTTGAAATTTTTGCCGGGCTTAGCGAACGCTGAATAAACAGATTTGTATTATTTGTAAAGTTAATTACATCAATATTTTCATTTCTAAGCTCGCGAACAATTCCATGAATACGTGAACCTTTCATTCCAACACATGCTCCAACCGGATCAATTCTATCATCGTAAGACTCAACAGCTACTTTAGCTCTTTCGCCCGGTTCGCGTACAATATTCTTAATAGTAATAAGTCCATCAAATACCTCAGGAACTTCTTGCTCAAATAATCTTTCAAGGAAAATTGGAGAAGTTCTAGAAAGGATAATCTTTGGTGCATTATTGTATAATTCAACCTTAAGTACTACCGCTCTAACAGTATCTCCTTTTCTAAAAAAATCAGAGGGAATTTGCTCTGTTTTAGGTAATAGTAACTCAATATCTTCATCATCAAGTAAAAGAATTTCTTTCTTCCATATTTGATAAACCTCAGCAGTTATTACTTCACCTATTCTATCTTTATATTTCTTAAATTCATTCTCACGCTCGTATTCTTGAATTTTAGCAGCCAAATTCTGACGTATAGTTAAAACTTCACGTCTACCAAAATCCGTCAATTTAATTTCTTCAGAAACCTCTTCCCCAACCTCAAAGTCAGGTTCAATTTTAATTGCTTCAGAATATTCTATTTCGCGATATGGCTCTTCAACTTCACCATCTTCAACTACTTCTCTAAAATGCCAAATCTCTAAGTCACCTTTGTCCACGTTAACAATAATATCGAAATTCTCATCCGTTCCAAATTTCTTCAATAAGGTACTACGAAACACATCCTCTAAGATACGCATCATTGTTGGGCGGTCAATGTTTTTAAACTCTTTGAATTCCGCAAAAGATTCTACTAGATTTAAACTATTCATTAGTAAATTATTTAAAACTTATTACTGATTTTACTTCTTTAATACTCTCTTTATCAAAGCTTTTAATAGGCTCATCACCTGCTTTAATTTGTTTCTTAGTTAATTCCAACTCAATCTCAATATTACCATCTGAATACGAAATTAATTTGCCAATAAACTTATTCTGATCATGATCTTTCACCTCAACTGATTTGTCAATATATTTCATAAATTGACGCTCAAGAATTAGTGGTTGAGTAAGGCCATAAGAGGTAACTTCAAGGCTGAAATCTTCAGTCTCTCTGTCAAGATTATGTTCAACATTACGACTTACAGAAATACATTGCTCAATACTAACACCTTTATCTCCATCCAAAACAACTTTTATAGTATTTCCTGTTCCAATATCCACTGAAACCCAAAACAAATTTGAATTGAGTTCTTCAATTCTTTCTTCTACAAGTTGTACTACTTCTGATTTATCTATCATAACATATTATTAATAAAAAGAGGGGACTCTCTGTCCCCTCTTTTATCAAATCTCCTCTTGTTTTTGATGCTTTACGCATCAGGATAATGTTTTCGACTTTACCCTAGTTGACCCACAAGGATTCGAACCTTGACTGACAGTACCAAAAACTGTAGTGCTACCATTACACCATGGGTCATACTACCCGTTAAAGGGACTGCAAAAGTACAATATTTTTTTAAATTACAAATGATTTTTTTAAATTTGAAATACTTTTTTCACAATTCATAATTCATAAAAAATATCCAGCCTACTAAACTCTGATTATCAATCAAATACAGTTGTTGTTTTTCTAGTATTATTAAACTATTCCTATTGCATCGGCTATTCTTTGACCATCAACTGCCGCTGAAACTATACCTCCAGCATAACCAGCACCTTCACCAGCAGGATATAATCCACTAATTTGAGGATGTTGTAAACTAGATTTATCACGAGGGATTCTTAAAGGCGAAGAAGTACGAGATTCTACACCAAGAACTACAGCTTCATTAGTAAGAAAACCCTTCATTCGTCTATCAAATATTTTAAAACCTTTCTGCAAACGAGGACCAATTACCTCAGGCAACCACATATGCAATGGAGAAGAAATAACACCAGGATGATAAGATGTATCAGGTAAATCATTGGAAACTTTACCCCTAACAAAATCTCCTAGTCGTTGAGCTGGAGCAATTTGACCTATACCTCCATTAATGAAAGCCATTTTCTCTAAATCTTCTTGAAATTTAAGACCGGCCATTATTCCATATTCCTTATAATTACTAAGGTCTTCTATATTAATTTGAACTACCATTCCAGAATTTGCATACTTAGAATTACGCATTGATGGTGACATTCCATTTACAACAAGCTCATCGGGAGCAGTTGCCGCAGGCACAATAAAGCCACCAGGGCACATACAGAAAGAATATACACCTCTATCCTCCACCTGTGAAACTAGGCTATAAGCTGCTGCTGGAAGATAATCATCTCTAATTTCGCAATGATATTGAATACCATCGATGATCTGCTGCGGATGTTCTACTCTAACACCCATTGCAAAGGCTTTAGACTCTAGCAGAATATTATTCTTATGAAGTAATTTGTATATATCTCTTGCAGAATGACCTGTAGCAAGAATTACAGCTTCACCTTCATATTTCTCACCATTTGCCTCCACTCCTTGTATCTTACTATCCTTAATTATTAGTCCATCAACTCTACAATTGAAATAAAATTCACCACCATAATTTATAATAGTTTCTCTAATCTTTTGAATAATACGAGGAAGCTTATTTGTACCAATATGTGGATGTGCATCTACGCCAATATTAGAATCAGCTCCGTGAAATATCAATAAATCCAAAACATCTCCAACATTACCACGTTTCTTACTTCTAGTATAAAGTTTACCATCAGAGAAGGTTCCTGCACCTCCTTCACCAAAGGCATAATTACTATCTTCATCAACAATGCTTTCCCTATTTAGCTTTGCAATATCTAGCTTGCGCTCCTTAACTTGCTTTCCTCTTTCAAGTATTACTGGTTTATATCCGTTCTCAATAAGTCTTAATGCTGCAAAAAGTCCTGCAGGACCACTCCCCACAATAATAACTCTCTTACCATTTCTCACATCCTTAAATTTTGGAGAGAAACTTTCTACTTTTGGCTTTTCATTAATATATGCATCAACTCTTACATTAAATTTTATTACTCGTTGCCTTGCATCTATCGATTTGCGTATTACATTAATTGCTGTAAGTTCTTCATTAGAAATATCAAGATTTCTCAAAACAGCTTTTCTAATCAGTTTATCTTCTGAAGCTTCTTTAGGACTTATACTTAATGTTAATTCTTTTATCATAATTCTTAATCTTCCGTATTATTCACCTTGTGATGTAATTATGCTCTCAGCCATTTTTACTGCTTCAAGTGCATTTACAATACCTCCTGTTACACTTAATTTCTTGAATTTAGTTTTCTTTCTATTTCCTTTATCATCAGTATACATTACTTTTATATTCTTATGCGATATTGCAGAATTTAGAATAATATCACGGGTCTTTTTTGCACTTAAACTTGGATAATACGATCTAAGCATTGCTGCCAATCCCGCTACTATAGGGGCAGATTCACTAGTACCACTTACAGCTCCATAATTATTATTCTTTGAGGTAGTATAAATATCTACACCAGGGGCATATACATCTACCGACTTGGGTCCATAATTTGAAAATGGAGCTGCTAGCCCAAGACCTACTTCTTTACCCGAAGCGCCAACATCTATCCAATTATTTTGTTGACTCTCAAGATGAGTAGGAAAATGAGCTATTTTATCATTATTCTCACTACTATTTCCTGCTGCATGAATTATAAGTACATCATTTTCTACTGCAAAATCTATTGCATCTCTAACAAATTCAGGATGTTTACTATAATACTTACCAAAACTACAATTAATAACCTTTGCGCCATTTTTTACAGCATATCTAATCCCCAAAGCAACATCTTTATCTCGTTCATCTCCACCAGGCGAAGTCCTAATAATCATTAAACGTACAGAATCTGCAACCCCATTTGTCCCAATACCATTATTTCTAATTGCAGCTACAACGCCACTTACGCCTGTTCCATGAGAATAGTCTGCTGCCATAATATTACTATTACCATAGATAGTGTCATTAATATCATCAGGGTTATCTTTTATAATATCTGGTCGTGGGTTATAATCAATATTATAATTCTTTTCTAACTTTTTAGAGAAATAATCAATATACTCTTCTAGGTATTTGTTTGTAGCTCCAACGCTATCAGCATATAAAATTTCTCTTTTAGCTTTATACTCATTCTTATTACTTGGCTTAAACTCTTTTACCATATTGATATCAATAGTATCTTTGCCACTAGCCTCCTTAATAATATCCTCTGACTCATGAATATAATCAAGCCACTCGGAATAATTACCAATTCTATCACTATACATTTTTATTTTCGAAAGGACTTCTTTCTTTGCTTTTAGCCAAAGTTCATATTTATCTTTATCCTCCTTTGCTATATCTTTGGGTAAAACGCCCTCAAAAGCTTTAATATTCTCTCTATAAAAGCGCACAGACTCTAGTGTTTCTCCTTCAATATTGCGACCATCTGCACCGCCTAGAAAATTCCAACCATAATAGTCATCAATATATCCATTTCCATCATCATCAATTTTATTATAAGGTATTTCTTTTGGATTTTTCCATAATCTTGCTCTCAGGTCCTCATGAGTTGTATCAATACCTGAATCAATAATACCAACTATTACAATAGTTGCCGTTCGATTTTTAGATTGCAGAAAATGATAAGCTTCATCTAAACTAATACCTTCTACACCTGTACTTGGGCTGTAATGATGCCATGGTATGCTATCTTGCGATTTAAGACTAAATGAAATAACAATTGCGATTAATATTAAAGACATGCGCATAATAATTCTATTTTTAAATAAGTGTTTATAATTATAATGAAAAATATAGGTAAAAAACCTACGTATTCAGGCAATTTTACAATTCCAATAGCCTACATAATATAGTAATTTTGTTGTATTAAGAAATTTGATATGTTTCTCATCTTTGTTCCTTTAAGTGCTATATTCCCTCCTCTGTTAAACGGTTTGTATCGATTCTACCCTTGTAGAAATCTTGTTAGTTAATAATCACATATCAAATCACTAATTAATGCTTAAATAGCTTTCCTAGAATTAGGGGAGCTATTTTTCATTAGAGGTAATTTCATTTGTAATACGAATAAAATCATCCACTGATAGTTGCTCAGGGCGTTTCATATAGAAATCATCTTGTAAGAAATCATTGGCACCAATCAATCTTTTAAGACTAACTCTCAACATTTTACGCCTTGTATTAAACGTTGTTTTCACAACCTTCTTAAATAATTCTTCATCACATTCAAGATGAAGATTCTGTCTTCTTTTTAACTTAATTACTCCGGATTTTACTTTTGGAGGAGGCTTAAAAACCTCTGGTTCAACTGTAAAAAGATATTCTGCATCATAATAAGCTTGAACCATTACACTAAGAATTCCAAATTGTTTGCTTCCTGGAGCAGCACATATTCTCTCTGCAACCTCCTTCTGAAACATTCCTGCAAATATATTTATGTATTTTCTATCATCAATGGTTTTAAATACAATCTGGCTAGATATATTGTATGGGAAATTACCAATTACGGCTATATCTTTTCCAAACAACTCTTCAATATTTAGCTTCATGAAATCGCCAAGAATCTGTTCTTTCTCAACTATTTTATTTGCCACCAAATAATAAATTGATTCAAGATCTACTTCAGAAACGTAAAGCTTTTTATAATTAAACTCCTTTATAAGTTTTGTTAACACACCCATTCCAGGCCCAATTTCTAAAACAACATCACCATCACCTTCAATTGCTCTTGCAATATTATTGGCAACTTCCATATCTTTTAAGAAATGTTGCCCAAGGCTCTTTTTTGCTTTTACTTCCATTGAATAATTTATTAAAATGTTCGTGGTTCTTTGTTCGTTTATCCTTTTCACTTTAGCCCTTGAAACTTTAGCTTTTAGCCTTTTCACTTTAGCCTTTAGCCCTACAACTCCACCAAATCCATAGCTTCTTGCATTACTTTCTTAATTTTATTTGGTTTTACATATGCTTTCATTAAAGCTTGCTCCGTCATTTCTCTACAAAGAACTATTC
>Ga0256913_10001852_pt1 | contig 10825 bp, 8 predicted proteins | sample Axial_MatmetaG_FD_185970 | JGI IMG/M metagenome (GOLD analysis project Ga0256913, IMG submission 185970) | Deep-sea worm associated microbial mat communities from Axial Seamount, Juan de Fuca Ridge, Pacific Ocean - Axial_Mat | ecosystem: Environmental > Aquatic > Marine > Oceanic > Microbial...
CTTTGCAATGACGGAATCAGCCAACCAGCTCTTCGCGGGAAATAAAATCTCATCCCTGGAAGATATTCTTGACAGTGTCTCGATGACCGCTTTTCTGTCAGCCAGCTCGAAATGCTTATCCGGAAAACAGGTAAGGGATTTTTCTGTCCTGACAAAGAAAGAACAGAAGAACAGAAAATCCCAGGTGGTCTCCCTGAGAAAACTGGATGTCACTAACGAACTTCTCGTAGCGGCATTTTCATCCCCATCAATGGCCATGAGTACATTCGAACGTGATGATTCGAAATTCATGAGCATTCTGTTCTCTGTTATACCTATACCCGCAATCAAGGTCGATGAGAAAGGTATCATTGTTGCCATCAACAGTCACGCTACCCATCTCGCTGCAAACAGCAACAAGCTGGATCCTGTTGGAACGGAATTCATTGACTGGGTTGTGGACAGTGACAGGGAAAGAGTTGCGTCACTCTGCGAGAACAGGCTTAGTGCGCTGATATCTCCACTGCAGTTCAGAGCGGGGATATCCCTGTCGGAAAATGCTGTGCAACAGTTTGAGATGACATGCCTGCTGATGCGAGACAGAGAGAATTTACTGGTATTTCTTTTGCCGGTTAACAAAATTGACGGGTCCAATCCGGTTACAAACCAGACAATAAGCGAACTGTCGGATATCCTTCGTGACAAGGGCAAAGATGAAGGAACCGCACGCGACATTCTGGAATTCCTGAGAATAGGCACCGGAGCAAGGGGAGCCATGTATGTTTCAAAATCCAGAAGAATAACTGTAGGTGAGGCTGCTCTTCCCGCAAAGGAAACACAACTCAAAGCACAGAAAACATCTTTCTGGACAAATGATCAGCTTGGGCGGAATTTAACGATTCCAGTCAAGCAGAAAGCCGATCAGGCATATGTGAAAATTACGGGAGTGTTTTCACGTGGGTCCGCTCCTCTTGGAAAACTTATACTGAATCTTGCACCTGTGCTGGCCGAATATCTGCAGTCAAACCAGTATGTTCAGGGAATGGTAAAGCTGCTCAACGCGATGCAGTTTTTCATGACACTGCTTCAGGAACGTGAAAGAAATGTGCAGAGCGTACTCAAAGAGATCGGTTCCATAGTCGGTGCAGACTATCTGGCCATTCACACGATAAGCTCCAAAGAACCAATTCTAAACTACCTTGAATCCGTTGGAACAGCATCAAAGCCCAGTATATTGCAGATCGAGATTCCATCCATTGCTTCATGGGCTTATACACATTCAGAAATTTGCTATGTACCGGATACAGCAGTTGATCAGAGATTTTCTCCCATTTTCTCGTCTTCGAGAAGCGAGCTGGGTATCCCACTTGTATGCGATGGTAAAACTATGGGAACACTTACTATAGGCTGCACTCGAAGGGATGCTTTTGGTTACCCTCTGGGAGGTTTTCTTCAAACAATAGGTTCGGCTCTTTCACTATGGTTGTTCAAAGACAGCAGAATGATAAAGGATGAAACTATAATTAACATGAAGGATAAATCGAGCGAAATGATTCCAGGTCTGGCTGATCTTCTGATGAGCCTGTCTTATCGTATGAGAGCTCCTGTCACCACCCTCAGAGGCCAGACTGATCTTCTGATCTCAGAAAAACTGGGAAAGCTCACAGAGGAACAGAAATATTCACTCGACTCTATGAATACTGCTCTGATTGACCTTGTAGAATATGCGGAAAGATTACTTAATTTCATGAAAATCGAGTTGAGTGAGGAAAATCTTGATACATCCTGGGCCAATCCCTCCGATGTGGTTACGTCCCTCCTTCCCGCTCTTTCAGAAAAGGGAAGAAGCCAGAATGTTACAGTAAGCGCAGAACTTCCAACTGAACCCTTTACTGCATCCTTCGACCGATCCAGGCTGGAGCAGATCATCGGTAATCTTGTTAACAACGCCATACAGTACAACAAACCTGACGGATCAGTGCGGATTGAAGTCAGACTGGATGGCACTAATTACTGGATACTGGAGGTATACAACACGGGAGAAGGGGTCACCTCCGTGGATCTTCCAAACCTGTTTGACCGATTCTTCACGGGCAGTAAGCCAGGTAAGAAAACAGCCGGGCTTGGCATAGGTTTAACCATCGTAAAGAGTTTCGCGCTGCAGATGGGTGGTACAGTCAATGTTCGAAGCAAGCCTGGATACGGTACCTGGTTTACAGTTCGGCTTCCAGTGTCCTGATGAACATAAAAAAGCTGACTCTATCGAAACTGCGATACGTACTTCCTCCAGAGTTAATCGCTCAGAAGCCTCTTGAAAACAGATCGGCCAGCAGGCTCCTTGCAGTTAATATCGATAAAGGCAGCTTTGAGGATACTTCCTTCAGCAAACTCGATAAATTGCTGCATCCAGGCGACCTGCTGGTTCTGAACAATACAAAAGTTTTCAGGGCACGGCTTTCCTGCAGAAAATCAGAAACCGGCGGTAAAACGGAAGTATTTCTTTTGAAAAGACTGGAAAAGCATACATGGAAAGCAATTATCCGCCCGGGTAAAACAGCAAAACCGGAAATACGACTTGATTGTGAAAATGGCCTTTATTGCGTCGTTATAAAACGCCTGAATCACGGAAGGGCGATAGTGAGATTCAGCTCGACGGGAGATACTGAAGAACAAATAAGGAAAACAGCACAGGTTCCTTTGCCACCGTACATAAAACGCAGTCCTGAAGAACTGGATAATATCAGATATCAAACTGTTTTTGCATCGGAAACAGGCGCGGTAGCAGCCCCCACAGCAGGGTTGCATTTTACCGCTGCTCTTCTTGAGAATCTGAAGAATGCTGGAATAGGCAATGTTCACGTAACTCTGCATGTCGGACCGGGTACTTTCCAGCCGCTTCGGCTGGAAACCCTGGAAGAAAACACTTTAGAACCGGAAGAATATCATATCTCGGAGGAAAGTCTGTCGGTAATAAGAAAAACAAAACGTGCCGGAGGAAGAATAATCGCTGTGGGAACAACTACTACCAGACTCCTTGAGTCTATTGATATTGAGTCCAGGGGTTCTATATCGGGTGAGACGGAAATCTTTATATTCCCCCCGTACAAATTCAGGAATGTGGATGCCCTGATAACGAATTTCCATCTTCCGGAAAGTTCTCTTCTATCTCTCGTCGCGGCATTCATGGGATATGAGTTAATGATGAAGGTATATCAGCATGCCATCGATGAATCCTATCGCTTCTACAGTTATGGAGACGCAATGCTGATCGAAAAGGAGTCCGGGAAATGACGGTCACAGCAAAAAAATATGCCTTGTTCAACAGAATATCACCTAAAGTCAGAAGTCTGATCGGGCTGTACATGCTTGAAATTATCGTAATACTTTCCTGGACACTTCTTCTCGATGCTGTCTTCAAACTTCTTTCGGGAAACTGGCTCGTGCTCCTGCCGGTAAGTTATCTCCTGTCGGTGACAATGCTGGCATGGCTTGAACAGGCGCGAACCGGCGTCAGGGGGCAGTGTCCTCTTGAGGCGTTCGGTCTCGCTGAAATCAGTTATACGGGAATGAAACCTTCAGAATGGCAGACTCTGAGAAGGCTGCTGGCAACCCCCCCTCTTCTCCTGTTCCTGGTTCTGGGGCATATACCACGCACCGGAAAAACAATTCTTCAGCTGATCTCGGGAACAAAGATCGTTCCTCTTGATAACGATATGGATCCAAGGCCGGCAAAAGAAATATTCGAAAACCGAAGAAAAGCTTTTATTAAGGTAGTTTCGTACACCTTGCTTTCCCTTATGGTCACGGCTGCCATTATTCTGGTTCCCCCCGGGTCTTCAGGTACCGGAATCGCTGGAAGAATAGCGTCCATTCACAGTCTCCCTGACGAAGACCGGGAACTTCTTTCATCATACCTTGAAATGGTATCAATGTACCCTGACAGTCTCGAATTTCATGTCAGGCTTGCGAGCCTTTATTACAGAAACGATATGCATGAAGATTTGCTCCTGGAACTGGAACAGATCGGGAAGATGGATCCGAATCATGCAATTCTGATGCTTAAGGAAGATCTGCCCGTTACAATGCAGGATCTGATTGTTCTGCCGGACTCAGCTTACGCCGATTCGATCCCGATTATTGAAACACCTGCGCATCCTGATAGTGCAGCGAGGGATTCAGCAATCATCCAGCCGGATTCGTTATCGCTTGAGCTGAGGCTTGTATCCTCCGATTCAATTCCCGCTGTTGAGGATTCACTTTCAGCTTCCGATTCGACAGTATCACCGGATACAATGGCGGTAGTTCCTTCCCCCGCACCTGAGGATTCCATTCTGATTATCGATTCACTGAAGACGGATAGTATTCCCTCACCGGATTCGCTAACCTTCCCGATGCCGGAAGACAGTACTCCGTTAACGGAACCTCCTGTAATTTCCCCTGACGGGATTGTCCAGGAAGAAACACCGGAAAGCACGGGTACAGGGGAGACTACCACAGAGGTTTGCGAGGACAGTACCGAAACACCTGTCCCAGTCACGCAGTCCGAGCCTGAAGGGACCTGATCTCTGGAACATATCCCCTCATTCAATTTATTAGGACGATCAGGCAGAGCCAGGAGAGGTGTACTGAATCTTTCTCACGGAAAGGTTGAAACTCCTGTTTTCATGCCTGTAGGCACTCAGGCAAGTGTTAAGACAGTCAGAAATTCCGATCTTCTCAGGGATAACTGGGAGATAATTCTCGGTAATACGTACCATCTGTACTTGAGACCGGGACCTGGAGTAATCGCTGATGCGGGAGGACTTCACAAATTCATGTCATGGGACAGGAACATCCTCACTGACAGCGGCGGGTTTCAGCTCTTCAGCCTCTCAAAATTGAGAAAACGTTCAGAAGAGGGATACTATTTTCAGTCGCATATAGATGGTTCCAGCCATCTTCTCTCACCGGAGAAGGTTATAGATCTGCAGAAAATATTCCAAAGCGATATCATGATGGTTCTTGATGAGTGTCTTGAACAACCCAGTAACCGACCGAGAACGGAAGAATCCCTTGCCCTCACGCTCAGATGGGCTGAAAGAGCAAGGAGGATGCATACATCAGGCAAACAGGCACTATTCGGCATCGTTCAAGGCGGAGGTTTCCCGGATCTTAGAAAAAAAGCCGCTGAAACTCTTTCAAGCATGGAGTTCGATGGTTACGCGATAGGGGGTGTATCGGTTGGCGAACCTCGAAACATGATGATAAAAGCGGTCAAATCCTGTATCGACTTCCTCCCAGAGGACAGGCCACGGTATCTCATGGGAGTGGGAAAACCTGAGGACCTTGTTGATTTTGTAGCTCTCGGAGTGGATATGTTTGACTGCGTAGTTCCCACAAGAAACGCCAGGGGCGGAACGTTCTTCGTTCCTGGAGGGCATATTAATATTCGCAATGCACGCTTTATAAATGATCCCGTTCCTGTACAACCGGGATGTGGATGTTATACATGCAGCACTTATTCAAGATCTTATTTAAGACACCTTTTCAACGCAAAGGAATGGCTCGCGCCAATTCTGGCAACACTTCACAATCTTCATTACTTCTCCGTACTTATGGGCAGGATCAGGATGTCTGTAGAGGAACGGCATTTTACCGCCTGGAGAAGGGAATGGTACAGAGAACGCCGCAGTTTCGATAAGGGAAAATACTGATGAGTGATGAAACTTCACTCGAAATAACACGCCTTGGCAATGAAGTGGGAGGAATAGCCTCCGGCCGAAATGTGAAAACGGTTTTTGTTCGCGGCGCTCTCCCAGGAGATATCGTAAGATGCAGAATAAAGAGAGAGAAAAAAGGCTGGGTCGAAGCCGAGTTACTTGAAGTACTGGTTAAATCTCCACATAGAAGGGAGCCGTTTTGCTCGTATTTCGGTGAATGCGGCGGATGTTCCCTTCAAAACCTTGATTACTCGAAACAGCTTTTCTGGAAAAGGAAATGGATTGAGAAAGCTCTTGCGAGGGCGGGCATCCAATATGCCGACGATATAATGAACGATGTTATTCCGTCCCCTCTTATAAGCGGTTACCGGAACCGTGTATCCTTTGATATCGTCAGCGGTAAACCCGGTCTTCACCGTTACAGGGGAGATACTATGCCTGTGGAAGCCTGCCCTCTGCTGAACAGAAAGGGTCAGGCGGTATTTAAAAAGCTCCTTTCTGGAAAGTTGAACGGATACAGAAGAGTATCGGTAAGGGCTTCAGAACGAACCGGTGAGGCCATGATTGAGCTTTCCGGACCTCCGGGCGCGGAACTTACCAGGATAATTGATGCAGATATTATCGCGTGGAAGGAAAAGGAATACTGGAAGTCTATTCCGAAAGGAGCCATGCTGCATGAATCGCTTGGAAAGCTAACCTGTTCAATAAAACCAGGTTCGTTCTTTCAGGTAAACACCAGTTCTGCGGAAACAATCATTTCAATAGTAACCGGGCTGTGCGACAGAGACGGACAGATTCTGGACCTTTACGGAGGATGCGGAACCTTCGCGCTTCCTCTTGCCTCTGCAGGAAGGAAAGTTATCTCTGTCGAACTGAACCCGGATTCCTCCGCTTCCGGAAGAGATTCTGCGGCACGCATGGGAATCGAAGGAGTTACTTTCCTAAGCGCTAGAACAAGGCATTACCTGCTGGAAACGATTAAGTCACGACAACCCTGGAATACAGTCATCGCAGACCCTCCACGCGCTGGACTCGGAATCAGGGTCTCACGCCTTCTTAGAAGGGTAAACTCAAAGAGAATACTCTACGTAAGCTGTAACCCCTTTTCTCTCGCGAGGGATCTTGGAGTCATTTGTGATGGCGGCTGGGCTATTGCCGGGTTGCAGCCTGTTGATATGTTTCCACAGACAGATCACGTGGAAACGATCGTAGAATTGAAGAGGAAGGATAATCAATGACGGCAACTGTAGTCGCTGCGGTACTCTCGGCGGGAATGCTTCAACAGGCGGGACTGCCCCTTCAGGATCCACTCAACTGGTGGCTCTGCACACTTGAAACAGAATCAGAAACAATGCTTCCCGGCACTTTTCCACTGGTGGCTTCATCCTTCCTTACCGTCTCAACAATCGAATCCCTGGAAAATATCAGGAGAGCCATTCTTGCCAGAAGCTCTTTACCTGGAGATTCGCAGGAAGGAAACCTGAGATTTTCCTTTACGGGAAAAACTACCGGAGAGGTACTGAATTACGAGGATGGGTTCGAGACAAGGGCAGGAATCACCAGCAGATTATTTGTGAATGTTCTTTCGGACCTGTTTCTTGACGAACGACTTTCCGTATGGACAGGGTCCGATGAAAACCCTCCCGATTATTTTTCGCCTTTTCACAGGGGAGTGGAGAAGGGAAGACACCTTTATGTGGACTGGGGTTATCTGCGCTGGAATAACCGGACTGTCTCCCTGGACTTCGGAAGAGTCCCGCAAATCTGGGGTCCCGGCCGGTTCACGCAGTTGCTGATATCCGATAACAGTCCTTTTCTCGATATGCTGAAAGTTAACTTCAATCTCTGGGATGTACTTGAATTTACAGGATTCACATCGACGATTGACAGCGATTCCGCGATTTATCTCACGGCTCACAGGCTGGATTATTCACCCGTCGACAATCTCCGCATTGGTCTAAGTGAATCCATTCTCTATAAATCAGAAGGTCTGGATTTCGCGTATATGAACCCTCTCATACCATGGTATCCCGTTCAATGGAACGAACGTGTCGATGATAACGCCTTTCTTGCGATAGACGCCTCATGGCGACCATTTGAGGGTCTGGAAACTTACGGTGAGTTTCTAATCGATGATATCCAGTACGAGAATATCGGCAACAGACCTGACAAACTTGGCTGGACGGCGGGAATATCAGCCTACCTGCGCTCCCTGGATATTGGAACAGTAATCGAATATACAAGAATAGACAGGTACGTTTACAGCCAGAGGAGACAATGTAACTACTACCTTCACCATGGAGAAATAATCGGATCCGGTCTTGGTCCCGATGCGGACAGGATAACGCTTTCCCTCGGAACCTCCGCCACCTGGCCAGTCCTGGGTGAAATCACAATTGATCATACAAGACATGGCGAGGGAACCGTACAGGAAGGCTGGCCGGATTCAGCCTCAACTGGTGGAAAGTTTCCCTCCGGAACTGTTGAGTATCTCACCGGCGCGAACCTGCATATCGGATGGTACCCTGCAGGTTTTCTCGAAGTGCATGGAAAAATAGGTAATACCTGGACACGAAACGCCGATCACATCCAGGGGGAATCTGCCTCCGAACTATCCTCGTCCCTGGAAGCCATCTACATCTGGTAAGGGGACGGACCACACTTCTTCAACTTATGGGTTATTTATATTACTATTTATGTTAATAAATAAGTATTACTGTAATATCCTCAAACAGATAACTTTCAATTTATATGTTTAATAATGATATTATTATGATGATATCATCATTTGAAAGGCTTAATCCGCTTCTCACTACCATCTATGATTCTTGCATCACAAATTTTCCTGAAGAACTCCACCGGACCGGCGTCACCTATAACACCGTACGAGTACCCGGCTTCCCTCATACTGTGAAGCGCTGAGATTACAAGAGCCCTGCCAATACTTTTCCCACGGAAATCAGCATGGACACCAATGGGTCCGAGGAAACCCTTTGCCGTACAATCCCAGCAACAGAAACCTACGATTCTACCGGTAATTATTTCCAGTGCAGTGATAATTGTTGGTGGTACAGATCCAAAAGCCGGCTTAGCTTCCGCCTTCCAGCCATCGCTGAAATTGTCCCCTATGAATGATAGAATTCGAGGCGCATAGTGGAGTGGTGGTTTTCCAACCCTGAAACCCTCCTTAAATTCTTCAAAACGCGGCAGATCGTACAGAGGAACCAGCAAGTCCGACAAATCATTCCGCCTCTCCAGAAACCATAATTTCCAATTTCTCTTTAATAACAGTACTTCAGCAGCATAATGCACCGGCAAGCATGAATTCGCAGTTCAGCCTTCTATCCGCGTTCCCAGATATTTATCACCGATAAGAACTTTGCTCATTACTACAATATCACTTCGCAGGTGCCATCCGGTCTTTTCGTAGAACCGTATCGCGGGGTTGTCAGCGTATATAAACAGGTGAACTTTCTCTATACCCGCGTTCCTCAGAGCTTTCTCGGCGGCATTCATAAGGTATGTTCCTGTTCCCTTCCCATGACGCGACTCTTCCACTGCCAGATGGTAAATATATCCTCTTCTGGAATCGTTACCGGCCATTACAGATCCAATAAGTTTTCTATCCTCAAAAGCCGAAAAACAATAATCAGCATTTTTGCTCAGAAACTTATTGAATTCTTCCCTGCTGTCAGCACCTGTCATCGTATTTCCAGGAAAAGAATTCCACAGGCTGACCAGGGACGAGTAGTCCTCCTCACGCATCATTCTTATCTTCATAATGTCCTTCATTCAGAATACCCTCGTAAGCACGGAGATATTTATCAACTGTTTTCTCTATACTGAACGTCGCTGCTCTGTTTAACCCTTCGGTTCCCATCACGGACGCTCGATTCCTGTTCTCAATTAGGTACTGCAGCGCGCCCGCCATGTGATCGGGAGAAGCGGGATTGACAAGCATACCGCAACAATCGTTTTTCCCGACAACTTCAGCCATTCCGGGAATATCCGAAACCACCACGGGAAGCCCCGAAGCCATGGCTTCCACTGCTGCAATACCAAAAGCTTCCGAGGAAGAAGGCATGAAGAAAATATCAGAACTATGAAGCAGTTGCGCGACATCCTCAACATTTCCAAGAAACTCGATATCCGATTCCAGTCCAAGCTCCTTAACCTGTTGTTCAAGGGTACTCTTGAGAATACCCTCTCCGGCAATCCGGAATCGCACATCAAGGGAAATCCTGCTTCGCAGAATCGCGAAGGCTTTTATCGCCGTAGTGTAGTTCTTCTTATCCCTCAGGCTTCCTATTGACAGTATCGTGAAGGGAGGCTCACTTCTGAAAATTCTGGCAGCACTGAACTTCTGGATATCTATCCCGTTGTAAATAACCTCTATCCGATTAACCAGTTCTGGAATCCAGTTACCGAGTTCATTCCCGGCTCCATGGCTGACGCAGAAGATCCTGTCATAACATGAATACTGCCATCTGTCTATGACTCTACCTGTTATGCTGCCTCTCCTGCGATTGAGTGTACCGTGTTCCGTTGTAACAAATTGGCAACTTAATTGAGAAATTTCTCTTAGAACAGCAGTATATAACTGTGCGGGAAACAGATGTGAGTGTATTATATCCGCGTGATTCATCGCTGTTTCTTCAATTCCCGCGAAAAGTCTCGGCAATACTCTGAGATCGTATGGTGAAGACAGTCCCAGTGAGTACAACCCTTTTCCAGACCACCCGTGGTCGGATCCTGTAAGGGATACGATTACGGAATCGTTTCCTCTTCTCAAATACCCCTGGTGAAGATCCATTATCAGCTTTTCGGCTCCACCGATCTGTAATCCGTTAATAATCTGAACTATTTTCACAGAACCTGTCCTGTACTCAGAGATTGATTAGAAACATATTGATAGAAGATTTTTCACTGATGAATCTAAAGGATAAGGCTGGATATGGAAAGATGACGATGGGAGGCTTCTGTTGTTGCCGGATGATTTAATGCGCGTTGAAATGGACCATTATCTGAAAGAGAAGGAGAAAGTAAGGCAACTCGTAGGACAGATAGGAGGCCAGCAGGATTCCGGTAAACATCGAATACTCAACATCGTATTTCTGATAGTTGTGGGACTGCTGTTCACATTCGAT
>Ga0256913_10001853_pt1 | contig 10820 bp, 9 predicted proteins | sample Axial_MatmetaG_FD_185970 | JGI IMG/M metagenome (GOLD analysis project Ga0256913, IMG submission 185970) | Deep-sea worm associated microbial mat communities from Axial Seamount, Juan de Fuca Ridge, Pacific Ocean - Axial_Mat | ecosystem: Environmental > Aquatic > Marine > Oceanic > Microbial...
TGATTTGAATTATAGTGATGATTTTAAAAAAGCTATTGATTGGGCTTTAAAATTTAGTGGGAAAAATCGTCCACAGAGTGTGATAGAGTTTCAACGAGCTTTAGATAGTACACAAATTAGTCCTCTCCCTCTCTCCGAAATTAAAGAGGATTATAATAAACTTGATAAAATCAAAATTGGACAAACTTATAATATAAAAGGAACAAACTATATCTTAACAACTGAAGGTCTAAAGATTCCTAATACTAACAGTAATTTAGTAACCTACAATTATGAACATAGTATTGAACTTATTAATCAAAATTATGAATTTTCTACATCAAAGATAGTAGGTTATGAAAATGATTTTATACCATCAATCACTATAGGTGATGATGTTATTGATATAAATATGAATTTAGAAGAATTAAACCAAGAACTACAAAATGGTGGAAAATTTGTAATATTTAAATATTGTATCTCTATTCTTATTATGACATTTAAACGACCAACAAAAATATACTTTATAAAAGCAGGAGAGGGAACATTTGGAAAAAGTTTTGGTTTCACTCTTACTTCGTTGGTTTTAGGTTGGTGGGGATTTCCATGGGGACCAATTTATACAATTGGTTCAATATTTACCAATACCACAGGAGGGAAAGATGTTACTGATGAAGTGGTAAGTTTATTGAATTAAAATAAAAAAGGAGAATAACAAAATGAGAAACAGTGCATGGCTAATTGGTAGAGATGATGCTAAATATGGTCATATATTATTAGATGAAGATACGGTATCAAGCAATCATGCTACACTAAATTATCAAAATGGAAAATTTTATCTTATTGATAACAATAGTAGGAATGGAACATTTTTGATATATAAGAATGAGACGATTTTGCTCAATCAACACTATGAAGTACGATTAGATGATGAACTCTACTTTGGTAAGAAGCGATGCTTTTTAAATGAAATAGTTGCTTATGCTAAACTAAAAAAAGGTGTAGAGAGTTCAGAACTTATAATATTAGATGGAAATTATTATGCAAATAGTAATACTCCTCAAAAAATAGAAGAGGTGACAAAACCTGATGTTAAAATAGGAAAAGGTAAAAGAATACGATGTTTGGATTGTACTACTCCTATTTTTTCAAATAATGCTTGTCCAAAGTGTGGAAGCAACAGACATTTTAAGGAGATAAATTAATGACATCGCAAAACAGAAGATTAATAATCTTTATCGTAATGATTATTTTAGGGGTAGCAACAATTTTTATATTGGACGCAATGATTTCGGATAATCTAATCAAAGACCGTTTTTTGGATAAGTCACATTGGGATGAATATTATGGTATGACTATTCAAAATATTATGTGGGTACTCTTTTTTATTGGATTAGGGGAGTTACTCTATAGATTTTTAGAAATTAGTGAAATTAATGCAGGAATGAAGAAGCAATATTTGCCAGAAGATGACCACTCTATCTTAGAGATAAGTGATATGGCAACACTTTCACAAGATGTAAAACGAGATGCCAAGATTGATGGTAGTTTAGCCAATCTTGTAAAAAAATTAATAATGCAATTTCAAACAAGTCAATCTATTGAACAGACACAAAATATGCTAAATGCTCAACTAGAGATACAGAGTAGCAAGATTGATACACACTATAATATGATTCGTTATATTACATGGCTCATCCCTACTATGGGGTTTATTGGTACGGTCATAGGTATTGCTACCTCTTTGGCTTATGCAGGAGAGGTTAATGGTCAAGGTGACCAGTTTGTAGCAGAACTTACAGCACGACTAGCAGTTGCATTTGATACAACATTTGTAGCACTTGTAATGAGTGCTATATTGGTGTTTATTATGCACTTAACCCAAGGTAGAGAAGAGAAAAACTTAGTAACTATAGGGCAATATACCCTAGATAATTTTATAAACAGACTTTATACAGAAAAGGATTAAAAAATGGCAATGGTAAGATGTGATGCAAATGAGCATCATTATGATAATAGCAAACATAGTAGTTGTCCACACTGCACAAGTGGAAGAGGAAATGACGATAAGACATCAATTAGACCTCGTCCTAAACCACGACAAAATAGTTCTGAAGATGATACTTTTATAAGAGGAAATAAACCAAATATAAAAGATGATAAATCAAAAGATGGTGGACCAAAAACTGTAGCTCCATGGGCTAGAAAAAAAACAAAAAAAAGTGACTCGACATCAGAATCACAAAGTGCCTTTTCAGGTGCACCAATTGTTGGTTGGCTAGTTTTAATTGAAGGAGAGCAAAAAGGGCGAGACTTTAGAATTATTCCAGAGATTAATACTATCGGAAGAGGTAAACAAAATACTATCAATATAGATAATGGAGATAATGAGATAGCACGAGAGAGACACTGTCTAATTGAATATGATATTAAAAGTGGAGAGTTTATTCTCGAACGAGGTACAAAATCTACTTATCATAATGATAAAGGTGTAAGAGGTGATGGAAAAATACTTGAACTTGGTGATATTGTTGAGATAGGAAGTACAAAATTGAAATTTATACCTTTTTGTGATAGTAACTTCTGTTGGGAGATGTAGATAGATGTTTGAAGTAGGTAATGCAAGGATAATTGGGAAACGGGATAATCAAGAAGACTACTTTGCTTCATTACCTATAGGGGATGGTCTATTGAGTATTGTAGCCGATGGTATGGGTGGATATGAGGGGGGAGAGGTAGCTAGTAGAGTCTCTGTTAAATCATTCTTGAATTTTTTTGAAGAGAATTTTAGAGAGGATAAAATAGAGGAGCTATTAGTTCTCTCTACCAATTATGCAAATGAGCATTTGGAGTCTATAAAAGATGAAGATGAAACATTAGCAGATATGGGCAATACCTTGATAGCTACTTATGCAATCAGAGATAGACTCTATTGGGTTAATGTGGGTGATAGTATTCTCTATAGATATAGAAGTAAACAATTAACTCGTATTAATGCAGACCACTCTGTTGCAGGAGAGTTACAAGAACAGGTAGATGAAGGAGTTATTAGTCAGGAAGAGGCTGATTCTAGTCCTGATAGACATGCTCTAACAAGTGCTTTGACTGGTTATGAAATCCCTTATATGGAACAGGCACAGATAGAGATGAACAAAGATGATATTTTTATCTTGGCAAGTGATGGACTTCATACGCTAAGTCAAAGAGAAATTGGAAACATTGTCTCAAATAATTTAGGTTCTCAAAAGATAGCTGATATTTTAGTTGAGTCTATTGAAAAGAAAGATATACAAAATCAAGACAATACTGCTGTTCTTGTATTTACTAAAGAGAGAGTAGATTTACCTAAAATAGAGACAGTAAAAGAAGAGATTGAAGAGAAAACAAGTGAATCTAAAGAGATAGATAAAGAAGAGTCAAAAAGTAGAAGTAGTTTAGTTATTATTTTATTATCTACCATTATCTCTCTGCTTATTGCCTCTTTTATATATATTAAATTTGTTGAAGATAATGAGAAAAAGAGTATTTCAGATTTGAATGATACAAACAGTACAGTTGATAGAAACATGAGTATTCTTCATAATAGGAATAAAACAAATAGGGAGAAATAGAGATGAGTCATAGTGGAGTAACATTAAAGATTAGTAGTGAATTAAATGAGTTTACAATTAAAAGGGTTCTTGGTTCTGGAACTTTTGGAATAACCTATTTGGCAAAGGATAACTATTTAAATAAACTAGTTGTTATTAAAGAATATTTTCCAAATGATATTGCAGTTCGGAATAGTGACTCTAGTATTTCTCCAAAAACAGATGGAGATAAAAAAAGCTTTGAATATGGGTTGGATAGTTTTTTAAAAGAGGCTCAAACTTTGGCAAAATTTAATCATCCAAATGTAGTGAGAATAAATAGCTTTTGTGAAAGTAATAATACAGCCTATTTTATTATGGATTATGAGGGAGGTAAAGATTTAGAGGTTTATTTAGAAGAGAATTCACAATTAAGTGAAAAAGAGATTCTTGCTATTATATTACCTCTTCTTGATGGTTTAAGAGAGGTACATAATAAATCTTATCTACATAGAGATATAAAACCTGGAAATATTTATATAAAAGATAATAATAATCCTATGTTGATTGATTTTGGTGCTACGAGATATTCTATAGGTGTAAAATCACAATCACTATCTATTATCCTAACTCCTGGTTATGCACCAAAAGAGCAGTACAGTTCAAAATCTAAACAAGCATCATATACAGACATCTATGCAATAGGTGCAGTTATGTACAAAATGGTAACAGATGCCACTCCAGTAGAATCAAGTGAAAGAGCGAATGCTATTACAGATGATGAGCCAGACCCACATATAAAATTATCTGAAATGAACTATCCTAACTATAGTGATAATTTCAAAAAAGCTATAGATTGGGCTATGGAGTTTAAACCAAAAGATAGACCCCAAAGTGTAAAAGAGCTTCAAAATGCACTTAAGAACAAAATAAAAAGTCCAACAAAAGAGACAAAACTGTTAAAAAAACAAAAAAGAGAAAATATAAAAGAGAAACCCAAACAAATAGAGGAAGAGAAAAAAGGTAACTCTGGTCTAATAATAGGCATGTTAATAGTTGCTTTAATGGTTGGTGGATTCTTTTTTATACAGAACAGTAAAGAGAGAGAGAATAGTAATAGAGAGTCGAACTATAAACTAGAACAACTAGAAGAAGAGAACAGAAGATTAGAAGAGGAGAGACGACTAGCAGAAGAGGAGGCTATAAGAACTAAACAAGAGGCGGCACAAAGAGAGAGAGTAGCTTATAAAAAAGCACAAATGGAAGAGAAAAAAGTAGTAGAGAATAAAAAAATAGATTTTGGTAAAAAACACTATCTTGATATAAATAATGATAATATCAATCTTACTTTATCTTGTCCCGTAAATATAAAAAGAGGAAAACGAATTTATATAAAAGCTGCTCTAAAGAATAATGGTAAAGCAGAATTGAGAGGAGGAGTAACATTGAGTTTTCCTCAACTTAGCTCTATAAGTGGAGGGGTGGTATCAAATAATTTTAGTACTGATATAAAAACTTATGGAAATAGTGATAAAATTTGGAGCAAGACTACAGCTGGTCTAATCCTTGCAAAATATCTTATGATAGAGAGCAATAATGAGAAGTGGAGTCAATATGAAAAACATAGCTTTGAAGTAGGCATTGATACCCCACGCAATATCAGTACATTTAAAATCCAAGTTAGAGCAGCACTAAAAAACAGAGTGGTTCCAGGAAGTGGTATAAAAGACCAACAGGGCTATCAGTGTAAAGTTATAACTGTGAATATTGTGGATTAGATATGAAAAAATATATTTTAATATGTCTATTATTAATAGTAGGTTGCAATGAATTAAAAGAGTTTGGACAAAATATTTCAACAGAGCTAAATCAGAGCAGTAATGAAATTCCAATGCGAATAGAAGATTCAATATATGACAATTCAAATGTAAAAGAAGAGAACAAAATAGAAAAACCTCTTTCGGAGATTGCTGATATAATTGCATTGGATAAGAATCAAAGTTATAGTGATAATGAGCTGAAAAAGCTTATAGGTAATATGTTCATGGTAGGTTTTTATGGTACAGATATTAATACAAAAAGTCAAATAGTTAAAGATATAGAAGACTATCATCTAGGTGGTGTGATTCTTTTTGACAAACACCCCAGCCAAAAAGGAAAAGCGAAAAATATTCAAAATCCAAAACAGCTAAAAATTTTAACACAAAAACTTCAAGGCTATTCAAGTTATCCTCTTTTTATAGCCACCGACCAAGAGGGTGGAAAAGTTGCACGATTAAAGAAAAAAACTGGTTTCAAAAAAAACTATCCTTCTGCCAAAGATATATCAACTAAATATCAAATTAAGACCATAAAAAAAATATATAATGAGATGGGTAATACTCTTGCAGATGCAGGAATAAACCTAAACTTTGCTCCATCTGTTGATATGGAGATAAATCCTAAAAATATTATTATTGTAAAACTAAAAAGATCTTACGGAAAAGACCCTAAACGCGTTGTCATGTTTGCCAAAATTTTTATAGAGGCTATGAACAACAATGGTGTGCTTACCTCCTTAAAACATTTCCCTGGTCATGGTTCATCCAAAGGTGATACCCATAAAGGTTTTGTAGATATAACCAATAGTTGGAAACCACAAGAGTTAAAACCATACAAAGCTTTAATCAAAGATAACTTTGTAGATACCATTATGGTAGCTCATGTTTTCAATAAAAATATAGATAAAGAGTATCCTGCTTCACTCTCACATAAAACGGTTAGCAAAAAATTAAGAGATGAAATGGGTTATAGAGGTGTTGTGGTCACTGATGATTTACAAATGTATGCTATAAGTAAACACTTTACTTTAGAAGAAACTATTAGACTGTCTATAAACGCAGGAGTAGACTTACTACTTTTTGGAAATCAGCTTGACCCCAAAAATATAGTATCCGTAAAAAAGTTAGTAGAGACCACTCTCTCTCTTCTTAAAAATAGAGAGATTCAAATCCAAACTATTATTGATGCAAATCATCGAATTAATAGACTAAAAGAAAAACTAACCAACAGGAGAACAAAATGACAAACGGCATAGCATTACCAAATGGAAGTTACTTAGAAGAGTATCTAATAGAGGCAGAATTAGGAGCAGGAACATTTGGGGTTACCTATTTGGCAATCGATACCAATTTAGATAAGAGAGTAGTTATCAAAGAGTATCTGCCTAATGATATAGCCATAAGACAAGACTCTGTAACTATAATGCCTAAATCAAAAGGAGATATAGAAAATTTTGAGTATGGATTAGATAGTTTTACCAAAGAGGCAAAAGTTTTGGCTAGATTTAGTCATCCCAATATTGTTAAGATTAATCGTCTCTTCCAAGCAAATAATACAGCCTATTTTGTAATGGATTATGATGAGGGGGAAGACCTTCAAAATTATATTAAAAGATATAATAGTTTTAGTGAAGATGAGATTCTCTCTATTATAATGCCTATTCTTGATGGATTAAGGGCTGTTCATGATGCTAATTTTCTCCATAGAGATATAAAACCTGGAAATATATATATAAGAGATAATGCTTCACCAATGTTAATAGACTTTGGAGCTAGTCGTATGGCAATGGGAGCAAAAACAAAATCTCTATCAGTTGTTCTTACAGAAGGATATGCTCCAAAAGAGCAGTATAGCTCTACCTCTAAACAGGGAGCTTATACTGACCTGTATGCTATTGGTGCTGTGATGTATAAGATGGCTACAGGTATTACTCCTCCTGAAGCTAGTGCTAGGGCTGATGCTATTACAGATGATGAACCTGACCCTTTTGTAAAACTTCAAACTAGAACTGATTTGAATTATAGTGATGATTTTAAAAAAGCTATTGATTGGGCTTTAAAATTTAGTGGGAAAAATCGTCCACAGAGTGTGATAGAGTTTCAACGAGCTTTAGATAGTACACAAGTAGTTAAGCCATTACCTAAAGTTCCCAAACAAACTCCAGATATGAATTCTTCTAAACAAAATAAAAAAAATACCTCAATTAATACACCTTCTAAGTTGCCAAAGGAGAAAACCAATTATTACACTAAAGCCTTAAAAAACTATGCAACATTTGAAGGGAGAGCAACTCGCTCAGAGTATTGGTATTTTATATTAATAAGTACGATTATTTCTATTATTCTTTTGTTTATTGATGTTAATCTTAGGCTTGATGGTCCTATATTTAGTGGAATTTATACTTTATTGGTACTTCTTCCTTCTATTGCCATTTTATCAAGACGATTACATGATATAGGCAAGAGTGCTTGGTGGTTACTTTTAATAATAATTCCTTATGCAAATCTTGTATTGTTTATATTTGCTATGTTAAAGAGTGATGAAAATAATGAATATGGTAGGAAACCAATAAACTAAAGGAGAAAAAAATGAGAAAAATAATCATATTAATAGTAGCTATAGGAACACTACTATTTGCAGATGCTGTAAAAGTTACAAATATAGCAGAAAAAGCGACCTTTATAGTTCAAAATATTGCTGGTCAAGGTTCAGGTACAGGATTTTTAATTAATGATAAAGGTTTCGTAGTTACAAATAATCATGTAACAGATGGTTATGATCCTGGAAAACTATATGTGTTAAATAAACATTATAAGTACAAAGATATAAAGATGATTAAAACATATCCCAAAAAGGATATAACTATTTTAAAAATTGAAAACTATTCTGATGGAAAATTTCTTAGACTTCAAGACCCAAATCTAATTAAAAAAGGACATAAAAGCTTCTCTTTAGGCTACCCAGGAGTTTCTAATATAGTGGGGGGAGATATGGAGGCACAATTAGACTCTACAATTAAAAGTGGTGATGTTTCTAAGATTTTGACAACATCTATAGGGAATGGAGATTTTCCTGTAGGTTATAAGCTAATAGAGACAAGTTCTGATATAAATAGTGGAAATAGTGGTGGTCCACTGCTTAGTAAAATAGGAACAGTTATTGGTATCAATACATTAGGACCTACTGTATATATTAATAGAGGAGACATTAATAGTACTAATAACAATACCCCCATAATAAATGTTACCAGTTCACAAGGGGTTTTCTGGGCAATTCATGTAGAAGAACTTATAAAAGTTCTTGATGAAAACAATATCGAATATACGCTTTCTACTGATAATATAGGCGAAATGGATACTACTGATATACAAGAAAATATTTCAGATGTTAAATCAAACTCCAAACTAATTTTTATCGCAATTGCTATTATTATTGCTGTTTTGATACTTATAATCTATTTAGTAAAAAAGAATAGTAACAATAGTGTTAAATCAGGAGAAGTTAGCAAATTAGTCAGAGATAAAATGAAGAAGTATAAAAAGAGAGAAGATGTTCTTCCAACTCCCTCACCTACCCCTTCTCCTCAACCAAAAGCACCTAAAAAGAAGACTATATCAATCTTGGAGAGTTTGATTCCAGAAGATTCCTCTTTACCACAGATTAACTTAGAAAGCAAAAAAAGCATTACTTTAGGTCGTTCAACAAGTTGTGATATTACTATTAACGATACAGAAATCTCCAAAGAACATCTCCGTATTACTTTAGTAGGGGCATTGGTAGAGATAGAAGATTTGAACTCTTCAAATGGTACATATATAGGTGGTACAAAACTAGATGCACATAAAAAAGTTGTTTTGCAAAAAGATGAACAACTGATTATTGCTAATGAGAATAATATCTATAGTATTAAAGGTTCAAAAAGAAAACCAACAAACCCTTCTATAAAACTTATACCTGAAGACCCCTCTTTGCCAATCATTGAGATTCGAGGAAAAGTTATTGTTGGTCGTTCTTCAAAATCTGATATTACTATTGATAACAGTGAAGTATCAAGAAGTCATTTAGAACTTCAGATGAAAAATGGTAAAGTTCAAGTAACAGATTTAGGTTCAGGAAATGGTACTTATATCAATGGGATAGAAGTCCATAAAGGAGAGACAGTTTCTCTATCAAGAGGGGATGAATTGCTTATTGGTAGTGGAGATGTTGTTTATAAAATAGGATAAGGATTATTATGAAGAAAAAAAATCGAGAGATAAATATTTTTAGTATGTCAGCACTTGACCTCTTTGCTTCTGCAATGGGGGCATTTTTGTTGATTGCTATTATGGCATTGCCCTATTATCTAAAGGTTGACCCCGATTTAGTCAAAAAAGCCCAAGAAGCAGAGACAAAGGCGAAACAGGCAGAACAGCAGAGACAAGAGTGTGAAAGCCAAAGAGCAGAGTGCGAAGAGGCGAGAAGTCAATGTGAATCACAAAAAGCGAATTTAGAGGCTCAAAACCAAACTCTTAGTGAAGAGAATGCTCAATTAAAACAGAATCAAGGAAGTTGTGAACAAGAAAGAAAGAGATTGGAGGCAGAAAATAAAGCTTTAAAAGATAAAAATAAAGAGTGTCAAAAGAAATTAGAAAAGACATTTTGTGTAGTTACTATTAAATGGGAAAGTTCAAATAAACAAGATGTTGATTTACATATTATTAATGGAAATAAAGAATATTATTTTGATAGATTAACTTATAACTCTAAAGCTTTTCTTGCAGTAGATTCCATAAATGTTAAAAAGGGTGCAGAAGTATGGGTTCATAAAGAGTTAAAACCAGGTAAATATAAAATTATTTATGTCTACTATAGTGGAACTCCTTCTGTTAAGGTCACAGGTGTTGTTTTAACCAGTTCTTTTACAAAAGATTTACCTACAAAGATACTAAAAACTCCATCTAATGTCAAAGAAGTCTTGAAAGATAATTCAGGTAAATGGTTAGAAGTTGCAACTATTATTGTTAATGAAAATGGTCAAGCAAGATTAGAAGAAAATTAATATGAGGAGTTTACAATGAAAAAGATATTATATTTGATAGTAATATTATCACTATCTCTTAATGCTAATATGCTAACAATTACATCAAAAAAAGAGAATAGCACCTATTGGACTATAAACTATGCTATTGCTGATTCAAAAGTGGTTAGAGCAAAGGTATCTACCAAAGATTATGAACTTAACGCTACTACTATATTAGCACCTAATAGACAATTATCAACAGCTTCTCTTTTTCTTATAGATAGCAGTACACCTATGAAAAAAGTGTTTAAAGATAGCATTAAACTAACCATTATCAAACTATTTTCTCAAAAAAAAGCTTGGGACTATTGGGCTATTGCACAGTTTGATGAGAAGTTGATAATCAGAGGAGATTTTAATCAGACAGATATTAATGATTCTTTAAACTG
>Ga0256913_10001854_pt1 | contig 10819 bp, 6 predicted proteins | sample Axial_MatmetaG_FD_185970 | JGI IMG/M metagenome (GOLD analysis project Ga0256913, IMG submission 185970) | Deep-sea worm associated microbial mat communities from Axial Seamount, Juan de Fuca Ridge, Pacific Ocean - Axial_Mat | ecosystem: Environmental > Aquatic > Marine > Oceanic > Microbial...
TCTTCAGAATGAAAAGGGTGAGGGCTATCCCGATTTCATGAGAACAGCTGCCTGGAAACGGCATACACTTGAGAATTTCCTGGCTTCGTGGGCGATGCTCAGGCACGATACTATCCTCTATGCGAAACAGAGCTACACGATGGAAGCGGGATGCGCTCCGGGTCCCTATGAAGAACCTGTTCCATCAGCAGGTTTTGTTGAGCCTGTACCCGAAGTCTACGCTGAACTTAACGCCACTCTGCAGATGGCGCAGAGAGGACTTCGTGAATATGGCGTCCTTGACAGCAGCATTGAAGGAAGGTTCCGGAACGCTGTTTCCACGATAACGCATCTTCAGGATATCGCCGAAAGGGAGCTGGCCGGAGAGGTAATTACTTCCGAAGATGCGGATTTTCTGAAAAGTTTCGCGGGTTATCTTGAATCCGCCATCTGCTGGAATGGTGAAACAACCGAAGGACTCGAAACCTCCCTGATAGCGGATGTTCACACGGATCAGAACACAAGCTCCGTACTTGAAGTCGCTTCGGGAAACCTGGACTACTGCATTGTCATATACGGAAGACCCGACGGCAACATCGAAGCCGCTATTGGACCTGTTCTCAGTTATTACGAGTTCACATGGCCAATGTCGGACAGGCTGACGGATGAAGCATGGAGAGAAATGCTGTCGGGTGATGAAACACCTGAACGTCCATCATGGGTAAGTGAATTCATGCAATAACCTGTAATTTTCCAGATCTCTGCCGGGAAGAACACATGCTCTTCCCGGTTTATTGCTTCCGAAGCTCTTCGTGCGTAATATTGAAGAAAGGATATTTACAGACATATCCCGGAAGGAGAATCTGATGAAGAATTTAATAATTTATGCGATAATCTCCATTTTGTCCGGCTCCGCTCTGCAGGGAGCTGCGGTTATCGATCATACATGTGCTGATCTCGGGCAGATTCCCGGTTCATGGATTGAAGCTGTGCAGGATAATATTCCTTCCCACTATGCCCACACATCCCATGGCGGTCAGCTGACTTACGGGCTTCAGTTTATAGAATCTGACAGTTCATTTTACGACTGCGAACGGGGAATATCCTATCTTCCATCTGTTGCCGGAGCGTGGTGTATTTTCGATGGGCAGGAATCTGCGTCTTACATAACACCGGACCTTTACTGGGAAACCTCGGACGGTATGAACCTTACGAGAAACGTTCTGAATAACAATCCTGAAATAGAGACTTCCATGTGGTGCTGGTGTACCCAGCTTAATTACTACAACGAATCTCAGGTTCAGGCTTACCTTGATTCGATGTCTGTTCTTGAAGCTGAGTATCCGGGTGTGACTTTCATTTATTTTACGGGAAACGCGCAGGAAACAGGTTCGGGAGGTTACAACAGGTGGCAGAGAAACGAGCAGATACGCAGTTTCTGCAATGTTAACAACAAGTTTCTTTACGATTTCGCCGATCTGGACTGCTGGTGGTACAATCCGTCGACCTCCACCTGGGAACAGCATACCTATACCTACAGCGGACATGACATTCCATCGGAACATCCTCAGTTCTACGGTGAAGAATACGCGCATACAACGGCTGAAAGCTGCTATCAGAAGGGCGAGGCGCTCTGGTACATGATGGCGTTAATTGCAGGTTGGCAGGGAGTGGGAATTGTTGAGGAAGGAACGGAAAACTATTTCGAATCGGGTATCTCAACAGTTAATCCTTCCGCTGGGATTACCAGGATTTCATGCAACGTCACTGAAAGACAGAATGTGGCCATAAATGTTTATTCCTGCGACGGAAGACTTGCGGGAACGCCTTTCAGAGGTGAGCTTGCCGCTGGAAGTCATGAATTTTTGCTTAATGAACTCTCACCAGGTCTGTATTTCGTGGTAATGAGTTCAGATAACTTCGCGGTTTCAGAGAGCGTAATTGTACTGAACTGAGTTTTGTGAAAATGCATGGATTTAACTTATCTCAAATAAGAAATATTACAAACCTGTTCATTCCCACTCAATTGTTCCCGGCGGCTTGCTTGAGATATCGTAAACAACACGGCTGACACCACTGACTTTGTTAACTATCAAGGATGATATTTCAGCAAGATGTTCCGGTGACATTCTGTACCAGTCAGCGGTCATCCCGTCGGTAGAAGTTACCGCGCGCAGCGCGATGACCCTGTCGTAGGTTCTTTCATCACCCATAACTCCAACGGTTCTTACTGGCAGAAGAACGGCGAAAGCCTGCCAGATTTCGTTGTAAATGTTATTCTGAAGCAGGTAATCTATGAAGATTCTGTCTGCCTGCCTGAGTGTATCCAGGTCTTTCCGCTTAATATCTCCCAGTATTCTGACTGCCAGCCCCGGGCCGGGAAAAGGATGTCTTGATACTATGCGTTCAGGCAATCCCAGCTCACGCCCGAGCTCTCTTACCTCATCCTTGAACAGTTCCCGAAGTGGTTCAAGCAGTTTCAGGTTCATCCTCTCCGGAAGACCGCCAACATTATGATGACTCTTGATTGTAGCCGAGGGACCGCGAAATGATATACTCTCAATAACATCAGGGTAAAGTGTCCCCTGGGCAAGATGTGTTACGTTACTGATTCCGGACGCTGCTTTCTCAAACAGATCAATGAAAACTCTGCCGATAATTTTTCTTTTCCTCTCGGGGTCAGCCACACCCTTGAGCGCAGTAAGGAATTCATCACTGCCATCAATGATCTTCAGCGGTATACCAAAATGGTTTTGGAAGGTTTCCTCAACCGTTTCCCTTTCACCGGTTCTGAGAAGACCATTGTCAACAAATATGGGTGTAAATCTATCAGGAACCGCTTCGTGAAGAAGCGCGGCGACAACGGAAGAGTCTACTCCTCCGGAAAGCCCGAGGATAACGTCACCTGCATTGGCGAGCTCTCTTCGAATCGCTTCTACCGATTTTTCTCGGAATGCTTTCATGTTCCAGTCAGGAGAAATACCGGAAATATCAAATACAAAATTCCGAAGCAGCTGCTTACCGAATTTGGTGTGGTTTACTTCAGGATGAAACTGTACGCCATAGCGTTTTCTGTCAACATCTGCCATAGCGGCAATTGGAAGTGATTTCGTACTGGCAATTGTACTGTATCCCGGTGGCGCACTGATTACCCTGTCGCCGTGACTCATCCACGCCTGTACTCCGGTCTCGATCCCCCTGAATAATTCAGTGTTCTGTTCATGGTAAAGTATGGCGGGACCATACTCCCGCTCAAGTCCTCCCTCTACCTTTCCGTTCTCATGCAGGGCCAGAAGCTGCATTCCGTAGCAGATTCCAAGAATCGGCAGTTCAACCTGAAAAATACCCGGGTCAGGATAGGGAGCATTTTCACCGTACACACTTGAAGGCCCGCCCGAAAGAATGATCGCACCCGGTTTGATTTCAAGAATCTCGCTCATCGGGGCATCCGCCCGGAAAAGTTCGCAGTAAACACCCATTTCGCGTATTCTTCTCGCGATGAGCTGATTGTACTGTGAACCGAAATCAAGAATAGCAACTCCACCGGGAATCATTGTATCTCCTTAATTGCGATCTATCTACTCTGTTCAGGCGGATCTACGGGATATTCTCCGTCAAAGCAGGCTGTACAGTAATCATGTGGGCTGTGTGCTTTGACACAGCTCAGCATTCCCTCTTTCGACAGGTATTTCAGGCTGTCAAGTTCGAGTTGCTCCGCTATTTCTTCCACGGAATAGTTCCTGGCTATAAGCTTCGAATGTTCAGGAAAATCTATTCCGAAATAGCAGCCGAATTTGTGCGGGGGACAGCTTACCCGCATGTGGACCTCGACTGCTCCGGCTTCACGGAGCGCCTTTATTCTGGCCCTGCTTGTCGTACCCCTGACGATACTGTCTTCAACGACACACAGCCTCTTACCCTTAACAGCTTCCGGAATAGGCTGAAGCTTCCTCATTACCATAGTCGCGCGCCTGGCAGAAGCAGGATTGATGAATGTCCTGCCCACATAATGGTTACGGGTGAAGCACATATCAAAGGGTATTCCAAGCTCTCTTGCAAAACCCATCGCCGCGAACATTCCACTGTCGGGAACAGGCGCGACTATATCACATTCAGCAGGGTGTTCCCTTGCAAGCTGTCGCCCCATGGCCAGCCTTGTCATGTAAACGCTGTCGCCGAAAATTCTGCTTCCCGGTCTGGCGAAATAAACATGCTCGAAAATACACTGGGCAAGACCCTGCCTGTTTCTGAAGAGATTTGTTCCATCATTGAATATCTGTGATTCCGGAATGAATGTATCGTGTGGAATGTAAAGAATCTCACCTGCGTATATTTCCCGTTCGTATTCAGCGCCACACACATCAAAGGCCAGTGTCTCACTGGCAACAATCCATCCACCCTCCTCGAACCTGCCAAGGTTCAAAGGCCGGAATCCCAGGGGATCTCTCACCGCATAGAAACCATCAGATGTCATTATCAGGAAACAGTACGCGCCCTGGAGTCTGCTGATGGCTATCTCCAGAGCTTCGCGAATATTGAAACCAGTCTGCTCAAGATTACGGGACATCAGATGCAGAACAACCTCTGTATCAGTATTCGTCATGAAAAGTGCTCCCTGACGCTGCAGCTCTTCCCTCAGTGATCCCGCGTTTGAAAGGGTTCCGTTGTGGGCGATTCCTATCTGAAGGCCGGCCATGCTTACCATCAATGGTTGAGCGTTCTCAACCCCCTCTCCACCGTAAGTGCCATACCTGACATGACCCATGACCGCTTCGATTCTGCCTTCAGAAAAATCAGAAGGGATATCGGACATAGCTTCGAATACGGAACCTTTTCTTTTGTGCAGTCTCATTTCACCATTGGAATAAGCAAGTATTCCAGCGGCTTCCTGACCCCTGTGCTGCAGAGCGAGCAGTCCTTCGGTAACAAGCGCGACAGAATTTCCATTGAATCCGCTTATCCCGCACAGACCGCAATACTCTCCCGCTTTAGTTACTCGCATTTTTCCCCGCAGCTCCAATGAAAGCTGTAAAGAGCGGATTGGGCTTCAGCGGTGTCGAAGTGAATTCGGGATGAAATTGACATGCGACAAACCATTCATGGTCCGGTCTCTCGACTATTTCCACAAGCTGTCCGTCCGGGGAAAGACCAGAATATACAAGTCCCGCCTCCGCAAGCATTTCCCTGTATTCATTGTTAAACTCGTACCTGTGTCTGTGTCTTTCGGATATTCTGCTGCTTCCATACGCTGATTGTGCCGCTGAGCCGTCCATAAGATCACACGGGTAAAGCCCCAGGCGCATCGTTCCACCCTTTTCCGTAACACTTTTCTGTTCTTCCATTATGTGGATTACCGGATCTGAACACTCCGGGGCAAATTCTGAACTGTTGGCATCGGTCAGCCCCACAATGTGTCTCGCGGTTTCGATAACAGCGCACTGCAGCCCCAGGCAAATTCCAAGAAACGGTATATTGTTTTCTCTCGCGAACCGGACAGCGTCAAGTTTACCTTCAATTCCCCTGTAACCGAATCCACCGGGAACCAGTATTCCATTCAGATCTTCCAGGGTCTCGGTATTGCCATCCTCCAGTTCCTCCGATTCAATTCCCCTGACTTCAAGTGTAACATTATTGGCAATACCTCCATGAGTAAGGGCTTCGAATATGCTTTTGTACGCGTCACGCAGGCCCATGTACTTCCCGATAACGCCAATTTTCACCAGAGGTCCGGCAGGATTTACTGCCCTGTTAATCATGACCTTCCAGTCATCAAGGTCCAGATGATTAAGCGGCATTTCCAGCTTTTTCAGTATGAGCTCATCCAGCTTCTGTTCAGCGAGTTCAACAGGCACCTCGTATATGGAATTCTCTACGTTTTTCTCTTCAATTACCGCGTCAAGAGGAACATTGCAGAACATTGACAGCTTTTTAAAATGTTCATCCTGGAGAGATCGTTCGGTTCTGCAGATAAGAATGTCCGGTATAATTCCAATATTGCGCATAATGCTTGCCGACTGCTGTGAAGGTTTTGTTTTCAATTCCCTTGATGCGGACAGGTAAGGCACCAGCGTAAGGTGAATAAATAGTACATTTTCAGCGCCCATATCCTGCCTGAGTTCCCTGAGGGCTTCGAGGAAAGGTAAACCCTCGATATCACCCGCCGTACCCCCCAGCTCAGTTATGGCGATATCAATACCATCTTTCTCCTGCGAAAGAATAGATTTCTTGATCTCATCGGTAATGTGCGGAATTACCTGAACTGTTTTTCCCAGATATCCGCCCCTGCGTTCCCTTGCCAGAACAGCCGAATAAATTTTCCCCGCCGTGTAATTGCTGTTGCGGTTACATGATACTCCCGCAAAACGCTCATAATGCCCCAGATCAAGATCGGCTTCCGTACCGTCATCCGTAACATACACCTCCCCATGCTGATAGGGAGACATGGTTCCAGGATCAATATTAAGATAGGGGTCAAGCTTCTGCAAAGTTATCCTGTAACCTCTCTGTCTTAAAAGCAGAGCAATGGAAGCAGCCGTTATTCCTTTTCCCAGGGAAGAAACTACTCCTCCAGTAACGAAAATGAACTTGCATCTGTTATGCGACATTGGGCACAACCTTTCTGAATGGAAAAAACTCTTCCCAGTATAATCGAATATGCTTTCGTCCGACGTTTTTTCCAAGCCTCTGAAGTCTTCATGAAGAGGTATTATGCTTTCCCTGTACAGTGTGGCATTCAACTTGAATACTGATGACATATTCACGTAAGAATTAACCTGCATAAATCATAAAGCTGCCAGAGTTGATGTTTTCGAAATCATGTATACAGTCGGCACGGACTATTGCTAATTCTACTCACGCGTGACATAGTGCCATGGTAAGCATCAGACCTGCATCCATTGTACCACGCGGGAGAAGGGGATAATTTCCTGATATTGATCGAGTCACATATAACCGAGGAATCGCTGTACAACCGGTATGGCAATTGAAGTCACAATACCTGATAATGTCAGGATAGAAAAGCTTAAAAACGGTCTTACCGTGATACTGCAGGAATTGAGGTACTCACCTGTCGCCGCGGTCAGCCTGGTTTATAACATCGGTTCGTTGTGGGAGACTGCTGAAACCAGGGGGCTCAGCCATTTCTGCGAACATATGATGTTCAAGGGTTCGGGGAGATTCGGCCCCGGCAGGTACTGGCAGACGGTACAACGTAACGGCGGAACGGCTAACGCATATACATCCAGAGATCTGACCGTTTATTACTCAGTGGTACCAAAAGCCGGTCTTAACGACATTCTTGAACTTGAAGCCGACAGAATGCGGAACTGCACTATGACAGCGAGCCATGTTAAATCCGAGACAGCCGTAATACTTGAAGAAGAACTTCTTACCGAAAGAGATGACCCCGGCCGATCACTTGATTCCCTTCTGCACAGAGAAGCCTTCAAGAATCATCCATACGGAAAATCAATCGCGGGAACACTTGATGACATCAGGTCATTCTCGCGGAAAAAACTGCGAAAATTCTACAGGAATTTTTACAGCCCTTCAAATGCGGTTATATCTGTTGTGGGTGATATCGACTGTCAAACAGTATTCACGAAAATTGAAAAACTTTTCGGATTATACAGGGGACATACTCCTGAAAAACCTCCCATCCCGCCTGAACCTTCTCAGACAGAGCAGATTCGAGCAGAGATGGAATATCCTTCGTATCTTCCAAGGATCTCAATAGGTTTCAGGGTCCCGGAAGCAAATCATCCGGATTCAGCACCGCTTTCTCTTATCTCTGTTTATCTGGCATCCGGGAGATCAAGCAGATTTGAGGAGCTTCTCGTAAAATCATCTCTGGTCCTGGACATTTCCGTTTCAACGAATACTCTTCTCATACCGGGGCTCATCATCGTGCGGGCAGTGCTCCCGAAAAACGGTTCCGTTAAAAAGGTTGAAAAGACTGTCTTCAGTGAATTAAGCAGGATAGGAACTGAAGGCATTAACGGTGACGCCCTGTTGGAGCTGAAAAAACGCCGTGAAGCCTGGAGCATCATATCTGATGCTGACCCGCTCGGCAGATCGGGAAAATTCTCAACCGGGTACGCAAAATTTCAGGATCCTTTCTACTACTGGAATTCAGTGAAATCATGCAACGCGGTAAAGGAAGATGCCATAAAAGAAGTTGCTTCGAAGTACTTCAGAAAGAACTTCTCAACCGTGGTTGTAATGCATCCTTCTAATACGGCAAAGGTAAGCGTGGAGCCATCCGGAAAGTCCAATTCTTCTTCTGAACCAGATCTTTCGCCGCCCGTTGCTCAGAAACCCTCTGAGATAGATATACCGGACAGGCTTCTGGAAACACCTGATGTTTCCGCGTCAGACAATGCAGAGGAAATAACTCTCGATAACGGAATCAGGATAATCCTGAAGCAGGACACTTCCTTTCCTATCGTATCATTGGGCTTCTCCTGTTCAATGGGCGCAGACAGAGAACCCCCAAACCTCACGGGTCTGGCGGAGATAACAGCGGAAACCATGCTGTACGGAACATCTGATGAAAACAGTATTGAATTCAACGCACGGCTTGAAAACCTGGGCACCAGTGTAGATTTTTCTTCAACAAATGAATTCTCCGGAGGTTTTATAACCTCGTTGAGCAAGGATGTTGACGAAGTTTTATCAGTCATATCAGATATGTTTATCAGACCGGCTTTCCGGCAGAGCGACATTGACTCCGTCAAAGCCGATGCAATCTCGACATATGAAGAATGGATAAAATCCCCCGTGGGGGCTGCAATGAACTCTTTTTCCAGACAGTCCACCTATCCACCGGAGAGAGCAGCAGTACCCACCAGGAAATCGCTTGAAGCAATTTCACAGAAGGATGTAATAGATTTTCATCATAGATTCTGCCGACCATCGAAAACTGCTATCGTCGCAGTGGGAAATTTCCGGAAAAACAGTATTCTGAAATCAATCAACAGGTACTTTTCCGACTGGAGTACTCCTGATGATCCTCCTGAAAGAATAGAAAAGGTAAGAAATCAACGGAATTCATCCGAAGTTCGCATTAACCTGGATGGCAGGGAACAGATCGCCGTCCTGACAGGATTTCCCGCGCCACCCAGGTTCCATCCGGATTCCTACGCAATATCAGTTCTCAGCGGAATACTCGGTGAGGGAATCGGATCAAGGCTTGGAAGGAATATCAGAGAAACCGGTTTGTCATATCATGTCAGCAGCTTCTACATCCCCCTCGCCGACAGGGGTAGAATCGTTGCTCTTCTTCTTACAAGTCCTTCCTCTTTCTCCACTGCTTTTCTGAAGCTGAAACGGGAACTTGAGGAAATCACCGGTAAGAGCGTCAGCAGCAACGAACTGAGACTGGAAAAGGCATCCTACATAGGTCGACAGGAGCTGGGCATGATGAAGTACAGCAATATAACCCGCATACTGCTTTCCTATGCATCGTTGAACCTTCCCCTGGACCATGACAGAATTTCGATGAGGAAAATTTCTGAACTTACAGAGGAAGATATCAGATCTGCCGCGAAAAAGTGGCTTGGAAGCGGTATAACCTATGTATCAATAGCAGGCGGTGTAGACGCTATTCCCGAACGAGATTGAAAGGTAATTCTTATGAAAACACACGGAACTATTCTGATGGCAGTTCTAACCCTGCTCTGCGGCATCGCATTATCTGATAACATTGCTGCAGATTCGCTGCCAACAGTAGTCGTTGTTACTACAGGCGGAACAATTGCTGAAAAATACGATCCTGCAACCGGTGGCGCGGTTCCCGCTGTATCCGGGGACGATCTTCTTGCTGCGGTTCCGGGATTGAAAAGTATAGCCAGGATAGAAGTAGTGGAATTCAGTAATATTGACAGCTCACAAATGACCCCTGAAATCTGGAGAAATCTCAGCGCGAAAGTTCAGGAAATACTCGACAGGCCCGAAGTTCGCGGTGTGGTTGTGACGCATGGAACCGATACTATGGCGGAGGGTGCTTTCTTTTTAGAAACGACACTCGAAAGCACTAAACCGGTTGTTTTTACAGGCTCAATGCGGAACGGCTCCGAACGCTGTACTCCTTGTCTGTTCCCCGCAGGCTGACGGATGGGGTGTAACTGTAACCCTGAACCAGTACATTAATTCAGCGCGTCATGTTGTTAAGGATAATACGACCAATGTTCAGACTTTTGATTCCGGTGGATACGGCTACCTTGGGTACATAGTTGCAGACCGTGTTATCCCTTACAACGAAATTCCGGTTAACACGTACCTGCCTCTGCCGGATGAGCTTCCGGACGTACCGCTATTTTTCAGTTTTTCCGGGGATGATGGACGTTACATCCGCTATGCAGTAGACAATGGAGCGAACGGGCTGGTCGTCGTTGGTGTAGGAGCCGGCAATGTGAATTCAAACGTGTTTCGGGCAATCCAGTATGCCTGTGACAGAGACATCCCGGTAGTCGTTGCAAGCAGGGTTCGATACGGGGAAGCACATGCCCTTTATGGAGATCAGGGAGGCGGCAGCTCTCTGGTTAACGCGGGAGCGCTCCTGGCCGGGGATCTCAGCCCCTACAAAGCCAGACTGCTTCTCATGCTGGCACTGGCTCAGCCTGTGATGACCGATGAAGTGCTTCATGAACTATTTCCCGACCAGTGATGAAGCAAATAAGCTGACATAGAATCCGCTCGATACGGGAACAACAGTGTTCAGGTTTCACTTCTCCCGCCCGTCTCCTGCAAAGCGATGCCGCTGAGTACAAGGAGAAGCCCGGCTACAGTCCACAGACCGATTCTCTCACCAACAGCGGTACCGATAAAAACCAGTGCCAGA
>Ga0256913_10001855_pt1 | contig 10814 bp, 10 predicted proteins | sample Axial_MatmetaG_FD_185970 | JGI IMG/M metagenome (GOLD analysis project Ga0256913, IMG submission 185970) | Deep-sea worm associated microbial mat communities from Axial Seamount, Juan de Fuca Ridge, Pacific Ocean - Axial_Mat | ecosystem: Environmental > Aquatic > Marine > Oceanic > Microbial...
ATTTTTACATGGGTAAAAACACCCCGAACAGACAGACTTTCATCATCGACAACCTGGTTATTGAAGAGGATATTGTGGAATAATTGTTACAGGAGGTGAGGCTACAAAAAGTGAAAGAGAAAACAAAATAATTTTGTTATTTAATGGACGAGAAAGAGCAAGATAAAAACAAAGAAAAAGAACCAAACAAAGAGCAGGATCTGCTTGCGAAACAACAGGAGGCTCAGGGTGACAGAGAAACACCGCCCCCGGTGTGGGATGTTGACGGTACACGTATCAACCACCTGCCGGGAATGTACAAAAACTGGTTTCTCGATTATGCATCCTATGTTATCCTTGAACGTGCAGTTCCTCACATCAACGACGGATTAAAGCCCGTGCAGCGCCGGATACTTCATGCTATGTACCGCATGGACGACGGGCGTTACAACAAGGTGGCAAACATCATTGGTTACACCATGCAGTACCACCCCCACGGTGATGCTTCCATTGGTGACGCCCTGGTACAGCTTGGACAAAAAGAACTCTTGATCGATACCCAGGGAAACTGGGGAAATATTTACACAGGCGACAGCTCTGCTGCACCCCGGTACATTGAAGCACGCCTGACGAAGTTTGCCCACGAGGTAGTCTTCAATCCTAAAACCACGGTCTGGAAACTTTCGTACGACGGTCGTAACCAGGAACCGGTGACCCTTCCCGTCAAATTTCCGCTGTTACTTGCACAGGGTGTTGAGGGTATTGCCGTAGGCCTGGCCTCAAAGATCCTTCCGCACAACTTTGGGGAATTAATAGACGCATCAATAGCCTACCTTAGAGACGAACCTTTTGAACTCTTCCCGGATTTTCCAACGGGCGGTATGGTCGATGTCTCACGCTACAACGATGGTTTGCGGGGCGGGGCCGTCAAGGTCAGGGCTAAGATAGAAAAGGTTGACAACCGTACTCTTAAAATTGCAGATATTCCTTTCGGCAAGAATACCACATCACTGATAGAATCAATAATCAAGGCCAATGAAAAAGGCAAGATCAAGATCAAGAAGATAGATGATAACACTGCAGAGAATGTTGAGATACTGATCCATCTTCCTTCCGGGGTTTCACCCGACAAAACCATTGATGCCCTTTATGCATTTTCTGATTGTGAGGTGTCGATATCGCCGAACGCATGTGTAATCAAAGATAACAAACCTTGGTTTCTGGGCGTATCTGAGATTCTGAAAGAAAACACTGATCACACTGTCCATCTACTGAAACGAGAGCTTGAAATACGCAGGGGAGAGCTTGATGACGCATGGCACAAAGCATCACTGGAACGTATCTTTATCGAAAAGAAAATTTATCAGAGGATCGAGGATTGTGAAACCTGGGAGGCTATCATCAAGACCATTGATCACGGACTGGAACCGTACAAAAAGCTTTTGAAACGACCGGTGACACGCGACGACATCATCAAGCTCACTGAGATAAAGATCAAACGTATATCGAAATACGACTCCAAAAAAGCCGACGAGTACATCGCATCGCTTGAGGAAGAGATGGAGCAGGTAGACTATCATCTTGCCAACCTAATCACCTATTCCATCGATTACTACAAGCGGATCAAGAGGTTGTTCGCAAAGAACTTCCCGCGTCAAACCGAGATACGCAGTTTTGGGAATATCGAAGCTTCGAAAGTAGTTGTTAAGAACGAGAAACTTTACATCAATCGTCAGGATGGTTTCATTGGTACTGCCCTGAAAAAAGACGAGTATGTTTGTGACTGCTCCGACATTGATGATGTTATCCTTTTCTACAAAGACGGAAAATATATCATCAAAAAGGTTGCCGATAAAGCTTTCGTCGGCAAGAACATCCTTCATATTGCCATCTTTAAGAAGAATGACAAACGTACCATCTACAATGCGGTGTATCGTGACGGGAGAAATGGATTCACCTACATGAAACGTTTTGCCGTAACAGCCATCACCCGCGACAAGGAGTATGACCTGACACAGGGTAAGCCCGGTTCAAAAGTACTCTACTTCAGTGCTAACCCCAACGGTGAGGCTGAGATACTGAAAGTTGTGCTTAAGCCACGACCCCGCATCCGTAACCTCATCTTCGATGTCGATCTGGGTGAACTTGCGATCAAAGGACGCGGGTCAATGGGTAACATCCTTACCAAGAACGATATTCACAAGATATCACTTAAGAAGAAAGGTGAATCCACTCTCGGTGGCAGGAAGATATGGTTCGAGGAAGAAACCCTTCGCCTGAATGTTGACGGACGCGGCAATTACCTCGGTGAATTCCAGGGGAGCGATCAGATCCTTGTGATAACCAAAGAGGGTGAGTTCTATCAGACGAACTTTGATCTGTCGAACCATTACGGGAACAACATTCAGGTTATCGAGAAATTCAACTCCAATGCCGTTTGGTCAGCCGTGTACTACGATGCCGATCAGGATTACTACTACGTAAAGCGGTTCCAGATAGACAGTGTGAACAAACCTCAACGTTTCATCGGCGACAATCCTAAATCGTACCTAGTAAAACTTACCAAGGTGGACTACCCAAGGTTAGAGATAAAATTCGGAGGCGATGACAAAATGCGTGAAAAGATGATAGTTGAAGTTGCCGAGTTTATCGGGGTGAAAAGCTTTAAAGCAAGGGGTAAGCGCCTTACAACATATCAGGTGTCACGCATCAAGGAGCTTGAGCCAATACATAAGCCCGAGGAAGAGCCTCAGACCACCGAACAGGCACAGGCCGATAGTTCTGATCAGGCAAAAGATGAAGATGCAGGACAAATGTCGTTGTTCGAGGAATAACCTCACTCCTTTGTTGAACACACGCTAAGTTAAAACATTCATCCTTCCCACTCTCCATTTGGAGAGTGGGTGAGGAAAACAAAAACCAATGGAAAACACATCCCAACAAAAAGATCCTAATTCCTCCAATAAAAAGACTAATAGGGCTGCCCCCTCCCTCATCTTCCTGATCGGTTTCATGGGAAGCGGGAAAAGTACTCTCGGCAGACATCTTGCCAAAGCTATAGGATGGCAGTTCATCGACCTGGACCATCATTTTGAAGAGAAGTTCAGGACAACGGTGCCCCTTTTCTTCAATGAGTTCGGGGAGGCAGGGTTTCGTGATGCCGAGCAGTCTGCTTTACGAGATATGCAGGAGATGCACAAAACGGTTGTGGCAGCAGGCGGAGGCACACCCTGCTATTTCGACAATATGGATTTCATGAACGAACACGGCATTACCATTTACCTGAAAGTATCACCTGAAGAACTTGCTCACAGGCTGTCCGCATCAAAAACCGTACGTCCGTTAGTCCAAGGAAAAACAGGAGAAGAACTCATCAGCTACATCAGGGAGAAACTTGCCGAACGCGAACCATTTTACACCAAAGCACAGATCATTGCCGATGCCGCAATCCTTGACCTCGACGGGTACCTGCGCGTATTGGAAGGAGTAGGGATAAAACCTTAAAGTTATTTCCATTTACTTTCTTTTTTGCTTAAATTGAGATTATAAAATCTCAAGCTATGTTTTCATTGTTGATGTTCGACAGGATAGTTTTAAAAACAGCATCCCTCTTTCTGTTTATTTGTTCAATATCTGTTACAAATGGTTTCGCAACCGGTGATACCATTAAGATCGTTACAGGTTACGGTCCCGAAGACCTTGTGATCGACACTTTGAATGAACGGCTTCTGATATCGTGTGACAACCGAAGGAACAACGCAATGCAAGGTGAAATATGGATGTACGACATTCAAAAAGGAACAGCCCGCAAACTATTGTTCGAAACCCCGCTCAATTTTGATTTTCATCCTCACGGGATATTCCTGCTATCCGGTAACGGCAAACCGTATCTTTATGTGATAAACCATATCTATAAAGATCAGAGCGAGATTGACCGTTTTCTGGTTTTAAAAGACAAACTTAAATTAGATAAAAGATATACTGATATTACGGGCAAACCCAATGATCTTTTCGTTTTGAGCAAGGAGGAGTTTTACTATACCGATTATAAAATGTTCGGCGGAAGTATTGTTCACTTTGCCAACGGTACCGAAACTAAAGTGATAAAAAATCTGAAAATGCCCAATGGAATCTTCATTGAGAATGACACGATATACTTCAGTGCTACACTGAACGGTAAACTATACAAAGCATCACTTAATGACTTCAAAAAACAAACAGTCTGTAAATTAAAAGGCGGCGATAACATCATGCAAGCTCCCGATGGCAGCTTCCTAATAGCTTCGCATCAGAAATTCGGCAAATTCATGAAACATGCAAAAGACCCTGCAAAAATATCACCTTCACTTGTTTACAAAGTAGATCCGGAAACGGGAAACAAAGAGGTTATTTTCAAAGATGACGGAAACAAAATACCGGCAGTCTCTACTGCTGTACTTTTCAAAAACACGTTATATTTTGGCCAGGTGTTTGACGGGTTTATTCTGGCAATAAAAAACTTTTACCCAAATAAAAACTGACTTGATAAAAAGCAGTTTATATTCCGCCTGTTTTTAGTAATATATGTGACTTTATGAAAATGATATAGCAAAAATAAATGCAAATGTATATATCCCTACGTTACCAGCAATGTTAGAGAATGAAAATTTACCTAGATAATAACATATTCGTTTCGATAGAAGATAAAGAGATTGAATTAAATGAATTGAAAAATATATTTGGTTCGAATGCCAAGTTTGTATATTCATATATCCACGTTTTAGAATTGCTTGAGGCGAAAAAAGATTTTGAGCAACTAAAAAAGATAAGGTTTAAAACAATTAATGAGTTTAAAATATTTCAATATTTTACAGAGGGAGTGCAATGCATTCCCTCTTTTCTAAACATTTAGCGGGTGACTTTCGGGTCACCCGCTAAATGTTAAATGTCTTCACCGTCGGTGTCGCTCGAAGCGATGCCGACGGTTTGCTGTTTTTTATAACTCAAGTGCCAGTTTGTAAGCATTGTGAATTGCTTCCTGTGCCTTGGCCACTTTTTCGGCATCCCCGACTGTGTAAATGGGTATGTCAACGTTCAGTTCAAACGGAATGTAAGATTTCATTCCTGTTGCTACAACAATGTCGTCAACACTATCAATGGTTTTTGTTCCTTCCTTGCTTTCAATGATGACCTTATCGTCGTCAACCTCAACAACAGTATGATTTACATAGATCTCTGCACCTTTATCTTTCAGCTTCTTCACGGTAAGGGCCTTTTCTATCATCTCCATACCGCGGGCTATCTCATCGAGCATCTCAACTATTACAACATGGTTACCGCCGTCAACCAGCTTTGAGGCCACTTCAAGACCGATCAGTCCGCCGCCTATGACGACCACTTTTTTGTCTTTTGGCAGTTGATCATCTTCAAGGAACTCTGTCCAGTAATATTTTTTTAATCCTTTGACAGGGGGTACTGCAGGTACAGCACCTGTAGCTATTATCACGCCGTCGTAACCGCCATTTTCGATATCTTCGGCTGTTGCTTCTTTCTTTATCACATTCACCTGATGTTCACTGTGAACTTTCAGCTCTTCCAAATAATAATCTACAAGCTCTTTCAGACTTTGTTTATTCGGGGGCAGCCATGCCAGGTTGAATTGCCCTCCGAGTTCATCTTTCTCGTAAAGATTTACATCATGTCCCCTGTCGTGTAGAGTCAGTGCTGCCTGCATTCCTGCAAGCCCACCACCAATTACTGCATATAGTTTAGTTTTTTCGGCAGAAGTGACCTCCGGATATCCGGTATTAACACGAGGATTGACAACGCAACCAAGTCCTTTCCCTGCTTTCACACCGCCAAGGCAGCCTTCGGAACAGGCAAGACAAGGTCGAACGATGCCTTTCACAATACCGAGTTGTTTCCCGACGAAATCAGGATCGGCAACCAGGGCACGGCCTACTGCAAGGTATTCTGCTCCGTATTTCTCTTTGATCAGATTTATGTCTTTCGCCGAATTAATTTTTCCAAGGAAGATAACCGGGATATCCACATTCTCTTTGATCTTACCTGCCAGTTCCCATGTTTTACCTTTAGGGATGAACATGTGCTGGAAGAACCAGGGAGGAGTTGTACATGCAGAACCCGCCGTGACATGTATCGCATCGAAGCCGGCTTTCTGTAACTCTTTGGTGAATGGTATCACTTCATCGATGTGTAAACCGTTCGGAACTATCTCATCACCACTCATGCGGGCTATCAAAGGCACATCAACAGCTTCTCGTACTGCCCTGGCTACTTCGAGAGGGAAACGCATCCTGTTTTCAAGCGAACCTCCGTATTCATCATCCCTGTCATTGACCATAGGTGAAAGGAATTGTGCCATCAGATAACCGTGGCCAAACTGTATCTCCACCATATCGAAACCGGCAGCTACAGCCCGTTTGACACTTTCTACATGCAGGGCAATAACTTTATTCATCATTTCACGATCCATTTTTTGGGGTTTGGCACCTCCGTTCTCACACGCATTTCCAGTTGACGACCACCAGTAGTTTCCGGGGATCTTCGGATTAGCCATACGTCCGGGATGGTTCAGGTGTGCAATTGCTTTAGCTCCGTTTGAATGGATCAGATCGGTAAGTTTTTTAAAACTCTCTATCTTCTCATCTTTTTCGATGCCCATCTGGGTAGGCAGTTCCCGTAGTCCCGGGTCCATGTACAGAGGTTCAGGGATCACAGCCCCCACATGTTTACTTCGTTGTCCGTAAAAATCAAGATGTTTCTCTGTAACGATCCCGGTCTTGTCACTGTAGCCCAGTTTTACGGGAGCAAATATGAATTCATTTCTTAATTGTAACATGACTAAAAGTTTATGTAGTTAATTATTTTAGGTTCAATTTTATTACCACCCTATCAGATATCCGGTGAAACCAACAATGAAAGCAACGATCACATTCACTGTTTTAACTGCTACAAAACCCCGCTTCGATTCTGCCAGAAGTGGTAACATTCCGTGTCCGTCTTGTGAGATCGATGATGCCAGAAGAATGCTGAAAGGTATCTGGCCTGATGCAAAAAGCGTAACAAATACGAGGTGAGGGCCGGATTCGGGAATTATGCCAATAAGTACAGCTATCACCAGAACTATCAGCAGGTTATTTTCGTCCCTGAGCCAATCATTAAGGTCAAGGTAATTATTCAGTAATGCCATTACAAGCAATGTCCCGAAAGTCCATAAAAATATTCTCGGAATATGTTTCTTTACAATGTGGTCCCACAGGTGTTTGCGTAAAAAATGATCAGGGACCGAAACAACTATGAAAAGTGAGAAACCGATAACAAGGTATAAAGTTACCTTTATCCACATCTTTGCATCGCCTGCTATAATGCCTGTGGCAACCGCAACCAGTAAAAATACAACAAGGATAAATAACAGTAATCTCTGACGGGACGGATTTAACAGCTGTTTAAAAATGTATTCCTTCTGAAAGCATTTACACATTTCTTCTTTATGCAACGGGAAATTCCTGTCAGCAAATCCGGTCATTACCTTTGTCGGGGTGTATAGCATGTCGGTAAGATATCCCGCTCCGATACTGATGATAAAAAGTATAGCAGTAAGCAGGAGTGCTTTTGCCGGAAACATTGCAAACATGACAAATGCCTCATCACCGCTTGTAGCGATCATGGTTGCAACTATCGCCCCAAAAGAGATCAGCCTGTGAGAAAAAAGTGCTACTGAAGTGAATGAACCGAGACAGCCCGGGATTGCCCCGAGTGTGGCTGCCAGCAGATATTGCTTTGCTTTGTTTTTTGTTATGCTCTTTTGCCACAGACCGTTGGTTTGAACATTTATATATTCGATCACCATCATCATAACAAACACAAAGCCTGTTATCATAATGGCATGCATAAAGCTATGGATCAAATCACTCAACACTCCTGAATCAATATCTGACACCATATCTGTTTAATTCCTGTTTGTTATGACTATTATTTTTTAAAGGTCTAAACCTTGGTAAAGAGGCCTAAACCTTTAAAAAACACTTATGAAAAAGAAAAACACTAATACGTTACTTAACCAAAGGGTCCCAGATCACAAGGATAAGAGCTCCGTCCTTTGATTCATACGGCCCATGGTCTTCGTGCGGATAAAATATCTGATAAGATCCGGGTCCGTAAGTCTGGCCGTTACTTTCGTAGTTTCCTTCGAGAACAAAATGCTGCTCTGTGGTAATGTGTGAATGAGGAGCCATTTTGAATCCTGCAGGCAGTTTCAGTAAGGCAGTCTTCGCTCCGTTCTCGTCTCTTAACAGCTTACGCTTGGTACCGTCGGGATACTCTTCGGCATCCTCCCAGTTGTGCTCATCGAATAAATTAAGTATGTTTTTCATCTCGCCATCCTCCAATTATTTATTTAACAATTCTTCTCTAACCATCGTATGTCCGCATTTCGGACATTTTATCGTTGTACATTTAGTACCTTGTTCATGTGGTACTTTGGCACCGCATTTTGCGCATACACAATATCCTCCGGGTCCGAAAGCACCTCCGTTATTTCTTCCCTGGCCTCCTCCGCGGCCAAGTCCTTTACCGCTTCCGCGAAATAATCCTTTACCTGTCATAGCAACTGAGTTTTAAGTTCAACAATTAAACACGGGTGCAGCAATCTCCATGGCCAAAACTTCCTGCGAAGTTCAGCAGGTTATGGGAGTGACATGTCGGACATTCGGTCACACACTCTTCAATGCTTGTTTTGACCACGTTGCTGCAATCAAGACATTTGATAATGTTATTTCTGAAATGCACATTTCCGCCTTCAATGACCAGCTCTTTGCCGTTGATCACTATGTCGGCGATCTTTTTCCTCGCTTTCTCAATAAGTCTTGTGAAAGTAGAGCGGGATATTTCCATTGCCAATGATGCCTCCTCGTGCGTCAGACCGTTGTAGTCAGCCAGACGTACAGCCTCAAATTCATCAAGACTGATCCTGACCTTTTCGGGAGGCGTTACCCCTGCACCTTTGGGAACAAATACTTTATACAAAGGTGGTTCAAAAACTATCCTGTTACTTTTAGGTCTTGACATGATCGTTTCCTTTTTACTACAATATAAATATAATGAACATATGTGCAAAATGCAAATATTTTTCGCAAAAGTTAATTAGTTACAATCTTTTCACAAAAGTATACAAAGCTTAATGCATTTAACTGTAATACAAGCAGTCATTTTTTATATCTTTGCACTCTGTTATAAATATTTTATCACTATAACTTATTACAAAAAACAATAATTATGATTCGTAATTTTTCAATTTCACTAATGCTGTTATCAGTATTGGTCTTTACCTCTTGTAACACAAAAGAAACAAACAAGTTCAAAGGTGAAGTTTTCACAACAGGTCAGGGTACCGATGAGATCAAAGTAGCTGTGGTCAAAGGCACTCCTTACGAAATGGGATACCAGTTAGGCACACTTCTAAAAGATGACATCAAAGTAACTTTAACTTACTTCCTTGGAGCGGCGCAACATGAGGCTCCGCAGCTGTACAGTGACCAAATGCTTGATAAAGCATGGGAAACCAATGCTCCTTTCATTGACGAAAGAGTAAAAGAGGAGATGAAAGGTATAGCTGCAGGTTCGGGCATAGATATCAAGCTATTCCAGCGCAGCCATATCATTCCCGTTATATCTACCTATTCATGTAGTGGTGTAGCTGTTTGGGGTAAAGGAACTGCTAACGGGCATACTTTGCATATCCGAAATCTTGATTTTACAATGGATGCAAAACTGCAGGATCATCCGGTGGTAGTTATCTACGTTCCGAACGAAGGTACGCCTCATGTTAATGTTTCTTTTGCAGGTTACATTGCATCTCATACAGGTATGAATGCCAATCATCTTGTTTTCGGAGAGAAGGGAGAATCACCACGTTCGGAAATGCCTTATGACATAAAAGGTACACATTTCAGTTTCCTTTTCCGTCAGATGATGTATGACACCAAAACTCTTGACGATATTCTGAACACTATCAAAACCACTCCTTTGATCAAGCGTTATTTCCTTTTCTTCAGTGACGGAAATAAGGCTACACAGGGAGGTGCAAAGGTTCTGGTTTCCACACCCGATGAGGTTAAATATCATATTTGGAAAGATAATGATCCTAACGACAATGTTGCTCCGAACATTTTCCCGAATGTGATATATCAGACAATGAACAATGACACAGCAGCAGTTATCATTAAAGATAATCTGGGTTCATTCGATGTTGATAAGATGATCGCTCTGTCAAAAGCCGTTGCCGATGACCATAACCTTATGGACGTTGTTTATGATGCAACCACACTTGAACTTTGGGTTGCCTATGCGAACGGGGAGAAAGGAAGAGCTGCTGATCAGAAATATGTTCACGTTTCTATGAAAGAATTTTTAAAGAAAGCAGGAATAGAGCTGTAGAGTAAACACTTTTTAAGAAAAAGCGGGCGGGATAAAAACTCTACCCGCTTTTTTTATGTCTTTTTGTCTGTCTTTATTGATGACTGTAATAGTCAGGCATCTAGGATTTTATGCTATGGCTTGGGTCTTGTTTTTTCCCTGCTTGTCATTCTTTCTTCTGTTTTTAGTGAAATGATTTAAACATTTTTTAAATATTTGTAAGTAGTTTTCACTTTTAAATTGCCTTAATATTAAAGGGCATTAATATGCCCTTTAAGAACAAACTACCTAAATATATTTTCATGAGATTCAAATTACTGCTGTTTCTTTTATTAATTCTTATGCCTTTAAGCATCCTGGCCCAGGAAACAATAACACTGAAAAAAGAGAATGTTCCGATAAAAGATGTTCTGAAAACA
>Ga0256913_10001856_pt1 | contig 10811 bp, 11 predicted proteins | sample Axial_MatmetaG_FD_185970 | JGI IMG/M metagenome (GOLD analysis project Ga0256913, IMG submission 185970) | Deep-sea worm associated microbial mat communities from Axial Seamount, Juan de Fuca Ridge, Pacific Ocean - Axial_Mat | ecosystem: Environmental > Aquatic > Marine > Oceanic > Microbial...
TATATTCAAAAGTATCTCCTAAGCGATAAAGAATACGTTCTGCAGGAAGAAAAAGATAAGATGCAACCGCACGATCTAGGAACGTGTATTATTAACACCATCAACTACTATTTTCAAAGTAAAAAAACCTTGACAAATTAGAACTAGGTGACCGCATGTTTGGCAAGCAATTCTTTAATTTTGGTATTCTCGTTTTCAACACAATCTCGTAGAGCATTCAATTTAGGAAAGTTGCCCCAAACTGAGGAATTCTGACTTGCCAAATAATCATTTAAAATACAGAACCCCATATCAACCACTGTTCTCTGCAAACAAGAAATTAAAACACAAACAGTCATCGCCATCTAGTAGCACACATTCATCCCAGTTTAAAAAGGAATTATTTATTATAACCAAGTTATCCGTTTGGTTTGTTACAAACACTTTGGATGTTACACCTCGTTTCATCAAATTCACCCATGAAGCCTGTAATGTTTACATAAAGAATCAAAATTAAGGTTAACATGTGGCCACTGTAAAACAGGGATACTAAGTATTCTAGTTTCAGTTTCTCTTTATCTATCTATTAATATTTTGTATGATTCTGATTGTTTTGTATGCTCCATGCGTGTGTGTGTAAAATAAATGTTTTATTTTCATGTAACCTTAAAGGGATTTAAGTACAAACCGAAGCGTTTGGCCAAGAATCTGGCAATTGTCAGACCTTGTGCCAATTTGAAGTCATCAACAACAGTTAGAATGGGCACAAACGGAGTGGCTGAAAATATTTCATCAAATATTAAAACTATCATCTGTGACACAAGATACAAAATACTATATACATATTAAACTGATCATGTCAATACACAACTGGTGTTTGTTATTGAAAATTTCCAATATTTCTTTTATTATCTATTTCCTATTCACCTTTTATAATCTCAAATATAAAGAATATTAGCAAACTGTCGCTAGCATAATGGACAACTTTCCTAAGATAGAGAAAAGATGTATAAATGTAGACCAAACAGGATACGGCAAGATCCAGGATTGTCCAACACTAGTTAAACCATTCCGTAACTTAGACCAGTACAATGTTGAAAAGGAGAATGTCAGATGTACAATCTTTATATTGAATGCCTTCCCCAAAAGGAACAGCAAATACCAATCGAGGGGTTCAGTTTCGGCCTTGTTTACACGTGGAACATATGACCAAGGAATGCCTCCCTATGGAAATAGCCCATAAACATGGGTATCCTGGTTCAATTCGAACTCTAACTGGAAGTTTGCAGCGTAGGGCTCTAATAACTATGCTATTAGAGCGGCTCTAACCGAGAAGGGTAACAGTTCACTCTTAGTTAATATTACTTTACGTTATGCGTTATTAATTTCAAAAATTGTATTCTTTACAACTACAGTTATAACTGCATCTGGATCCATGTCATCACTTAAGACTTGTATGATACCTTTAATACAATAATTAGGTTTCCGATATGTCATAGCCTTAATTGATCTTAATTGTCACCGCATTTCATAAATTATTCTAATATTAAGATCCGAGTTCTAAGATACAATTACTGGCTTCATTTCATTACATACACTTTATAATACCGTATCTCAAATAATAATTAACTTAGATTAATTGCTATCATAATTGATGAAATACTAATTATATTAGATGTAATTAGGATGGGTAGACATGATTGAATAAGAACATGTGATTTATTCTTTTTGGGTAGTTTTGCTGTTATTGGTCTTGGTAAGCAATAGCCTGTATATCATATGAATATAGCGAGAAAGACATATGCCGCTCGTTGCATATTTTACAACAGTATACTATATTCAGGGTTTAATGTTTAATGAAGTTGGTTCTTAACTGAATACGCGACGTACATTTAACAGCAAACCGTACGACCATCATTAGCATAAAACACTAATTTGTTTTTGGTAACTAGTGTTGTGCCGTTCCAAAAGTGTGTGTGTGCGCGCGGGCGCGTGATAATATTACAACTAGAAGCAGAAACTGGGAAAGAAACATAAATTTGGGTGATCTTATCCTTGAAATGTTTGGAAAAAGAATTGTAGAGTGAATTAGTTGAATCAGGAGCGGGCAGAGAAACAGAAGCCTTTCTATGGTCAGATTTAGCTTATTCGTGAGTCTTTTGCAGAAATGGCCCTGTTTAGTATATCTAGACCTGTTGTGTGCGTGATTTCCTCCATTTGCGTTCTAAATATCAGCGACACACTTTGGCATTAATAATTTCAGGGGACATCCATGGTGCAGGTGGTTTAGTTTTTATAGATTTTGATCTGACAGGTGCATGTTTGTCAAGTAAGGTTTAAAGTGTAGTGTGGTATTGTTAACATAATTGTGATAAGTCATCTTTAGGACTGGTGATAAGTTCAGATTTTACTATGTCATCATTAAATGCAGGAATGTCAATGTTATGAGTATACTGATAAAGAATATTACACTTAGAGTCAACTCGATTATGCTTAAAGTTTATTTCTGCTATGACAGTGAAATGACCTGATAAACCATCTGTGGCAGTTAGTGTGTGGATATAATCCGTTGTAGACAGGGTTATGAGGAGATCAAGCCAGTGACCATGAATGTAGAGAAATAAACTAATATTTCATATGCTACATATAACGTGCTTACACTGAATGAGGGAGCTGAATTAATCAAACATCAAAACAATAAGGTCATTTATTTTGACCTATATTTAGTTAGCAGGAGAGTACTAAATATAGATCACACAGCGGCTCACAGAGACTCAGAATAAAGCTATAGCAACAGGGTAATCACCATAAGTGTCTGCTGGATACTACTGGATCAATATTAATGCTAAAGTTCAATCACAGTGTCAGTTAAGAACAGCATTGTTTCAGTCATCAGGAAATTCAATTTATAAACACACTAATTCATCTGTGGATCAGTTTCTGGTTTAAGCATAAATGGTATTGCATGTGATAATGTATTGCACTTTGATTGAAGTTCTACACTTCTCTGGAAACTGAGTGCTTAAAGAATTACACAATTTACCAAGGAAACACCCAACTTTCATAAAATATAACTTTTTCTTGGAGTACACTATTGATTTATTTATATTCATTATGTGTATATAATTACAAATTATCTCCTAAATTATAAAGAATACTTTCACAGAACAAAAAAGATAAAATTAATATTAATAACATTAACAATTAAGCAGAAACACGTTGACAGCTAGAACTAGGTGGGGGGACGTTTGGCAAGCCATTCTGCAATTTTGGTGTTGTCCTTTTCCACACCATCCCGTAGAGTATTCAGCTTAGGAAACTTGCCCCAATCTAAGGAACTCTGACTGGCAAAAGAATCACTCAAACTGCAGAACCCCATATCAGCCACTGTAATCTGCAAACAAGAAATTAAAATACAAACAGTCATCTCAACCCACTGGCACACATTCAGCTGGGTTTAAAAGGAATTATTTATTAAAGCCAAGCTAACAGTTTGGTTGACTTTATTATATGCCTACCCCATCTCCAACAAAGAAGCCATCACCATTCTTGTTAGTTATAAGAAAATTCTCAAACTTTTCAAGATATTCATCTCGTTGACCACCTTCCCACTTCTCCTTTGCTGCAGCCTGTGAATGATACAAACAAGGTATCCAGAAGAAAAAACACATTTATTTACAAATATTTTGTGTACAAATGTAAATATTTAAATGCTCAATTCTGATTGGCAATTATTCCTCCTTAGTTCAAATTAAAAATTATGTCAATATATTATTTTAAAACACTTGTTCATGAAATTAACTCTCAAAGCTTCAGACATCAGTGTTGCTTCTAGGATCTAGCCAATGTGAGGGAGCTCCCCCTTAGGTTTTAAAGACGTGGGTGATTTTAATGTAACATGGTCACTTGGCATGAAAACCATTTAGGGGTACAACTGCATACCCCCCAGGAATATTTGAACTGAAAATGATGACATTTACATCCTATTTGAGGTATTTTATTGATGAGACTCATTTTTTTATATACTGCAGGCTTTCTTCTCCTTCCAGATATTGATACCTAACTCATAGTCAAAGTTAGCCACAGAACATTCTGATTTTAATTGTTATCAACACATTGAGGTGTTTTTCTTTAAATTTATTACAACTTCTAGGATGGAGTTTTCGCAACTAAACTGATGCTCACATTCAGCAATCTGGTATAGCATTATTAAAGCTAATGTGGCCAAGGTAAATAGATTGGGAAAGTTGGTTGCATGGTATTGATGAACAGTTGCAAAAATATTTGGAGATTATCCCTATGATGATGTTCAGCAAGTGTAAATTTTAACATGGAATTGTTTGTGGTAGTAGCCATTGCAATTTTGTTAGATGGTTTTAATTTAAAGCAGCAATCAGTAATTTTTCTTTTGGGTGTTGATGCCATTGTCTGAGATTCAAAAGAAAAGAATTTGTGCCAGCTGGATGATTTCCACCACCATTGTCCAATCACAATATTTCTATCAAAACTCAGGTTATCCCCTTGCACCGGACTTAGCACTGCCTAGGAACCATTCACATACAAAATAGTGATGGGGGACCGTTAATGCATACAATACTTAGAATATTGCACCATTGGGATTTTATTCTGTGCCATGTGGTGCACAGGAATATTTTTTATATTTTGCACCATATGTTAAAATATTGTTGGAATCCTGCAAAAATGCATTCTTGAAGTAACACCGAGACATCCATAATTTAATACAGTTCCATCATTATATTTTGCAGATTAAATTACATTTGTTTATTTTAAATATAAGTGTCTAAAATAGTGTATTTACACTAGAATTAATTATTTTCTTACCTTAGAAGCATCATCACCAAACACAGTCTTTAAGTATGGTTTCCTCATGTCCTCACAACACTCTAGCACCACATTACATCTTATCTTGCTTCATCAAATTCGTCTTTTCCCATGAAGCCTTTAATTTTTACACGAAAATGAAATAATTCAAGTAAATTTTACGATGTAGTCACTTTAAAAAAGGGATCCAGAGTATTCTAGTTTCAGTTTCTGTGTATCTATCTATCAATATTTGGCATGATTCTGATTCATTTGTATATTCTGTAGATTTGTTTAAAATAAACGTTTTATTTTCAAGTACCATTATTTGGAGGTTTTTGTAAAAGTGTTAAAGTACAAACCAAAGCGTTTGGCCAAGAATCTGGCAATGGCCAGACTTTGTACCAACTTGAAACCATTAACTGTCAGCATGGGCACTTGGCCAAAAGGGGTGGCTGAAAATAAGACGCTAAATTATAAAAGGATCATCTGTGACACAAAATGCTATATACATATTAACATGAACAATACACAAGGTGTTTGTTTTGTGAAAATTTCCGATATTTCTTTTATTATCTATTTAATGCCTGCTTTTTCTTATATCACACGGTAAATAAATTACCCAAAAGTCACAGAGAATGAATGGATAAATGTACACTAAACAGGATACAACAAGATCCAGATCTGTTCTACATTGGTTACACCACTCCGTAAACCAGTAAAATTTTGAAAGGGAGAATGTCAAAAGTACAATGTTTATACTGAATACATTCCCCCAGAAATAACAGCAACAATCAAATGAGGAGTTTAGATTTGGTATTGGTTACATTTAGGACATATGACGAAGAAGTGTCTCCCTACACTACAGAAATATCTCCAAAACATAGGTATTTTAGTTCAACTGGAACTCTGACCTGGAAGTTTACATCATAGTGCTCTAATAACTATACTATTACTTTTGTATTGGAGGGCCTCCAACTGAGAAGGAAAATGCCCTCTAATAGTTAATTTTATTTTACATTATGTGTTACCAATTTCAAACAATTAATTATTTTACAACCGTCGCACAGTAACATTATCAACAACAACAGAAAAACAGATCTACATTATAACTGCATATGGATTCATGTCATGACTGAAGATTTGTATGATACCTTTGATAAATTAATTAGTTTTCTGATATGCCATGGCCTTTATCTTAATAACTACCACATGTCATGATCTTCACTGATCACGTAAATCGCATTTGGCCTGAGTTCAGTCTATCTCAATTACTTAACAACACCACATGTCAACATTTCTAGTCCGAGCACTCTTTATCACTCCTTTCTGATTGGTCCATATTATAATCTATTGCAGTTACAAACACAATAATTAGGGCCGCCACATGTATATGAGATTATAACATTTCATGACACCACATTTCATAAATTATTCTAGGATTAAGGTACAAGTTGTAAGATGAAATTACTGGCTTCATTTCATTACATACACTTTAAAATATTGTATTTCAATTTTTTATATTGTGACTTAGATTAATTGCTAATAGAATTGATGAAATATTAATTATATTAGATGTGTTTAGGAGAGGGTGGCATGACTGAATAAGAAAATATGATTAATTATTTTTATATATTTAAGCTGTTATTGGTCTTGGTAAGCAATATGTATAGCCTATATGGAATCTATATTATAGATTCTACTTATTTAAATAATTTATTGACTTCACTAAATTACTGGTGTACAATTAACTATCTAGCACAATTATATGACTATGGCTAGTAGAACATGCCCATTGTTGGATATTCTATTACGGTATATTATATTCAGAGGGTAATATCTAATGGGTTTGATTCTGAACTCAATAAACGATATACATTTGCCCCTTTTAATATGAAACAGCACTAACACCTATTCCGTATATTATTACAGAATTGACAAATTATACACCCAAAATGTTTTTCACTTGAGCCTGATGCAGTTGTTCATGCCATTCAGGGTGGTTTGTAGTTACTTAGTGATAATTTCCATGTTGAAGAGATCAGTGATTTTCCAACATATATCTGGCACCTCATGTTATAAAGGAATTTTGTTACCCTAGATTAATGATAATTGTATAACTAGAAATCATAGATGAAGCTCTGAATGAATGGTTATATTCAATGTCTTTAATTTTAAGAAATCCATGGGTCATGGCTTCATCTTTTTAAACTGCAATAAATATCCCTTAATTATATCATTAATTACAGGATAATCTTAACTTTGTTACAAAGGGAAGCCAACTGTTCATGGCTTCATGTATTTCCATACTAAAATTATGTCTAAGTAACACTATTTATATTGCCAGTCTAGTATTGAAATGAAGAAATTGCAATTAGACTGGTTCTATATAAAATTATTAAGGGCCGTTCAGTTATAACTATATGGTGGTCATGGGTGGCAATTTGATTAGTAATACATGGGTGATTGGGTCTGAGCAATAGAAAAATTATGGATGGTGGGTAGACTAGACAAATTATAATTATTGTTGGTCGGTTTTGTCCAAATCTATGTATGGTGGTGTCAAGAATTTGAATACTGTGTATATTTTATGTACAATCATGAAGAAAAAAAGTATTATAACTAACTTTGTACATGGCATACAAAATGAGACTAAATCTACTTGATAAAATGGGAGCATTTCATATACAGATGCAATATTTAATGGGGGCATATTAGTATATTAATTTGGGGTGATTGGGGTTAAAAGGGGCCTCCGCCATCACCATACAATTATGTCTGAAATAGCCCTTAAGTTGGTTAGTTTTGTTTTATGAAATCGCTAATAATGAAAATTACTGAATAATTTACACATGCATACATGTTTTTAAAACAATTTGAAAAATATTGAGCAGGGGGCAAATCACTGGATTCTGAATGACCTGGACCCACATTTAACATAACAGCAAACCATACGACCATGATTCACGAAGTCACCATCATCAGCATAAAACTAAAAGGCTATACATTTTTCGTATTAAGTGTGGTGACGCTTACAAATTGGCTTTGTTTTCACTGAATATTTAGAATTACTGACACTAGCTATTGCAAACAGATTATAGCTGAAGACATATGATGTGAGATAAAAAATGTGAATGTGTTTCTGCGTGTGCACGTACGTGCGCGTATGTTCACTTGCCAAGAAATAGTTCAGGCCGAGGGCTCAACCGTCGACTGACATCTCGAAAACGTGACATAGTTCTCTTCGGTACATGGCTGCATAATATCGCAGTAAAATGATAAGATTAGAAACAATCGGATAAAATTGGCGAGATACTTGGTTTATACTTTTCCCAATCTTCATTCTGATATCTTCATATTCTTGTCCAGCCGCCGCGAACAACCAGCGAGCGAGTTCTGCCCGACCTTTCCCGTCGAAGTACAAAAGTTGATACTTGGTCATGGCTTCTTGTCAGTCAGTTATATGTTCCTACCAGAAATGAAACAAAATATATCATTTTAGTGATACTTATCCTAGACGATGGTTGAGTTTTAATGTTGTTGTTTGTTTGTGTAGTTTGAGGATTTACCCCAGGCTGTCGCTTACTGAGCACAGCCTCTGGAAGTAGAATAAACCAAAAAGATATTATATATGATAAATGATTTTAGTGGAAGGTGTATGGACCTTTCTTAAGTAAAGGGAGAAAAATGTCTGCGATGATGATGGCCTTTCTGATGAGGAGGCGGCAATGTCGACGTCAGTCCAGCTGTGTTGCCGAGGGGTTAATTGGCCCTTTAGTCGTTGTCGGTAGGTGGGGTGAGCTGGGCAGTTTATTAGGCAGTGGATTGGGGTAAAGTCTTGTTGGCAGTGAGGGCATATTGCGTTGTGATGGTTATTTGTTCCGTATTGTTTGGTAAAAACCCAAAAATGTAGTCGGCGGAGCTGGGTTTCTGCTTGTCTTTTAGGGAGGAAGTTGAGGTCGGGAACTGTGGTCTTCTCATACCATTTCTGGAGAGGGGATGTGTTTTCCGTTGCTATACGACGGAATTGTTGGAAGAAATGACTTTTTATCAGGTGACTGTAGGTTCCTGCTATTTGCTCAGCATGGAGGACTTCATTTAAACTGGTGGCGATATTGGCCTGTCTGTCAGCGTGTTCATTTCCGTCAAGGTCGACATGGCCTGGAATCCAATGGATGGTCGCTTGGGTTCCTTGTCTATGAAGGAATTTGGCTGATTTGATGATTTTTGATGTTATTTCAGGGTAGGATTTATATATTCGGTTCTCAAGAATGGTAAGAGCGGCCATTGAATCTGAATGAATGATTATATCTTTTGTGTTGTGTCTGTAGAGGTTTCAAGTTAGGGTGATGGTGGTGTTGTCAGGAAGTCTTCCTTGTATGTCAAGGTCCTCTTCCTGAATATAACAGGCCCAAGCGGTCTTGCCGTCCTGATGGGTGCTGGCGTCAGGATATATATTAATGGGTAGATTATGTTTGTTATTTAGGTCAAGAATCCTGTTGTAGGTTGCTTTGGCTGCTTCTTGTGGGCGTCGGTCTTTGTTAATAGGATTGCTAATTAGGACCAGTAGGGGTGGAACTTACCATGGAGGAGATTCTTGGGATACGGGTGGTTATATTTGAGGTATTCCCATGTCTTTTTGGAGCCATGCAGCTTTCATTGACCAGGAAATGGCTTGATGGACTCTAGGGTATTTATGGATTTCTGTCTGGACTCTGGTTATGTTGGGGACTCGGTTTGGGTTTGAAGCTGTTCTGAGTATGTACTTGGGGGTGACCATGCGAACTAGTTGGCCCAGAGGAAGGATACCTGATTCCTGGTGAAGGAGTGCTGATGAGGATCCTGTGGGGACTCCCAATACATATCGTAGGCATGTTCTTTGGGCCTGTTCTAGATTTGTTATTGCTGATGGAGCTGCTAGGAGGAGGACCGGTGCTGCATATAAAAGAATTGATTGTATTAATGCCTTGTACAGAGTGACAAGCATCTTGGTGTTGAGTCCTATTTTAAAATTGGATATTATGTTTAGCATATTGAGTCTACTGTATATTTTGTGTTTAGTGTCAGCAAGATGTTTAGTAAATGAGAGGCGAGCGTCAATGGCTACGCCTAGGTATTTGTAGGGTTTGACAGTTTCTATAGGTTGTTTACCCAGATGGAAGATCTCTGATTGACAGGAGGTGTTGAAGACCATGACTTTGGTCTTGGCTGATGAAAAGAAAAGTCCTAGGTCATTGGCGGTTGTAGCCAATGTGTTAAGGGTTATTTGAAGTTTTATGGCAGCGTGGCTGCGATGTGAGACGATTGCCAGATCGTCTGGGTAAGCAAGGATGTCAACGCATGGTGGTAGGGAGATGGAGATAAGGAGAATTACTAATGCATTGAATAATGTAGGGGAGAGGGCAGATCCTTGGGGGTACACATGTTAACGGTATGTGGATCGAGAAGAAGTTTTTGTCTTTGTTATATTTCCCCCTGGAAGTGATGAGATTCACTAGATGGAGAATAGCATCAACTGTGGATCTTCCCTTGGTAAAACCAAACAAGTTATTCGGCTTGGAAAAGTTCCAGAGCAGACGAGACAGTATTAGGCGCTCCATGATCTTTGATAGAGTGGGGAAGAGTGAAATAGGTCTGTGTCCCCTTCCACCTGGTTTGGGGATTGGAATGACTACTGCAGTTTTCCTTTGAACTGGAAGGCGATCTTGGATCCATGATTTAGTGATGAAATCAAGGATTCTTTTCTTAAAGGAGGGTGGGCGTTTATGTAAAAGGAGAAAGTGAAAGTGTCTTCTCCTGGTGCAGAGTCCTTCTTTTTTTCGTAGAACTGCTTCCAGCTCGTGAATAGAGAAAGGTACATCTGTGTCAGTACTTGCCAATTTGGCTTGCAGTACTGATTGACGTCTCTGTCCTTGGAATTGTCTAAGAGAATGTTTAACATCCCGAGGGAGTGTGTCATGGGCGGCTCTGGTGACAAAGTGCCTGGCGAGATTTTTAGCTTCTTCATTAGG
>Ga0256913_10001857_pt1 | contig 10797 bp, 10 predicted proteins | sample Axial_MatmetaG_FD_185970 | JGI IMG/M metagenome (GOLD analysis project Ga0256913, IMG submission 185970) | Deep-sea worm associated microbial mat communities from Axial Seamount, Juan de Fuca Ridge, Pacific Ocean - Axial_Mat | ecosystem: Environmental > Aquatic > Marine > Oceanic > Microbial...
GATTTTGATAAAAATCAGATTGTTATTGAAACAATAGCAAAAGATGAAAAAGAAGCTGAAAAAAAACTTCAAGCAACTTTAGCTAAGGTTGTAACGATAGATACTAAAACTGCTATAGAAAAAGACCCTTTAGAGCAAAAACTAGCAAAAATAAAAAAGCCTGAAAATATTGTAAGTGCTAAGATAGACACCAAACCTATACTAGCACCTGTTGTATTTGACAAACCTCCTACATTAGAAAAAGTAAAAAAATATGTTTATAAAGAGGTAACTCCAAAAAAAATAAAAAAAGAACCATCTAAAAAAATAAAAAATAAATTTATTTATAAAGTTACAGTAGATTTACCAAAAGATACAACATATAAAAGATCAAGGTTTTATTTTAAAGATGTAAAATACAATTCTAAAAAACAAAATCTTCCTATCTCATTAGTTTTTGCAATAATGCATACCGAGAGTTGTTTTAATCCAAAAGCAACAAGTCATATACCAGCTTATGGACTTATGCAAATAGTTCCAAGAACTGCTGGAATTGATAGTTATAGATACTTATATAAAGTTAAAAAAATTCCTTCAAGAAGTTATCTTTACAATGCACAAAATAATATAAAACTTGGAAGTGCTTATCTTCATATTCTCTATTATAGCTATCTTAAAAAGATTAAAAATCCTCAAAGCAGGCTTTATTGCACTATTGCTGCTTACAATACTGGAGCTGGAAATATAGCATGGGCATTTACTAAAAGCTATAATGTCCAAAAAGCTGCAAAATTGATAAACCAGCTAACTCCTGAAGAAGTTTATAATAAACTATTAAAAGATTTAAAATATGATGAACCTAAACATTACCTAAAAAGAGTTAGAAAAAGAATGGATATTTATCATAAGATATATAAAGGATAATTACCCTTTATATAAATCAAAGTCCCATTTTTTTTGGGTTTAATATATTATTTGGGTCAAAAGCTTTTTTGATAGCCTTAAAAAGATTCATCTCCTCTTTTGTAAAAGCCATTGACATATAAGGGGCTTTTGCCAAACCTATGCCATGTTCTCCACTTAATGTTCCACCCAAATCAACGGTTGCTTGAAAAACTTCTTCAATAGCCTTATAACCTTTTTCCACCTCTTTTGGATTGCTTCCATCAACCATAACATTCGTATGAACATTCCCATCTCCAGTATGTCCAAAACATGGGATTTTTATATCATATTTATCAGCTATGGCATAAAATTTTTCTAAAAGTTCAGGTAAAACCGACCTTGGTACCGTTACATCTTCGTTTAGTTTTTTGCTTCCATATATACTTAATGAAGGGGAAGCATTTCTTCTAGCAAACCATAAATCGTTTGCCTCTTTTTGGTCTTTTGCTACTTTAAATGATCTACATCCGTTTTCTTTAAATACTTTTTCTATTTGAGATAGTTGAAAATTCAAATCATCTTCTAAATTTCCATCCACATCAGTTACAAGCAAAGCTCCAGCATCAACTGGTAATCCCTTTGAAAATTTTTCTTCAACTGCTCTTATAGTTAAGTTATCTAAAAACTCCATAGCAACTGGAGTTACTCCACTTGCCATCGTTTTATAAACCGCATTCATAGCATTACTAACACTATCAAAAACACCCATAGCAGTTTTTGTAAGTTTTGGTTTTGGGATTAATTTTAATGTTATCTCACTTAAAACCGCTAGTGTTCCCTCACTTGCTATTAAAATTCCAGCTATATTATAACCTGCGACATCTTTTATCGTTTTTTTACCGGCTCTTATAATATCTCCATTTGGAAGCACCGCTCTTATAGCCATAACATAATCTTTTGTTATACCATATTTTGCAGCTCTCATACCACCAGCATTTTCACTTACATTTCCACCAATTGTAGAGTATTCTTGACTTGCTGGGTCTGGTGGATAAAAAAGTCCAACCTCTTCAACTGCTCTTTGGAGGTCTTTATTTATAACTCCTGGTTGAACTCTTGCTACCATATTTTTCATATCTATTTCTAAGATTTTATTCATATGTTTTTCAAAACCTAAAATAATTCCACCTTCACTTGGCAATGCTCCACCAGTAAATCCACTTCCTGCACCTCTTGGAACTATAACTATACCTTGAGTATTACAATATTTTAAAATCTCACTTATATCTTCTTCATTTCTTGGAAAAACAACAGCATCTGGCTCAAAATGGTTTCTTGTTGCATCATAAGAGTATGCTATTAAATGAGCTTTATCATCATATACATTATCTTCACCAACTATCTCTTTAAGATGTAAAATATGTTTTTTATCCAAATTTTTCATAATTAATCCTCATCAAAATAGTCGTCATTATATTCTTCTAACAACTCTTTATAATATTGTTCATAATTCTCTATCTCATCACTACCTTCACCAAACCAATTTGCATCTATTTTTTCAACTCTGCTATAAAAAGGTTTTTGTGTTTTTTCTTGTTTTAAAGGAGCTTTTTGAACATTTAGAATTTTAAATGAATTACAATCAACCGTATAAAGATTCTTTTCTATATAAAAAAACACAAGTCCAACTGAAACATTATTACAAAAACCAGTAAAATCACTTTTTAATGGACTTGGATGACCATTGTATGAAAGAAGAGTTGCAAATACATCTGGATGGACAAATAACTCACCTTTCATCGCTTTAGTTAAAATATAGTATATCTCTTCATTTGGGGCTATTAAAAGTCCGCGATTATAACCAAAAGCTAAAATAACAATATCCCCTTTTTGAGCTTTATATTTTAAACTTGGTAAGTTATTATTTCTAAACATTGTAAAATCTAAAAGTTTTAATTTTGCTACTTTTGCTTCTTTGTCATAATCCACAACTCTAACACTATTAACTATTGTGCTTCTATTATTTGAAAGCTTATGAACAACAAAACCACTAATACCCTTTTGTATCTCATCTATCTTTATTGTAACTTCATCACCATTAACAGACTCTATCTCAGACTTTATATAGCTTCCAAAAAGTGATATACTAAACCATAATAAAATTAAAATATACTTCATAAATCTTCTTTCTTAATTTTTTTGATATTATATCAAACAAATATAAGATTTAGGAAACAATGCGAAGTGTTTGGTAAGCTTCTTGTAAGAGTTGAAATTTTTTTGTATAATAATCAACCATATAAGGTTCTTCTGCCATTATTTTATCTGGATGATATATCTTCACAAGCTTTTTATAGCTTTGTCTTATAACATCACGACTTGCTCCAATTGGTATCTCAAGAATAGTATAATATTTTAAGTTTTTATCTTTTTGATTATCTTTTACAAGGTCTCCGAAGCTATAAGATGAAAAATCACTATAAAGTGTGCTTAAAAATCTATGGTCATAAGTATATTGGATATCATAATGAAGTATATGCTTTTTACCCATTGCTCTTTCAAATCTTGATTTTGCTTTATAGGTTGAAACATCCAAAACCATAGATTGGTCAGTTCCTTTTTCCATATAAACATTAAGTTGAGACCTAAAATATGTCATTACCCAAGAATTGGGTTTATCTAAACTTATTAAAATTGTATCTTTATCATAAGCATAAAGATTTACTTTAACAATCTCAGGAGAATTAAGTTTATCAAGTTCTATTTTTATTGGATAATTACCAAATTTTAAAAGTGAACGAAGAAAAAATTCATGATTAAAATCATGTGTTTTTGCATGATGATGGGAAAGTGCTTTTATAAATTCTTCTCTTACTTCTTTTAAAGTATCATTTCTAAATATTAGAACAGATTTAGGTAAAAAAAGCATACTTTTTGCATGGTGATTTAAAAATTCTATCATCCATTGCTGATTTAAAGTATTAAAATCGGTTCTTACAAGGATAAGATTATTTTGAAGAACTATCTCCATGCTTTCCCTTTTAAGCTTTTATAACCTACACAGCAAAAACAGTTCCATTTTTTATATTTTCTATCAAATCCATAGGAGAAAGGGAAAAATTTACACCATTAAAATCTAAAGCACTCTTTACATGTAAAAGTGAACCACTTATAGATGCTTGAAGCGGTGAATAGCCTTGAGCTAATAATCCTGTTATTATACCAGCTAGCACATCTCCACTTCCACCTTTTGCTAATATGCTGTTTCCTTTGTCATTAATATAATAGTTATCATCTTTTGCGATTATAACATTTGCTCCTTTTAGCACAAGAACAATATTTGGATATCTTTTACAAAACATCTCTACATAATCAAATCTTTTTCTTTGCAGTTCATCAATATTGATATTTGCTATATTTAATAATTTTAAAAGAGCTGTAAATTCTTTTGGATGTGGAGTTAAGATAAGATTTTTTTGGTGCAAAAATTGTTTTATTTTTGGATTATAAAACATATCTGCATCTATAACTTTTGGTATATCATTTTCTAAAATATTTTGTAATTCTTCATCACCATAAATATTTCCAAGCCCCATACCAATTGCTAAAGCAGTAGCATTTAAAGGAAGTTGGGTTGTTTTCATAATTTCATACGGAATATTTACACTCTTACTTCTACATGTATAAATACTAACTAATCCACTTCCTACTCTTAAAGCACTAAGTGAAGCCAATATAGAAGCACCACTTTTTTCTCCTGATACTATTACACTATGCCCAAAAGTTCCTTTATGGGTATTTTTTCTCTCTCTTAATGGCAAAGCCAAATCTTTAAAATCTAAAAGTTTCCAATTTGATTTTGTCTCATATATTTTTCTATTTATTCCCAAATCTGCTACTTTTATATTCCCTACAAAATCCTTTGCTTCATCTAAAAACATCCCCTTTTTCAAAGCACCCATAGTTATTGTAGTATCAGCTATAAATGTATCTTTTTCGCAAATACCCGTCTTGCTAAGTCCACTTGGGACATCACATGATATTTTATAAGCTTTTAAGCTATTTAACTTTTTAAATATTTTACTTAAATTATCACCAAACTCTCCACTAAATCCAGTTCCAAGTACAGCATCAACAACTATATCACAATCAGTCGGAAGAAAATCTATAGGATTTATACCTAGTTTTTTTATCCTTTGAAATTGCAATTTTGCCATTTTTGATTTTGGTTCTTTAGCCAAATAAAGCATCACTTCATAATCACCATACAAAAGTCTCAAAAGAGTTATCCCATCAGCTCCATTATTTCCACTGCCAGTTACTATAAGTATTTTTGAATTTTTTTCAAAATTTTCTCTTATAAATTCTGCCATTGCTAAAGCAGCATGCTCCATAAGCAAATCTTCACTAAGTCCAAACTCTTCATAACATCTTCTATCTAAACTTCCAACTTCATCAAAAAGATTTTGCATTCTAAACCCCTAGTTTTTCAAGCTCTTCTTTTGCAGCTTTAAAAGAGGAATCTAATTCTAATGCTTTTTGGTATTCAACTTTTGCCTCTTCTTTATGATTTAAATCCAATAAAATATTTGCATAATTAAAATGATATATAGGGTTATTTTTATCAAGATAAATTGCCTCTTTTATATAAAAAGATGCTTTTTGATAATTTTTTAAAGCTCTATAATTTGAAGCCAATAAAGAGTATATAGCACTATCTTTATCATCTCCTTTTAGTGCATCTTCTAATGCTTCTATAGAATTTTGGTAATCTTTTAACTGATAAAGAATAAAACCAATCTTATAAAGTATTTCAGCATCAAATGGTTTATTGTAATTTGCTTCACGAAGAATTTTTAATGCTTCTTGTAAATTACCAGATTTATAAGCTTCATCAGCTTTTTCTATGAGTTCTTGTATTGTATATATAGTTTTATGGGTCCATTCTTTTATATCATTTTTTATGCCACCATCATCAAAAGGTTTTGGAGTTTTTGCAGAGTTATCATCAAGATTTTGTATATGTTTATAAACTTCATAAGCAAAATAAGCAGTAATTCCAAATAATATTAATTGAAAAATTGTCATTAGAAATCTCCCTTTAAACTTCTTTGTATATCTCTTTTTTGGTCTTTTGCTTTCAAATCTGCTCTTTTATCATGAAGTTTTTTCCCTTTTGCAATTGCGATTTTTAATTTTGCAAAATTTTTATGATTAAAGTAAATTGAAAGAGGAACAATTGTATATCCGTCTCTTTCTACAGCTTTTTTCAATTTTTCAATCTCTTTTTTATGAAGTAAAAGTTTTCTAGCACCCCTTTCTTCATGACCATAATAATGATGTGTAGTTTCAAGTCTGCCTATATGAGCATTAAATAAAGTAGGTTCATCTTTAACAATTTTAACAAAACTATCTTTTAGGTTTACTCTTTTTTGGCGAAGTGCTTTTACTTCACTTCCCTTTAGAACAAGTCCTGCTTCAAATGTTTCTATAATCTCATAATCATGATATGCTTTTTTATTTCTTGCGAGTGTTTCACCCATTTAATTACCTATTTTTTATGAAATTATATCATTTATTTTAAAAAAGCTACTTCCACTTCCACTAAAAAACCATCCGTCTTTTTGGTAAGTTTTTAATTTCGGATATAAAGAAAGAGCAGGTTTATATAAATCATTAGCTTGATAAATGTCAAATTTTTCTAAAGCCTCTTTTGAAGTTAACTCCAAAAACTTTTTTTCTTCATCTTTTGAGATGGGAGAAAAAAAATCGCTTCTATATTTTTTATAAACTAAAGGTGTGCTAATAGCGATTTTAGGGGTAATTGTTTTGATATCCAAAACATCCTCTTCAAACTTTTCAACTATCTCCCCTATCCCTCTAACATTTGCACTCTTATATCCATATATAAAAAAAGGAACATCAGCACCAACTCTAGCACCTATTGTTGAAAGTTCTTCAACACTTAATCCTAGTTTTAATCTCTCATTTGTCATCTTTAAAAAAGTGGCACTATCACTACTTCCACCACCTAAACCTGCAAAAGAGGGGATGTTTTTTATAACTCTTATACCGTAAGTTTCAAAAAATTCTTCTATTGTTTTATCTTTTGCATAAGCTAAAAGTTCCTTATATGCTTTATAGATGGTATTTTGCTCTACATCACAATCAAACTTCCCATCAATCACAAACTCTTTTTTATCTTTTTGAAAAAAATCAACCTCATCATATAAATCTTTTACAACCATAAACCTAGATGCTAAAGTATGATACCCATCCCTAACACCTGTTATTTTTAAAAAAATATTTACTTTTGCGAAAGCTTTTTGCATATTATTTTTTTTTCAATAGTTTTTTTAATGTAGATAATTCTGAAACAAAAGTGTGTTTAGAAGCTTCTTTATTTGCATCGGCTATATCTTTTGCAAGTTCATCTCTTATAATTCTTACATCATTTGGAGCATCAATTCCAATTTTTACTACACCTTTTTCAATAGAGATAATTTTTACATGTATATCATCCCCTATAAGGATTGATTCTTCCACTTTTCTTGCTAAAACTAACACATTATTCTCCCTAATTCGTATTTTATTTTTTTCTCTTTTATAGTTAAAACAGAGATAAAATCTCCACCATCTATAAAATAAGTCCCTTCATCTTGAACTTCAAAATCTTCTAAAGCAAGTTTCTTTCCAAGTTTGATATTTTGTATATCTTTTTTATAAAAATTTTGTTTTAGCCTCAAAGATGACTTAATATCTAAAGGTTTTTCATCTTCATAAACGAATCTTCCCTCGCTAACTCTTTCTAAAGAAGATAAAGCACCATCTACTCCAAGTTTTTTAGAAATCAATTCCCCTATACTTCTTATATAAGTTCCCTCGCTAACTTCAGCTTCAAATGTTACAAACGGATGGGTATAATGTAAAAAATTTATATTATATACCGTTGAAGTTATTTTTTTTAACTTAACTTCTTTTCCCTCTCTAGCTAAATCATAAGCCCTTTTTCCATCTATACTTTTTGCACTAAATATAGGAGGAGCATAAGTTAATTCCCCTTTAAAACTCTCCACTATCTCTTTTACATGTAAAACTTCAAAAGGTTTTAAAATATCCACACCTTTTACATTTTCGGTATCAAGCGAATCGCTTTTTAACCCCAGCCAAAGTGTAGCACGATATTTTTTTGGAGTTTTATCTAAAAATCTAAAAAGTTTGGTATAACTCCCAAATCCAATAATCAAAACACCTTTTGCAAAAGGGTCAAGTGTCCCGCTAAATCCTGCTTTTTTTACACTGTATTTTCGTTTTAACTGAGATAAAAATCTATTTGAACCAATTCCAGCAGGTTTATATGCTACAAAAAGTTGATTCACAGCTTCTCCACAAATGAAGAAAGTATTTCTCTTTTAGAGCCTCCAAAATTAATCGAAAGCTTATATTCTTTACCACTTTTACTAATTCCAGTAACTCTTCCTGCACCAAATATTTTATGACGAACCAAATCACCCTTTTTAAAGTTTGAAGTTTTCTCAACTTTTAAACTTCCCTCACAAAGTCCAGCCTCATTAAAAAAACGACTTTTTTCAAGTTCACTTCTTCTTCCTTTATAAAATCTGCTTTTAACATGTGAAAGTGTCAATGTATCTTTAGCTCTTGTAAAAGCCACATACCCAAGTCGTCTTTCCTCTTCTAAGTCACTTCCCTCTCCTATAATAGGTAAAAATCCCTCTTCAAGTCCAACTACAAATACATGAGAAAATTCAAGTCCTTTAGCAGCATGGATACTCATCATAAAAATAGATTCACCCTCTACTTCATCTTGGTCACTTTGAAGTGAAATGTCATTTAAAAATTCTATAAGTTCTGCTTCTGGATTATTTTTTATAAAATCTCTAAACAAAGCATAAAATTCATCTATATTTAAAATTTTCTCCGCTTCTTCTGGAGTATTTTTGTATATCTCTTTTATTTTAAAAGTATCTTCAAGCAAATCAACAAAGTCATACATAGATTTTTTTGTCATAGAAGCTACAAATTTAACATCTTCTACAAATTTTTTTAATGTTTGTGTATTTTTCTTTTTAACTAAAGATTCAAGTTCTTCAACTGTAGCATCATCAAGATATTCAAAAATAGACTTCGAATTTTTATGTGCTTGAAGCTCTATTTTTTCCAAACTTGCTTTACCTATTCCTCTTTTTGGTTTATTTATAATCCTTTTTAAGGAAAAATCATCATGGAAATTAACCATTACACGAAGATAACTAACTAAATCTTTTATTTCTGCCCTGTCATAAAATTTTAATCCACCTACTAGCTTATAATTAATTCCAGCTTTATTTAAACCTTCTTCTAATGATCTACTTAATACATTTACACGATAAAGTATAGCTATATCTTTATGCCTAATGCCATCATCCACAAGATTTTGGATATGTTTTGCAATTTTTTTTGATTCTTCATTTTCATCATTTGAATTAAGAACAACAACCTCTTTTCCATCGCCTCTTGTAGATTCTAGTTCTTTTCCTAGTCTACTTCTATTATGATTTATCAAAGTATTTGCTATTTTTAAAATCTGATTAGTTGAACGATAATTTTTTTGAAGTTTTATGATTTTAGCATCTTTAAAATCTTGGTCAAAATCTATTATATTTCTTATATGAGCGCCTCTCCAACCATATATACTTTGGTCATCATCACCAACTACACACAAATTTTTATGAGAATAACACAATTTTTTCAAAAGTTGTAATTGCAACTCATTTGTATCTTGATACTCATCTACCATAATATATTGATATTTATTTGATATTTGTTTTGTAAGTTCTGGAAATTCTTCAAGTATCTTGTAAGTTAATACTAACAAATCATCAAAATCTACTAAATTATTCTCTTTTAAATAGTTTTCATATTCTTCATAAGCTTTTGCAATTTGTTGATAATTAAAGACTTCAGCCTGTTTATAAACATCATCAGCACAAAGCAAAGAATTTTTATACCTTGAAATCTCACTTGATAAAAATTGTATAGGTATTTCATTATTGATTTTTTTTAAAATCTTTTTTTTATCATCAGTATCTATAACAACAAAATTATTTTCTCTTTTTAAAAGATGGATATTAAATTTTAAAAACAACAATCCAAATTTATGAAAGGTACAAAGTAGTGGTGGGTAAGTATCTCCTTTTATCATACCCAAAGCTCTATCTCTCATCTCTTTTGCAGCTTTATTTGTAAATGTTAATGTTAGAGTATTTGAAGCAGGTATCCCTACCTCATCTATAAGGTATGCCAATCTTGATACTATAGTTGTAGTTTTACCACTTCCAGCCCCTGCTAATATTAGCAAAGGTCCATCTATAGTTTGCACCGCTTCTTGTTGTTCTTCATTTAAGTTTTTTAATATCTCTTCCATCTTTAGTTCTTGTTTTTTACATTATTATACCCTAATTTCTGTAATACAAAAAAAGGAATTATATTTTTTTTAAAAACTATTGTAATTATTATTAACTTGAGTTATAATTATAAGTATAAATCAAACTTATAGGAATTATAATGTTAAGAGATTTTGCAAAACTACAAACATTTATGATTGTAATAAAAGAAAAAAGTTTTTCAAAAGCTTCAGCAAAGCTTGGAATATCTCAACCTGCGGTAACACAACAAATAAAATATATAGAAGACTATCTTGATACAAAAATAGTTAAAAGAAAGAAAAATGGAATTTTACTAACAAAAGAGGGAGAAGATTTATATAGAATTGTTCAAAAATTGGAAAAATGTATTCAAAACAGTGAAAGAGAACTATTAAAAATTATAGATAAAGAATTTACTTTTGTTATTGGAGCTTCATTTGCCATTGGAAACTATATTCTTCCAAATTACCTAAACGAAATCAAAAAAAGAATTAATAATGAAGTTCAT
>Ga0256913_10001858_pt1 | contig 10795 bp, 11 predicted proteins | sample Axial_MatmetaG_FD_185970 | JGI IMG/M metagenome (GOLD analysis project Ga0256913, IMG submission 185970) | Deep-sea worm associated microbial mat communities from Axial Seamount, Juan de Fuca Ridge, Pacific Ocean - Axial_Mat | ecosystem: Environmental > Aquatic > Marine > Oceanic > Microbial...
CGGGTGCGCATCGATCAGATGCTCACCTTTGGCTGGAAGATCCTGCTGCCCATCTCATTGCTCAACTTTCTCATCACTGCTGGAGTACTGGCCCTATGACCGAGTGCTGCTACATAAAGGAAATTCTTAAGGGGTTCAACAGCCTGCTTGTCGGCATGCGGGTGACCATGGCCAACATGTTTATCAAGCCCCATACCGTGCAGTGGCCTCGTGAAACCGCGCCGCTGCCACCCCTCTTTCGCGGCCATATCATGATGATCGCCAACGAGAAAACCGGTTTTCCAAAATGCATTGCCTGCACCTCCTGCGCCCGCAACTGCCCATCGCAGTGCATCGTGGTGACAGGCAAAAAACCCGAGGGCGAGAAAAAGAAACTGGCCGACCGGTTCGAACTCGATTTTACCAAGTGTTCCCTGTGCGGCATCTGCGTGGAGTCGTGCCCGGTCGGGGCCCTGGATTTTTCCAGGGATTATGCCCTGGCCTCCTACACGCGCGATGACTTCAACAGGATGGATTTGCTGGCAGGGCTGGCCAGCCCGTTTTGAGACCTGTTTTCCGATTTTTTCACCCATGACAGGACAAGAAAATGTTTGATACCGTGATTCACAACGTCTATTACCTCAGCTTTGCCATGATCCTGATTCTGGTGCTGGGCGGCGGCATCATCGCCGTGACCTCACAGAACCTGATCTACTGCTTTTTCGGTCTGGTCGCCTCCCTGCTCGGCGTGGCCGGGCTCTACTATAACCTGGGCAGCCCGCTGGTGGCGGTCATGCAGATCATGATCTATATCGGCGCGGTCTGCGTGGCCATTGCCTTTGGTGTCTCCCTGACCAGAAAGGCGGGCGACGAGGGGGTCAATCCGCCCGATATCAAGGCCGCCATTCCCATTGTCCTGGTCACGGCCATGCTCGGTTCGACCATCAAGGGACTGGAGGGCCGCCATATCGTGGCCTCGGCCCACAAGATCGACGAGAGCCGCATCGGCTGGATGCTTTTAAAAGAGTATCTCTTTCCCTTTGAAATTATTTCCATTCTCCTCACCGTAGCCGTTATCGGCGCCGTGACCATCGCCCTTATCAACAGGAGGATCTGAGCATGGAATTTCTCGCCACCCTGCCCAACAACCTGCTGCTCTACGTGGTCGTGGCCCATGCCCTTTTTGCCATCGGCCTGTACGGCATGCTCTTTCGCCGCACCCTGATCGGTTTTCTCATCTCGCTTGAGCTGCTTCTCCAGGGGGTGGGTATTAACATCATGGCCTTTGGCACCTATCTGGTCGAGGATCCCATGCAGGCCCGGATCACGACCCTGTTCATCATCGGCATTGCCGCTGCCGAGGCTGCCGTGTTTCTTGGCATTGCCGTGGCCGTGTTCAGGAATTATCAGACCATTGGCGTCGATGATCTGAGCAAGCTGAAAGGATGATCGCCCCTGGGATTCAGGAGTAAGTCGTCACGGGCACCCTGTCTTTGCACAGGCGTGGTTGCCCATATAGCGGGCTATAATGAACAACCACGCCTGCACAAATCCAGGGCACCCATGCCAACTTACGCGTTACGAGGTAATGAAATTTTATAGTTACTAACCCTGCGAGTAGATACATTCAGGAAGTAGTAAACGAGAACAAAACAGGGGTGGGCACGACCCATCCGTTGTAAACAAGGTCACATTTTTGCTGGGCAACGCCCGCCCCACAGCGCTCTTATGCTGTTGAATCTGTAAAGGAATTCATGGTGGAACAGACAACATTTTCTCTCATACCCGTTTTCGTGGTCGCCGTTTCCCTGGTCGGGGCCGGCCTGATCATGCTTTTCCGCGACGACCCGGATCGGCGGGAAACCGTCTCCGTGGTCACCGGCGTGATCAAGTTTCTCCTGGTGCTCGCCATGGTGCCCACTATCCTCCACGGCGAGGTGATCCGCTGCCATATCGTCGAGGTGCTGCCCGGCTGTTCCCTGGTTTTCCGGGTGGATGGCTTTTCCATGGTCTTTGCCCTGATCTCCTCCTTTCTCTGGATTTTGACCACCTTTTACTCGGTGGGCTACATGCGCGGGCTTAACGAGCACGCCCAGACCAGGTATTACACCTGTTTCGCCCTGACCCTGTCCGGCGCGCTCGGCGTGGCCATGTCCGGATCGCTGTTCACCATGTACCTCTTCTACGAGCTGGTCTCCATCTTCACCTATCCCCTGGTCATGCACCACGAGGACGGCGAGGCCAGGTGGGGCGCCAATAAGTATCTGGTCTACCTGATGGGAACGGGCAAGCTCTTTTTTCTCACCGCCCTGGTCATCACCTATGTGATATCCGGCAACCTCGATTTCGGCCCGCACGGGATCCTGCCCCATGACGCCAACCCGACCCTGCTCATTGTCCTTTTTATTCTCTTTGTGGCCGGCATTGCCAAGTCGGGCGTGATACCGCTCCACTCCTGGCTGCCCTCGGCCATGGTCGCCCCGACCCCGGTTTCGGCCCTGCTCCATGCCGTGGCCGTGGTCAAGGTGGGCGTCTTCTGCGTGGCCCGGGTTATCTATAACGTCTATGGTCCGGACCTGATGCGCCAGCTCGGCCTGGTCATGCCCACCGCCTATTTCTTCTCGGCCACCATCCTGATCGCCTCGATGATCGCGCTCACCCATGATAATCTCAAGGCGCGGCTCGCCTATTCCACGGTCAGTCAGCTTGCCTACATTACCCTGGGATTTGCCCTGGTATCGGTCAACTCCATGACCGGCGGCGCCATCCACATCGCCAACCACGCCTTTTCCAAGATCACGCTCTTTTACTGCGCCGGCGCCATCTTTGTCGCCACGGGCAAGAAGTATATCTCGCAGTTAAACGGCATTGGCCGCTCCATGCCCATCACCATGACCGCCTTTACCATCGGCGCCTTTTCCATGATCGGCGTGCCGGGCACGGCCGGCTTTATCTCCAAGTGGTTTCTCGGCCTGGGCACCCTGGATGACCATTCCATCCTGTTGCTCGTCTTTATCCTGACCAGTTCGCTGTTAAACGCCGGTTATTTTCTGCCCATCATCTACCGCGCCTTTTTTCTCAAACAGGCCGCGGAGGACAGAGACCTGCGCGAGGCGCCCCGGTTCATGGTGGTGCCCCTGGCCATTACCGCGGCCCTGACCATCTTTTTCGGCTTTTTTCCGCAACCATTTCTCTGGCTTATCGGGGAGGTGCTCTCATGATCGTCCGTTTTATTTCCCTGCTCCGCCAACACTACGGCCTGGTGCAAAAGGGGTTCTGTGTGCTGCTGGGCCTGCTTGTGCTTGGTGATTTGTTCGTGCCCAGGCATCATATCCATTTTCTCGGCGATGAAATACCGGGGTTCTGGTCCCTGTTCGGCTTTCTGGCCTGCGCGATCATTATCATTGGTTCCAAGTGGCTGGGCCATGCCTGGCTGTTTCGGCCGGAAGATTACTATGACAGACAAGGAAAAAAGTAATGAATCCCTTTTTTTTCCATCCGGCAATTCTCTTCTTCGCGGCCCTGCCCGTTGTTCCCTGGCTGAAGGGCGTCTGGCGCAGCGCTTTTGTTATCGCGGTTCCGCTTGTCGCCTTCACCATTGTCATTGGCCTTGAGCCTGGCATGCACGGGGTGATCGATGTGCATGGCCTGCAACTGGTCTTTGGCAGGGTGGACAAGCTGGCCCTTGTCTTTGCCAACGTCTTTACCCTGATGGCGGTGATCGGCGCCATCTACGGCCTGCACGTGAAGGAACCATGGCAGCAGGTGGCCTCCATGGGCTATGTGGGCTCGGCCCTGGGCTGCGTCTTTGCCGGCGATTTTCTGACCCTGTTTCTCTTCTGGGAGGGGCTGATGGTCTTTTCCACGGCCCTGGTCTTCCTGCGCAGGACCGAACAGTCCACCAAGGCCGGCTACCGCTATTTTCTGGTCCATGTCAGCGGCGGCCTGCTCCTTCTGGGCGGTATCTTTCTCCATTTTCACCAGACCGGATCCATCGCCTTTACCGCCTTTGACCCGGATCATGCCGGACTGGCCCAGTACCTGATCCTGGCCGGATTTCTGCTCAACGCGGCCGTGCCGCCCCTGCATGCCTGGCTGCCGGACGCCTATGGTTCCGCCACCGTGGTCGGCTCGGTGTTTATGTGCGCCTATACCACCAAAACCGCGGTCTATGCCCTGATCCGCTGCTTTCCCGGTTTTGAGATTCTCATAGTCCTTGGCGTTGTCATGGCCCTGTACGGTGTTGTCTACGCGGTGCTGGAAAACGATGCCCGGCGGCTGCTGTCCTATCATATCATCAGCCAGGTGGGGTACATGGTCACCGGCGTGGGCATTGGCACGGCCCTGTCCTTAAACGGTGCCTGCGCCCATGCCTATGCCCATATCCTCTACAAGGCCCTTTTGTTCATGGGCGTGGGCGGTGTGCTCCAGGTGACCGGACGTTCCCGCTTTTCCGAGCTGGGCGGCCTGTGGAAGTACATGCCCTATACCCTGTTTTTCACCCTGATCGGCGGGTTGTCCATCTCCGCCTTTCCGCTCTTCTCCGGTTTTGTCTCCAAGTCCATGGTCATCTCCGGGGCCTGGGAGGATCATCTCCAGTGGGCGGCCCTGGGCCTGACCCTGGCCTCGGCCGGTACCTTTCTGCACACCGGCCTCAAGGTGCCCTATTTTATCTGGTTCTGGCGCGATAAGCCCTCCTTTGAGCCGCCCAAAAAAGATGCGCCCCTGAACATGCTCATTGCCATGGGTATAGCCGCTTACTACTGCGTGCTCATCGGTGTCAATCCGGGCGGACTGTACAGACTGCTCCCCTTTGACGCCACCTATCATCCCTACTCCAGCTACCATGTCATGGAGTCGATGCAGATCCTGCTCTTCACCATGTTGGGCTTTTTTCTGCTCATCAAAAAGCTCTATCCCGAACCCAAGGTGGGGCTGGATCTGGACTGGTTTTACCGGCGCGGGGCCGGCTATTTTCTGGCCTTCTGTTTTCATGTGCTCAAGATGCTTGACGAGCAGGTGATCAAAAACCTGCACCGCAACCTGGCCCTGCCGCTGCTGCGCGGGTTTGCCCGGGTGGCCAACTGGAATGATCAGCGGGTGGTGGATGGCGTGGTCGATAACTCGGCCGCCGCCGTGCTGCGCCTTGGCGACCATATGCGGGTCTTCATGCAGCCGGGCATCCTGTCGCGCTATATCGCCCGCACCCTGACCGTGCTGGCCGGCATCGCGCTTTTGGCCCTCTATTTACGATAATCAGCAACCCCATGTAACGAGCATCCCGGCACACCGGGACAACGAATGGATGAAAGCCGGTACCCTCAAGACGGACATGGCCGGGCTTTCAAAATAAAAATATGCCAATGAATCCACTTGCCACTCTCAACGAGTCAACACTCGGTTATCCGATTTTAAGCCTGATCATTTTTCTGCCGGTTGTCGCGGCGGGACTGCTGGCCTTTATCCGGGATGAGGAACAGAGCCGCTGGTTCAGCCTGATCGTGCTTACCCTGACCTTTATCTTTTCCCTGCCCCTGTATGGAAAATTTCAGGTCGGTCTGCCCGGTTTTCAGTTCGTCGAACAGCATGCCTGGATCCCAAAGTTCGGGCTCAGTTATCTGCTCGGCGTGGACGGCATATCCCTGCCGCTGGTGCTGCTGACCACCTTTCTCGGGCCGGTAACCGTGCTCTGCTCCTGGCGCTATATCACCCACCGGGTGCGCGAGTGCATGGCCTGCCTGCTGCTGACCCAGGGTATCCTCACCGGCGTGTTCGTGGCCCTGGACATGGTACTCTTCTACTTTTTCTGGGAGGCGATGCTGGTGCCCATGTTCCTGCTCATCGCCATCTGGGGCGGGCCAAGAAGGATGTATGCGGCCATCAAGTTCGTTCTCTACACCCTGGCCGGTTCCATCTTCCTGCTGGTGGCCATTGTCGGCCTCTATATCCAGGCCGGCAGCTTCGCCTATCCGGCCCTGGTCGGCCTGCACATGCCCGGCAACTGGGAGTTGTGGATATTTCTGGCCCTGTTGGTCGGCTTTGCGGTCAAGATTCCCATGGTGCCGCTGCATACCTGGCTGCCTGCCGCCCATGTCGAGGCGCCCACCGCCGGTTCGGTTATCCTGGCCTCGGTGCTGCTCAAGATGGGCACCTATGGCCTGCTCCGTTTCAACCTGGTTCTGGCCCCCAATGCTGCGGTGGCCGTGGCGCCGTACCTGATCGTCTTTTCAGTGGTGGCCATCCTGTATGGCGGCCTGCTCTCCCTGGCCCAGGAGGATATCAAGAAACTGATCGCTTATTCCTCGGTTTCGCACATGGGCTTTGTCACCCTGGGTCTGAGCGTGCTTAACCTGCAGGGGTTCCAGGGTGCCATGCTGCAGATGATCAACCACGGCCTGACCACGGGCGGGCTTTTTCTTTTGGCCGGCATGCTCTACGAACGCACCCATTCCCGGGAGCTCTCTGTCAATGCCGGCCTGGGACGGCTCATGCCCGGCTTTGTCTTCTTTCTCGGGATCTACTCGCTTTCCTCGCTGGCCTTTCCGGGTACCGCCTCCTTTGTGGGCGAGTTTCTCTGCCTCTCCGGCGCCTTTGCCCATTCCCTGCGGGTGGGGGCCTGGGTGATCCCTGGCGCGCTTCTGGCTGCCGCCTACATGTTCCGCATGTTTATTACCGTGACCTGGGGATCGGGCGGGGCAACGGACAAGGCCAGGGACATCAATCCGCGTGAGTGGGCCAGCCTGCTGCCGCCCGCGCTGCTGGTCATCCTGTTCGGATTTTACCCGGCCCCGCTTCTCAAGATGATGAACCCTGTGCTGACCGAGATCATCAAGCGGCTGCCCACGGAAAAAACCATCGATATTGCCAATTTGATTACCAGTTCTCTGCACGGACTGCTGAACTGACGAGGCCCATCTATGCTATACGGAATTCTTCCAGAAATAATCATCAGCTGCGCGGCACTTTTCTTTTTCGGCTGCGCCCTGTTTGACTACAAAAAGATCTTTCCCTGGGCCGTGGGATTCGGGGTGGCCGCCACCCTGTCCAACCTGGTCAGCCTGCACGCGATCCACCATCCCATGTTCCACGGCGCCTTTATGGTGGATGGTTTTTCGAGGTTTTTCAGTTTCCTGATCTGCGCCTCTTTTCTCCTTGCCTGTGTGATCGCGGGCCAGCTCAAACAGACCGATCAGGAGAAGATCGGCGAGTTTTTCTTCTTTGTCTCGGTGGGCACCCTGGGGCTTCTGATCGTCACCGGCGCCACCGAACTGCTGACCCTGTTTATTGGTCTTGAGATCTCCTCCTATCCGCTTTTTATTGTCGCCTCTTATCGCAAGGGGTTTGGATTTCAGTTTGAATCCGTGGCCAAGTATATGATATTCGGGGCCGTGTCCATGGCCTTTATGCTCTACGGCATCACCTATCTCTACGGCGCCTTCGGCTCCACCTTTTTTAAAGATATTATTCCGGCGATACCGCAGCATCTCGATGATCCCATGGCCATCCTCGGCGTGATCCTGTTCATGGCCGGACTGCTCTACAAGCTGGCCGCCTTTCCTTTCCACTTCTGGGCCCCGGATGTCTATGCCGGCGCAGCCGCCGAGGTGGTGGCCTTTATCGCGGCCCTGCCCAAGCTGGCCGCGGTGGCCCTGCTGGTCCGTCTTTCCTCCATGTTCATCGGCATGGATGGCCTGGTGCCGGTGCTGACCATCCTCTCCATCCTTTCCATGACCCTGGGTAATCTCATGGCCCTGGCCCAGAAGGAGCTCAAACGCCTTTTGGCCTATTCCGCGGTTTCCCACGCCGGTTACATCATGCTGGGCCTGCTCGCTCCCGGTGACGGCGGCCTGGACGCAGCCCTTTTTTACGGGGCCGTGTACGCGCTCATGACCCTGGCTGCCTTTCTCATCGCCATCCAGGTGGCCGGCGACGAGCACGATATCCCCCTGGAAAACCTGCGCGGCCTGTGGAACCGATCCCCTGTTCTCGCCATCATGCTGGCCATCACCTTTGTTTCCCTGGCCGGGCTGCCGCCCACGGCCGGTTTCACCGGCAAGCTCTTTTTACTGATGTCGGTCTGGAAGGCGGGTTATTTCTGGCCGGTCATGGCTGCGGTCCTCAACACCCTGCTCGGCATCTTCTTTTACCTGCGGGTCATCAAGATCAGCCTGGTGGGCGATGGCGAGAACGAATCCGTGCCCCTTGAAATGCCGGCCCATATCCGACCCCTGGCCATTGGCCTGGGCGCATTACTGCTCTATCTGGGGCTCATGCCCGGCAGCCTGCTTGAACTGGCCGGCCGCGCCGTGCAGTGTTTGTAAAAAAGAACTTCTTCCCAAGAGCAAGATAAAGGGGAGCTGGTTGTAAACCAGCTCCCCTTATTTGTGTCTGAAAACCGGCCTGGATCAGTTTCGCGAGCCGTGTTATTTTTATGGGCACGACCATTCCGCGACAGATCGTGGAATGGTCGCGACTGTTCCACGATTTTTCCTCGTTACACCGCTCCGCGGTGTAATGTTCTCCCTGGCGCTCTGCGCCATCTCCAACATGGCCGATCAATGTCCCGCGTTGTAACTGTCTGTGGGGCGAGCGCCGCCCCTTCCTGTTTTCTGAGGATCGGTGGTAATCAAAAAAAACGCCCCGGAAGCCGGCAGGCTTCCGGGGCGTGGTTGACCAGAAAAAAGCGGGGAGAAATTCAGTCCAGCTTTTCCATTTCCCGGCCGCAGCAGTTAGGCACCGGGTCGCCTGGTTTTAAATGCGCGTACTTGTTACAGATGGCGCAGTAGACCGTGCACTCCTCTTGTACGGTGTCCTCGCTGTAATGGGTCTGGCCGCCGGGTACGTTTTCGATCACGAACCGGGCGATATTTGACTTGGTGGGGATATACTCGCCGATGGGTTCGAGTTTTTTCGAGTCCTGGATACAGTCCACCACCACCCGCCACAGGGTTTCCATGTCCGCGGTTTCCTGCGGGGTTTCGGGGTGGAATTCAACGACGTTTTTATCAACCAGTATTTTCATGGATTCTCCATATTGGTCAGGGTTATATGATCTTCTCGACCGAGGCAATTTCCTTGCCGGCCAGGAAGTCGTTCAGGGTGTCGCCGACCGTATGCCCCAGCTCGACACATTCCTTCAGGCTGTCGTGTTCCGGCACATACTGCACCTTGAGGCCGGGGTGGCAGATGGTGAACTTCATCTCGGTCATGGCCTGGTTCATCAGCTTGACCGCCTCACCTGACCAGCCGTAGGAGCCGAATGCGGCGCCGATCTTGTTGGTGGGCCGCAGACCGCGCATGTACATGAGAAAACCGGCCATGCGCGGCAGCATGCCGTTGTTCAGGGTCGAACACCCCAGGACAATGGCGCTGGCCTCGAGGACATCGGTCATGACATCACTGCGGTGGTTGACCTGCAGATTAAGCAGCTTGTAATGGATGCCCCGATCCAGAAGTCCCTCGGCCACGCCCTTTGCCATCATCCTGGTGGAATCCCACATGGTATCGTAGATGACCAGGGCATTGCCCTTGCCCTCGTGCACGCACCAGCGGCCGTAGGCCTCCAGGATCTTGTCGATGTGACTGCGCCAGACAACACCGTGGTCCGGGGCGATCATCTTGATGGGCAGATTCATCTCCGCCACCTTGGCCAGCAGTTTTTTGACCAGGGGTGAGTAGAGGGTGAGGATATTGGCGTAATACTTGGTGCTTTCGTGCATGAGCACGTCGAAGTTCACCTCGTCGTCAAAGCGCTCGCTGGTGGCAAGATGCTCGCCAAAGGCGTCGCTGGAAAAGAGGATCTGGTCCTCTTTTATGTAGGTGAACATGGAGTCGGGCCAGTGCAGCATGCGGGTCTCGAGAAAGCTCAGGGTCTTCTCGCCCAGGCTGATATCCTCGCCCGGGGTGACCACATGATAGGGCCAGTCCTCCTGGTGAAAGTGTTTGAGCAGGGCCTTCTGGCCCATCTTGGAGCAGATGATCTTCTCCGGGTTGACCTCTTTGACCACCTCGGGCAGGGAACCGGAGTGGTCCATTTCCACATGGTTGACCACGATATAGTCGATCTTTTTCGGGTCAATGATGTTGCGGATATGGTGCATCAGTTCCGAGCGGTACGGTTTTTTGACCGTATCGATCAGGGTCACCTTTTCATCGATGATCAGGTAGGCGTTGTATGTGGTGCCCCGGTTGGTGGAATAGCCATGAAAGTCACGGGTCAGCCAGTCAATGGCGCCCACCCAGTACACGTTTTTGGTAAGTTCTATTTTCTTCACTTGGGGTTCTCCTCCTTCGCGCAGGTATAAAGGATAATTACGATGATGATTGGATATGGTTTATTGCGGATTCAACAGGAAGAATGCCTGCCAGCCTTGTTCCTGTTGGGCGGGGGGCTGCCCGATGTTCTCAGAACGTAATAATCGAGTAGCCGTTTTCTATGTATTCGGCCATGGACGGATGGCCGGACATATCGCCGATCAGGGCCACGCCTTCTTTTTCCACCTCGGCGGCCACGCCGAGTTTGCTGGAGCAGGCCCGGCAGGCGCCGACAATGATGTTTTTCTCCCGCGCCCTGGTGTAGAGCTGGTGGAGAAAGTGGTCTGGCCTGGCCATTTCAGAAACGAGTTTGACGGCCTCGCCCTCGATGATGATCTTGCCTTCAAGCCCCTTTTCCGCCAGATCAAGGCCGTTTAAAAGGACGTGGACAAAGCACATCGGGTCGCCGCGAAAGGCGAAAAGAGCTGTCTTGGTCATGATCCTTGCTCCATATTTATATTAAAAGCAAATCGCCCCAAATATTACGGAGGCGGGAGTGACA
>Ga0256913_10001859_pt1 | contig 10792 bp, 12 predicted proteins | sample Axial_MatmetaG_FD_185970 | JGI IMG/M metagenome (GOLD analysis project Ga0256913, IMG submission 185970) | Deep-sea worm associated microbial mat communities from Axial Seamount, Juan de Fuca Ridge, Pacific Ocean - Axial_Mat | ecosystem: Environmental > Aquatic > Marine > Oceanic > Microbial...
TACATATGGTAAACGCGCCCACCGGTAAGTTCCTCAAAAAGGTCGAGAATATAGTCGCGGTCGCCCACACTCCACTGCGGCATTGTATATAATCCGGCTGAACCATTCTGACCTCCAAACCACAACAGGTAACTTGCCAGACGACTCAACTCCATCATCATTGTTCTAATCCATTCGGCTCGCTCCGGCACTACTCTGCCTTCTATTTCTTCCACCGCACGCGAATAGTTTAACTCATTCGGGTCGGGTTCGGGAACACAAATCCGGCAAACAATGGTAAAACTTTGCAGCCAGTTTCTTCCCTCCATCAGTTTTTCGAAACCGCGATGCAGGTACCCCACGTGAGTTTCGGCCTTTACAATTGTATCGCCCTCCACTTTCAGTTTTATCATCATATTCCCCGTAATTCCGGGGTGCTGTGGTCCTAAATATAGTGTTGTCGCTTTTTCTCTCATATTTTCAATGTTAAAAAGACCGAGTTTGTTTCTCTTCTCTTAAAATCAATCTCTCGAATATTTTTTTGCAAAGTCGGGAATCTCTTCGCCGCTGCGTTTTATAATTTCCTCCCGCACATTTCCGGCATCTTCACGTCCTTTTCTGAATGTGAAGTTATCATCCACAAATTCTATTGTATCGAAATCGCGGCGCATTGGTGGCATATCTTCCCAGTCTTCAAGAATAAATTCCTGAGCACCAACCAGTCCGTTAAACTGAATGCCGTACATTTCGCGAATTTCGCGTTCGTAAGTATTTGCCTGTTTCCAAATCATATCAATATTGTCGATTTCGGCGTTCTCGCGGTTTACCATTGTTTTTACAAACAACTGAACCTTATCGGCAGGAGACCAAAGAATATAGATAATCTCGAATTTATTTTTTTCTATCCAATCGACACACGACATATGCGACAAATGAATATAACCGAGTTGCGATTTGGCATACGACAGAACAGACGGAATCAGCTCTTTTTCAACCGAAACACTCACCCGCCGCTCGCGCACAACTTTGCCCGTGCAGTTTTTAAAGGTCTGTTCCAACAGCTGAACCAACTGCTGCTCTTTTTCTAAAATTTTATCAGTCATTTTCCAGTAATTTATTGTTTTATAAAAACAGGCTACCAGTTGTAATCCGGCATTTTCCAGTTTTTAATGACTTTCCTTTGATTCTCGCGATACCACTCCAGATTTTCCTTGTATTGCTCTGCACCGTTTGCTTTGCCCTCTTTAATAAGGTTTTGCAATTCTATAAAACCTGTAATAACAGCTTCGGGGCGCGGCATACAACCGTTAATATATACATCAACCGGAATATAATCGGACAAAATTTTGACGGTGTTGTACGAGTCCCAATACATTCCTCCGTTAATGGTACAACTTCCAAAACCGATAACATATTTCGGGTCTTGCATTTGCTCGTAGGCTCGAATTACCCGTTTCAGGGTTTTTGTAGCAAGGTAGCCTGTTATCAGAAGCACATCGGCCTGACGCGGTGTTGCCATTCCCCTGATTCCAAATCGTTCGGCATCGTAGCGCGAAGTCGTTGTTGGTGGAATTTCAATAGCACCACACCCTGTTCCGTAGGCCAACATAAAAAGTGAATGTTTACGTGAAAAATCCTGAATTATATCAGCAATCTTTCGCGAATTTTTATCATTTATCATCTTTTCAGATTTTATTTTTATCTAACAAAAACGGCATAAATAACTCCAACTATTCCAAAGAAAGTAGGCCATCCCCAAAAATAGCGGATAGACTGCTCGGTACGATACCGCGGACTTACAATGCCATAAAGAACGGGAATCATATAAAGGGTAAAGGTTTTAACAACCAGCATAATCAGGTTTGCAGCACCACCCAAAAAAACATCGACAATAAGTACGAGTTTTACGAATGAGAATATGGAACCTGAAGACATCATTAATGCAAGGTATTTTCCGCCAAATTCGGATGCCGGCCCCGAAGACAACTCTGAAGGTGCAAAAGGAACATCGAAAGGAGCATAGTGAAACATACCCAACATAGCTAAAACAGCTGCAATAAATGCAAACGGAGATTCGAACATCATCCAGGTTCCGTTTGAAACCTGAAAATCAACCAGTCCGGTTAACGATGTGGTTTTGGTTTGAAGCATTAATGCAACAATAGCCAATACCCAGGGAATTTCGTAGCCTACCATTTGCGACAGTCCACGCGAAACTCCGATGGCAGAATTGGGGTTACCGGTTTGTCCGGCTCCAAGTGCCATCCCAAGCGAGCCAAAAACCATCATATAAAGCAGGAATATCAAGTCGCCTTTAAAGTTCAGATTTTCGAACCAGACACACCAACCCGTACCATTTAAAATGGGGATGAACATTAAACTGGTAACCGATGCGGTAATTGCAAAAGCCGGTCCGAGATGCTGCATCCAACCGTGGTTAATGGCTGTTTTTTTACTGTAGAGTTTTAAAATGTCGAGAAAATTCTGATAAACAGGCGGGCCAACTCTGTTTTGAACCCGGGCTGTAATTTTACGAACAAAACCACCATAAAAAACACCAACCACAAAAGCCAGTAGCACGGTGGCTAAAAATCCTACTATTGTTATCCAAATGTTCATATCCTAATTTCTAAATATTCAATCGATTACAAAAATATCTGCTTCGAAAACAGAATCAATATCACCAAAAATACAATTACATAAAGGGCATAAGTTTGTCCGTTTCCGGTATAAAACCGTCGTAAGAAGTTAAAGAAAGATTCAAGTCCTTCACCCAAATGGTTGTAATAAAAATCCATTGTACGTTTCATTACCGGTGCAATTGCCCGTTCGAACGGCTTATAAAAATCAACTGCATAGGTAAGATTTTCGTTTTCTGTCGGTATCTCTCCCGAAGTGTGAATGTCTTTTGTAGTTACATAGCGGGTCTGTTTTCTGTTCCACAAGCCGAGATAAATAAATGCCAGCATAAAAACGGTACCGATTACCGTAATTATCGACAGCGTATCGATGTGGTCGCCCCAACCGTTACCAAGCACAGTCATACTCCAGTCAACATTTCCCATTCCGAGTGTCTCCATTCCTTTTGCAATCGGCTCGAAAAGCAGCCCTGGAAATACACCGAAAACAAACAGTAAAAGTGCCATAAACATCATTGGAATAACCATTGTTGCCGGTGCCTCTTTTACGTTTTCAAACTCTTTCTCTTCCTGCCCCAGGAAAAGCCCGAACAAGAAACGGTAACAATATAAAAATGCAGCTGTAGAGCTAAGGAATGCCATTATCACAAGAAAATAGTGGTCGGAAACAATTAACGATTCGTAGAACATCCATTTTCCCACAAAACCTGCCAACGGCGGAATTCCGGCCAGTGCAATAATACTTATCAGTGCGGCCACAAAAGTCCACGGCATTTTGCGGATTAATGCACCCAGTTTTGTCATATCGGTTGTTCCGGCCTGGCGCTCAACGGCTCCCACAACCAAAAACAAAGTTCCTTTAAAAATAGTATGAACCACGGCAAGAAACAGTGCCGCCATTACCGACAGTTTTGTTCCAACGGCAAGTCCCATTACAATGTAACCCAGCTGGCCAATTGAAGAGTAGGCAAGCAGCTTTTTAGCATCGGTTTGAATGACGGCGTAAAACGTTGCGATAACACCCGTAATTCCGCCCAGCCACGCTAAAACATTACTGATATAAAATGTATTTGTTCCGAAAGTTTCGCTGCTGGTTGCAAAAACCGAGATTAAAACAATTCCCATTCCGAAGATTCCCATTTTCGAAAGCAGTCCCGAAAACACGGAAGTGTACGACATTGGCGAATCGGAATAGGCGCGCGGTGCCCAAACGTGCAGCGGCATAACTGCGGCTTTCACCCCGAAAGTGATGAGCAGCAAAACACCAACCATAGTTTGTTGTTGCAGGGCAAATGTCGGGAAATGCGAAATTAAATCGGCAATAAGAACCGTTCCCATTTGTGCCTTCATAAAAACAATGGCGAGCAGCATCGAGTAGCCGCCAATTGCACTGAAAATCATGTATTTTATACCAACACGTCCTTCGCTTAATCCTTGATAAACAACAATAAGGAACGACGACCAGGTCATTATTTCCCAGAAAATAAAGAGCGAGATAAAATCGCGACTAAAAATAATTCCCATCATTGCGGCAATGGAGAACATAAAATTCAGATAGAAATATCCAAGCCGGTCTTTCCCTTTCATATAAGAAATGGAGTACAACATAACCAGCGAAGAGAAGCTCAGAATCAATGCTCCGAAAATCCAGCTGTAGTTGTTAATTTCCATACTCAGCTGCATTCCACCGAGTGTAAAATTCAGATTATCGGCGGTGCCGATTCCTGTAAAAAACAGTACCGCAGCGGCAACCGTTGCAACAAAAGCTGTGAGTCCGGAGAGCTGTGAGTTCACCCTGTTCAGTAAAAACGAAAGAACTCCCCCTCCCGACAAAATCAATAATATTAAAACTATGTTGTTCATCTTAAACGAATTTCAGATTATAACTATTAATGCCCCAGCACATTCGAAATGTACGCTCCTTTATCTAACAATGTATCGGCTGCCCTGTGCAGGAAACCGGTAATCAGGTCGGGGTAAAAACCAACCACCAAAATTACTGCTGCCAGAACGGTCATCGAAAAATAGCCTCCAAAAGTGGGTTTGTGCACCACTTCTTCATCGGTAGGTTTGCCAAAATAGAGTTTGGCAACCACGCGGAAATAGTAAACAATTTCGACAATCGAAACCATCAGAATAATTGCTACCAGTGCGAGCATCGACTCGTCGGCTGCTGCAATAAGAATATACAGTTTACTCCAGAAACCGGAAAACGGCGGCAGCCCTACAATTGCAAAAGCGCCGAGCGAAAAGAGAAATCCCATATATGGAAATTTCTTTCCAATTCCCGACAGTCCGTTAATTTCTTTTGAAGTTGAATTGTACACAAAAAAGCTTCCCGACATAAAGAGCAAACTCTTAATTACGGCGTGGTTAAACATCAGGAAAAGTGCACCAAAAACCGCTTCTTTCGTACCAATTCCGAAAGCGATTAAAACAAATCCCATCTGCCCGATTGACGAGTAGGCAAGCATCCGTTTCAGGTTGGTCTGTTTCATAGCAGCAAACTCGGCGATAACGAGTGTAATAATTCCCATTACAATTAAATACTGGTACGCGCCCTGAATATCGAAGAGTGTAAAAATTACTCTGATAAGCGAGTAAACTCCGGCTTTAACAACCAATGCGGCAAATGTTGCTCCCACGGGGCTCGGCGACTGCGAATATGCGTCGGGTGCCCAACCGTTAAGCGGAAACATTTCGGCTTCAATTCCAAGCCCGGTAACGAAAAGAATTAATATCGTTACTTTCATTCCGGTTGGTACGGTGTGCATTCGTTCGGCAATCATTGCCATATTCAGTGTGCCCACCTGCGTATATAAAAGCAGAATGGCGAGCAACATAAATGTTGATGCGAGCGAGCCAATCAGCAAGTATTTAAAACCTGCTTCGGCACCGTCGCGGTCGCGGTAAAACGATGTTAACGAGTACGATGCGATGGCGGTAATTTCCATAAAAACGAACATATTGAAAATGTCGCCTGTTAAAACCACGCCAACCGAACCGGTTACCAACATCATAAAAAGGATGTAATATTTTAGTGCAGGTTCGTTATCGACTTTTTTAAAGCGGTAGCTAAAAACCCAAATAAGCGTAGCCATAAAAGTCATTAACGAAACCAAAAAACCGGTAAACTGACTGAATACCAGATTTATTCCCCACGGAGCCTGCCAACCGGCCAGTGTTTCCACAATGGGTTGCCCGGTGTTTACAACCTGTTGCATCAGAATAACCGAAACAACCGAAAGGTAAACCAACACAACCCCCGGAATAATTTTTACTAACTCTCTGTTAACCTTTGCAAGCAGCGGCATAAGAAACGCCGCAAACAAGGGCAAAGCAATATAATGTACCGGACTTATTACCATTTCAATGATTTTATATGATCTATTCTTGCAGTATTATGATGACGATATAATCGGATTACCAGCGAGAGAGCTACGGCAGTAACTCCAAAACCGATAACAATTGCAGTAAGAACCAACGCCTGCGGAACAGGGTCGACCATTTGGGCACCCCCGTTTACCAGCTCGATTCCTTTGGGCGAAAAAATAGGAGCAGTACCTCCTTTTATAAAGCCCACAGCAATAAAAAGCAGGTGAACTCCCGAATCGATTATCGACAAACCAATTACAATTTTGGTAAGGTGTTTCTTTACCAAAACCGCGTATAATCCAATCAGTATTAAACCTATGGCAGAGCCATAAACACCAACTGTAATAATTTTATTATAAATAATCGGATCCATTATTTTTCAGTTTTAAAATTCAACAAGGTTTCTAATACTCCGGTTAATTCGGCGGCAACTTTAAAACCAACGGCAATGTAAATCAGCGGAATTACACCCCCCGAAATTAGGTCGTTGAGTGTGCCTGTTCCCAAAACATTTTCGAGGAAAGTAGCTCCCGAAATCAATCCCCAGATTCCAACCGAAACGAAAACAATTCCAGCAACCGACTCAACCCAGGTAAGAACATTGTGGCTCACGTGGTAATCTTTGTATGCCATAAACATCAGCAAAAATCCGGAAGCAATAATTGCCCCGCCCTGAAAACCTCCTCCCGGAGTGAGATGCCCGTGAATAAATACGTAAGCTCCCAAAACCAGAATAGCCGGGAATATTAATTTGGCACCCGTTTGTAACAGTTGCGACGAGTTTTTCAAAATCATAACATCGTGTTCGCCTTTCTCTTTGCGGCGGTATAAAATACTGGCCAGCCCCGAAGCTGCCAAAAAAAGCACGGTAACTTCGCCGAGTGTATCGAATCCTCTGTAGTTTACTACAATGGCAGTAATTACGTTGGCAACCGATAATTTCTCAACCGTGTTGTTAAGGTAATATGCCCCGACAGTCTCCGGCTGTTTTACATCTCCCAACCGCGACTCGCCAAAAGTAATTTGAGAAAAAGTGTCGGCCAACACCCATCCCACAACGACCAGAAGTAATATTATAAACGCTTTCTTCATATTGTACAATTTAGCTGTTTCTATTTTTCATCCCCGCGATCGGGTTCTTTGTCAACAGGAATCTCATCTTCGCGCCGCGAAGTGTTCCTGATAGTAATTACAAAAATAATTGTTGTAAGTGCAATACCTATTGCTGCTTCGGTTAAAGCAACATCGGGTGCCTGCATAATAAAGAAATAAATGGACAAAACCAGACTGATTACTCCGGTGGCAATTACCGCATAAAGCAGGTCTTTCTGAACAACCGCATAAATAGCGGCAGCCAAAATAATAATAGCCAACAACGAAAAAAAGATTACATTAAATACCATATTATTTCTCCTCCATATTTTTATAATCCTTTTCGTACGCGTCTATTTTTTCCTTTTGAAAAAGCGACAATCCGGCACGGTATGCACCGCGTGCCAGAGCGTGTGAACTCAAAGGGTTAGAAATTGCTATAAAAAGAATTATGATTATCATTTTAACCATCCAGTCGGGTTGCAAAAAGCCAATTCCAAACAACATGCTCATTGCGCCGAGTGTCGACGATTTTGTTCCTGCCTGCAACCGGTTGTAAACATCGGGCATCCGGTAAATTCCCAAAGCTCCGAGGAAAAGAAAAATACTTCCGAGAAGCACAAAAAAGTAACCGATATATTTTAATATTTCCATTATAATGCTTTTTCTAAATATCTTGCCAAAACAATAACTCCAATAAATCCAAGCACCGCATAAATCAACGACACATCGACATAAATATAGCGTTGAAAGATGTATGCCATTAATGCCAGCGTTGCGGTAACAATAACCGACATTGTATCGAGTGCCACAACCCGGTCGGCTGCGGTCGGGCCTTTAATAAAACGGAGGATGCCGAGTACTAATGCCAACCCGATAAACCCTAAAGCCACATATAAAACAATATTCATTTCCATAATTTCAATTTATCTAGTTGAATATTTTTACTAATATTTTCTCGAAATCGCCGGCAATCTCTTTACGCGCCTCCTCCGAATCCTGCGTTTTTACATCAACCCAGTGAATAAAATATTTATCTCCCACCAAATCAACCGTAATTGTTCCGGGGGTTAATGTTATACTGTTTGCCAGAATCATTTTTGCAAAATCGCTTTTCAGGCTGGTTTCAAATTCAACAATTCCCGGATTAATGGGAAGGCTGGGCGAAAGTACCCGGCGAGCAATATCGAAATTGGCTTTTAGCAGTGCAATAATAAAAACAACAATGTATTTAAAAATGTAAAAAAGACGGTTTGGAAGCAGAATATCGAGCCCGCAACACTGTGTAGCTTTTGCGGTAATTAAAACAACAACTAACGAAACAATAACCCCTGTAATAAGCTCGGGCAGCGCAAACGAAGTTGTAAATCCGTACCAAACGGCAAACATCAACAACCAGCTATAAACGAATTTTGAAATTGTTATTCCTTTTGATTGCATGTGTAATAAACTTAAATTACAAATTATAAAATTTTTGAAACCACAAATATATCATTTTTTTAGTGTTGTTTAAACACATTCGTTTAATACAATCGCTATTTATAATTAAACTAAAACAGGAATTTTTTTCATTCGAATTTCAGTTTAAGAATATTGTTTGAATCAGCTATTTAGTAATCTGCCGGTCATCGTTAAATTTATATGAAATAAAACCGGACCACTGAATACCCTAACACATCACCAAAAGTAAATAATTGACAGCAAAGGGAACAGTGTTCAAATAAAAATATAACAACTATGCAGAACGCAAGACCCCACCAACAAACAGCCAAGACACTAATTTTAAGCTATTTATATTGATTTAAAACAATCAATTGCTTGCCCTTTTCTCATTAATTATTCGTATATTGAGATAACTGCATGTTTTCAATATCAAATTAAAACACCATTCAAAATGAAAAAATTTTACATCACCCTCACTGTTGTTTTAAGCTACTCGCTTTGTATAACAGCGCAAGAGTTTCAAAACACTGTTCCTGAATCAACTTCCGAATCTGTTCAGCAAAATTCGCTGATTGTAAAAAGTGCCAACGAACTTGTATATTTAATCGACTCAACAATTGATTACACACTCGATAATAGTTCGGCCTGGGTAGCACGTTACAAACTTTACTATTTGTACGACAAGCGGGGAAACGAAACAGAATCCCTGCTAAAAACCTTCGATAATAACAGCGGCGTTTTTGTAGCAAATTACAAAAACAACTGGGTATATAACGACCAAAACAGGAAAACGAACTACTATCAACTGGCATGGAATAAAACCACATTATCGTGGGATTCAACGTTTCATGTTAAATATTCGTGCGACGAAAATGGTTTTTTAATAAACGAAGCAACAACCAATCTCGATGCTAATTCGGGGAAATGGATAAATACCTACGCAAAAGTTTACACCAACAATTCAAACGGTAACATCAATGAATACACACTTAAAAGTTGGGATAAAACCAATCTCGTTTGGACAAACTTTTTTAAATATACATACACATACAATTCAAATGAACTGTTAACGGAAAAATTATCACAAAAATGGGACGGTACAACTTCTACCTGGACAGACAACAGCAAAACCATAAATACCTACGATGAAAACAGCTGTTTAATTGAATCGGTAGTAAAAACATGGGACAAAGAGACATCGACCTGGGGAAATTACCGGCACTACGAGTACACAAACGATGTAAACGGACAGCTTATCGATAAAGTGCTTCAGGTATGGGATAAGGAAAAATCTGTGTTTTCAAATAGTAATCGCTACAAATATACATACGATGAATTTGGCAACAATACCGAATACTTTCCCGGCTCCTGGGACAAAGAGAGTGCGAAATGGAAAATGAACACAAAAGACATAAATTTTTACTCGCAACACAACAAAGATAACACAAGAGTTACCCGGTTTGAAAATCGAATTACCATTTACCCAAACCCTGCACAAAACGAAATACGGGTGGCAAACATTACCGAACCGTCGGTAATTACAATTCATAACATTAACGGAAAATTGATTTCTCAACGTGAGGTAAATTCGGGGAATACCGTTTTTTTACTAAATAACTTCAGGGCAGGTTTGTACCTTTTACAAATCAATAATTCTTCGGGACAGCAAACAACAAAGTTTATAAAAAAGTAAGTACTTTTTAATTATCTTATCGGTTTCATACGATAATTTCAAACCAAATAGCTTTTCGGTTTTTATGCTTGTTCTTTTTGCCCACAACTTCATTAAAAAATATTGCAGTAACCTGTTACAACGCAATTTTTTACTTTGTTGTGAACAAAAATAGCTACGCCTAATTTCCCAAAAACCTATCTGAATTGAGTATATCAAAAATTACTGAACGGAATAAATAACGACCGTAATAATATAAATACCAGCCAATTACAACAACATCGCAAATTTATATTTACATTTGAAAACAAGTTTGCAATTTTGATTGTTACAATTACAATTACTTTTCTGAAATTGAATGAATTAACAATAAATACCAAAAGATTATGAGAGTTGTAGTTTTAGGAGCAGGAGTTTCGGGACACACAGCGGCCTCTTTTCTAAAGAAAAAGTTAGGAAAAAAGCACGATGTTATTGTGGTGTCTCCAAGTCAGTACTACCAGTGGGTTCCCTCAAACATTTGGGTTGGTGTCGGGAAAATGACACCCGAACAAATAAGGTTTAAACTTAAGAAAGTTTACAACCGGTGGGG
>Ga0256913_10001860_pt1 | contig 10791 bp, 5 predicted proteins | sample Axial_MatmetaG_FD_185970 | JGI IMG/M metagenome (GOLD analysis project Ga0256913, IMG submission 185970) | Deep-sea worm associated microbial mat communities from Axial Seamount, Juan de Fuca Ridge, Pacific Ocean - Axial_Mat | ecosystem: Environmental > Aquatic > Marine > Oceanic > Microbial...
AGGTACCGTTAACATAAAGTTTGATATTACTTCCGTCACAAACAAATGCCAGATGAGTCCACTCTCCGGCAGGAACCACATAGTTGAAGGCCCAATCGGCCACCCCCTTTTTGGTAATTCCTACTTTGCCGTTATTCCCCCACGATTCCAGCATAATTTTCCCGGATTGTCCGTCAAACATAGTGGAATAACCCGAAGCGGCGGTTTTTTTAACCCAGGCTTCCAAAGTCCATTCACCAGAAATATCATCGCGTCCGGTATTAACAGTTTGAGAAGAATTTGAAAATTGTAATGCATAATTTTGACCCATTACTGTTACAACAAAAATCATCAGCAACAGAAAAACAACTCCGGATTTTTTCATAGCTTGTTGGTTTTAAAAAACTGATTTGAAAGTGCAAGATAAGAATTTTATAAATACCAACCTCCTGTTTTCCTCATTTTAAAACCCGAAATCAAATAATTCTGCTAAATATCTATGTTCATCAGTTAAAATGAGCGTTTTTTAATAATTTGATATCTTTGCTCTGGTTGTCCTAATCCTATTCCCGGATGTTCTCTTAATTCCTCAAGTAAGACTGCTATCTTTTGAAGTATTTTTTTACCTCCTGACTTTTTGTGACGTTGAATATCTTGCAAAGCATTTTTTGTAAATTTCAATTTATCTTTTATAATTTTTTATGACTTATTCAAATTAATGCTTTTTCCTGTTGTAAGCACGAAGTGATTATGAAGTTGGTTAATAAAATAGTTGATTAATACAAAAATCCAAATAGCCAAAGCGGTATTTTATTTTTATAACCGTATTCAATATCATCGGCAACAATAAAAGCATTTTCTATTCCTGCAATCTGCTTGTTGGTTTTGTCTTTTCCGCCAATTTCAAAAAGATATTTATCGTCAACAAGAAAATCAGCTTTTTTTGGGTAAGTTACGGCAAGGTTTTGTGATAATTGATTTAAAAAGAAAGTTTCTCTTAAATTTCCCTTATCAGAACTAATGCCTGCAAAAGCAAATGCCAAATTTGTGTTTTCAAGAAATATCTTATCCGGTTTTTGCAACAAACTAATCCCCTTTGAATTTGCGTAAATGTTATTGATCAACTTTGCGTCTGATAAGTGATTTATATACTCGATTAAGGTATTTCGAGTGATACCTATACGTGTTGCTAATTTTGATATATTGGGTTTAAACGGTGATGATTTAGCAATAATATATAAAAGTTGCTTTATTTTTACAGTTTTACTCATTTCAATATTTCTTAATAGCGGTAATTCAATTTCTATAACCATATTGGCAACGGATTGAATTTTATGATAATACAAATCTTCGTTTTCTTTAAAAAATGGATAATAACCCGATGAGATATATTTTTTAAAATGATTAATAATTTTTGTTTTTAAAAGTATTTCTCTGCTGATTTTTTGATGATTTTCTAAAATTTGATGCAAACCGTATGCCTTAAAATTAGTATTTAAACTAAAATTCAGATACTCTCGAAACGATAATCCTTGCATAAAAAACACTACCGCACGACGGCTTAAATCTGCCTTTGAGTTTAAAATTTCCAATAAAGATGAAGCCGTAAAAGTTATTTTTAAGTCTTTGTGTAAGTCATAAATATTTTTTAATTCTATCGCCCAATTTTTGTATTTATGAACCTCGTCTAAAAACAAATGTTCACCACCGATTGCTACAAATTCTTTTACAAAATCGACTAATTTATTATCGGTAAAATAAATATTGTCTAAACTTACATACAATGCTTTTTCACTATCATTGTAATTTTCTTTGATATATTGCAGAATCATTGTAGTTTTACCTACACCTCTAAAACCTTGTATACCAAGCAAACGCTCTTGCCACGGTACATTAAACATTAAATAGCGTTTAAATTCCAAACCGGTATTTTTCAACAAAATTCTATGTTCATTATATAACTCTTCCATAATAAATGCTCTTTATAAAAAGCAAATATACAATAAGTTGCTTTATATAAAAAGCATTTTGGTATTTTTTTGCTTTTTACATAAAGCAACTGCATCTTAAATGTTTCCTCATTTTCTAAAGAATTGGGACTCACAAGCACGAAGTGATTATGAAGTCGGTTTGGGAAGTTCTTGCGGGTTTTTGAGTCTTACGTGCAGCTTGTGAAGCCGGTTTAGATAAAAATATTATTGGAGTGGTAAAAAATTATATAAAATATTTTGAAATAGATATTTCTTTTTTACATTTATGAAAAAATATTCAATGAGTTCACCGAATATATTTCTGGAAGGAGAAAAAATTTTTCTTAGAGCTTTCGAGTCTGGTGATGAAGTGATAATATCACGGCTTGAGAATCATCCTGATTCCAGATCGACCTTGTTTTATGCGATACCTACAAATCCACAGCAGCAATACGAAAAAACTCAAAAGCAAATCGATGATCCCAATTCGATAATTTTTACTATTTGCGATAAAAAAACAGGATCTGCTATAGGGCAAACTGCTTTTTTTCGCATTGACTGGATTGGGAGAATGGCAACTTTTTATATCGGCATTGTCAATAAAGAAAATCGTGGAAAAGGTTATGGTACGGAAATAGTAAAATTGATGTTAGAATACGCATTTGATACTCTTAATTTGCATCGTGTTCAGCTTCATGTGGCGACAATAAATACTGCCGGGATAAAAGCGTATAAACGAAACGGGTTTATCGTCGAAGGATTAATGCGTGAAGCTATGTATGGAAACGGAGAATATCAGAATTTTCATCTGATGGCAATATTAAAAAAAGATTATCAAAAACTTAAAAAACAATAATTATGAAATTCAAATATATTATTCATTTTATATTTCTGATAGCTATTTTTGTGTCTTGTAAAAATGATATAAAATCACTAAATCAAAACGAAAATCCAAATGAGACCGGTTATGATGCCGACAGTTTGGATATCAAAATATTTGATAAAATAGTGGAATATGCAAAAAGTAATAATCTGAGTGACAAATCTTTTCCTGAAATTGAAATCAGCATAGCACGTTATTTTTCAGGGACTCCTTATGTTGCTCATACACTGGAAAAAGAGGGTGAAGAACACTTAATTGTCAATCTCCGTGAGTTGGATTGTACCACATTTGTTGAAAATGTGGTTTCTCTTTCCAGTTGTATAAAAAATAAAACTACTGATTTTGAAACTTTCTGTAAGACGCTTGCGAAATTCAGATACAGGGATGGAAAAATCGATAAATATCCTTCGCGATTACATTATTTTACCGATTGGTTATCGGATAATGAAAAAAAACAACTTATTATTATTGTAAGCAATTCTTTCGGAGAGGATAATTATAATCCGGCTGTGAATTTCATGTCAACACATCCGCAATATTATCCACAGTTGAAAAACGATACATTTGTAAAACAGATAGCGGAGATGGAAAAGAAAATTTCTAATTTGAAGTTTAAATTTATACCGAAGGAAAAAATCAATCAATTTGAAAAATTTATTCAAAACGGAGATATAATAGCAATTACGACAACTATTGACGGATTGGATATAGCACATGTTGGTCTTGCTTATTTTGTCGATGGCAGACTACACTTATTTCATGCTTCATCTACACATAAAAAAGTAGTAATCTCGGACAAAACCCTTGAGGATTATCTGAGAAACATACATAAAGATAGCGGAATAATTGTAGCAAGACTCAAGTAAAAAGTAAGTATTTTACATTTTTAGCGACAAATAGCTAAAAGGTATTAATATATCAATTTTTGCAATTACTCAAATAGAATTCGTTTTATGTAAAAAACATCATATCTTTAAAGATTATTGGTATTTCTTTTCTACATAAAACGTATTCATATCAACCGATTTAAATTCAAAACCTCTCTCTCTGAACATTTTTATCATTGTCTCATTGGCTTTAAGAACAGAAGCATAAATTCTTTTGATACCATGATTTTTAGATATTTCTATTACTTTATTCATCAATTTAGCACCAAGTCCTAATCCTTGCCATGGATCTGCAACAACAATAGCAAATTCAGCGGATTCATTAGCATGGTCATGAACAATTCTGGCAACTCCTATCATTTTTCGTTCTCCTTTTTCCTCGATTTCACCTATCAATGCCATTTCCCTTTCATAATCTATCTGGGTATATCTGGTTAACATATCATGAGTAACGTCTTTGATATATCCGAAAAATCTAAAATACTGGGTTTGTTTGGAAAAGTTAGAAAACATTTCTCTTTCCAGTGGTTCGTCTTCAGGTTTAATAGGTCTGATAGTTACATCCAATCCATTATTGAGTTTATCATGAGAGATATATTGTGAAGGATATGGAGCGATAACAAGATGGTCATAAGGTTTAACATTATTTTTGATTGCTTCTTCGTCAAGTACTATCTTTGCATCAAGTACAACACCTGATTCTTCATCAACAGCAAAAGGATTTATATCAATTTCCTTGATTTCAGGGAAATCCATTACAAGATATGCAAATTTATAGAGTAAAAACTGAATTGACTTAATATCAACTCCTTTCATTCCCCTGTATCCTTTCAATAATTTATAGATCTTGGTTCCTTCAATCATTCTCTGAGCCAGTGCCATGTTCAATGGAGGAATGCCCATATTCAAATCTTTAAATACTTCAACCGCTACTCCGCCCATTCCGAATATCAATACGGGACCAAATAAAGGGTCTTTTTTTGCTCCGATAATCAATTCGTATTTTTTATCTATCATTTGTTCGATCATCACTCCGTGAATATTTGCATCCGGTTTATAATTTTTAGCAGATTCCATTATTTTAATGAAATTTTCTTTTGCCTCCTTTTTGGATTTAACACCTACATAAACACCACCTGCATCAGTTTTATGTAAGATATCCGGAGATGTTATTTTCATCACTACCGGAAATCCTATTTCTCCGGCTATTTTTTCCGCATCTTCCGCTGAAGTTGCCAATTTATTTTTGGTAACCGGAATTTGAAAATAATTCAATAAGGTTTTTGCTTCCGTCTCATCAAGAACATATCTATTGTCAGCTACAACGGAATCTATTAGATTTCTACTTTTTTCTATATCCGGTTGAAACTGTGAAGGGATTTCAGCAGGAGTTTCATACAATTGTTTTAAGTTTCTTGAATATTTGTACATATCCATGAAAGTAACAACAGCTTTTTCAGGAGTAAGGAAAGTAGGAATATCTCCATTATCTAAAATAATATGTCCTGTTTTCACATCTTCACTTCCCATCCAACTAGCCAATACGGTTTTATCATATTTTTTTGCAACTTCTACTATTTTTCTTGCAATAGATGCAGGATCAGTCATGGATTGAGGTGTCAAAATAACCAATACGGCATCTACATCTTTTTCCTGAAGACATATTTCCACAGCTGCACCATATTCTATTTCCGAAGCATCTCCCAATACATCCACGGGATTGTTATGACTCCACATTGGAGGAAGAATTTTATCCAATTCCTTATGTGCATTTTCAGAAAGAGGAGCCAATTCACCTCCCAGTTTAATCAATAAGTCGGTTGCCAATACACCGGGTCCTCCTGCATTGGTAATAACAGCCAATCTATTTCCCTTAGGTCTTGGTTGTTTGGACAATGCCTGAGCACCATTGAACAATTGATCGACAGTATCCACAGATACAATACCAGCTCTTTTGAATGCCGCTTCAAAAGCTTTTTCGCTTCCTGCTAATGTTCCCGTATGCGAAAGAGCAACCTTAGCTCCTTGGGAACTCTTACCGGCTTTTAGTACAAAAATAGGCTTATTTCTTGAAAATGATCTTGCTGCACTAATAAAATCCTTGGCATTGGTCATCGATTCCATATAGATAATAATACTGGAGGTATTTGGATCGGTATCAAGGTAGTCAATTAAGTCACCAAAACCAACATCTATCATGGAACCAATGGAAATAAAATGAGAAAAACCTACTTTTTCAGTAATTGACCAATCCAAAATAGCAGTAAGCAATGCTCCGCTTTGAGATATCATCGCTATATTTCCCGGTAATGCCATTTTATTGGCAAAACTTACGTTCAATTTGTTATGAGGTCTGATTATTCCCAAACAGTTGGGTCCGATAATCCTTATTTTATATTTCTTTCCAAGTTCCTTTATTTTTTTGACCATCTTTTTTCCTTCTTCCCCGGCTTCCAGAAATCCAGCAGAAATAATGACAATTCCTCCTACTCCGTATTCGCCGCATTGTTCAACTATTCCCGGAACAGTCTTGGCAGGAGTTGCGATTACAGCCAAATCTATTTCATCATTTGTATCTTTTAGATTTTTATAAGCTTTTATTCCAAAAACCGATTTCCTTTTAGGGTTTATCGGATAAACAACGCCTTCAAATCCAGATCCGACCATATTATTCATCACGGCATAACCTACACTTTCCACTTTGTTTGTAGCACCAAATATAGCTACGGTTTTGGGATCAAATATTTTTTTCATTTTTCAAATTTTATTCCATTAATTATTAATTGTAAAAAGCCTGAAGATATTAAACGTATTTATTCTGTTTTATTATTCCTGATACATTTAAAATGACTTTGTTCAAAATTTTATGCAAAGTTGAAATGAGTATATATAAAAATCAAACTTTATCCGGTTTATATAGCTTATTTAGAATAAAAATAATATAAGAATAAATTCTTTGTTTTATAAACAAAATTTAAAACACAAAACAGACTCGTATTGCCCGATTATGAATTTGTCAAGGAAATAATCTTTGCTGCGATGCTTACGGCTATTTCTTCCGGTGTTTTGCTACCTATAGCAATACCTACGGGAGCATCTACTTTAGCCATTGATTCAGGAGAATATCCCAGGTTTTGAAGTGTTTTAAATGTTTGTTTCACCTTTGATTTACTACCTAGCATTCCGATGTATTTGTATTTTTTTTCCAATAATTTCCCTAAAATTTCTCTGTCGGTATTATATCCGTGGGTCAAAATTAAAATAAATGTTTTTTCATCTTCAGGAATAAGATCTGAAATATATTTATAATCAATAATAAATTTTTCATCCACATATTCATTTTTATCAAATGTATTTATTCCCGTTCTGGATTCAAAAATAGTTATGTGAAAATCCAGCATTGAGAATAATTTTGAAGTTGCAAGCCCCACATGTCCCCCTCCGATTATATACAATTTATTTTTCCTGTCTAGTTTTTCCGAGTAAATCCAATCTTGTCCGGTTTTTTCAAAATAAAAATCTGAATTTAAATTTTCCTGCTCTTCAAGTTTGAAAATGTTTTCTGTTATCGACAATATACCGGATTTGTTTACGATAATGCTTTTGATAGTTTCAATATGGTCATTATTCAAGGGATAAAAAAGCACCAGTTGCTCTCCCGAACATATCATTCCCGAAGATTCTTCATCTTCATCCCGATGAATTTGATTTTGAAAAAAAGGAATAATTGTATCTTTAAAAAACAATCTTCTTGCTTCTTCGACCAACTCGTATTCGGTTCTTCCGCCGCCTATGGATCCGAAAATATATCTGTCTTCGGAAACTATCATTTTAAATCCCTGTTTCCCCGGAGAACTTCCTTTGTGAGAAACTACAAGCAATAATATTACCCTGTTATTTTCTTTAAGTTTTTTTAATGCTTGTTTCCAAATTTGCATGTTGTATAAATTTATTTTTAAGCAAATATATATTTTTTTACTACAATTACATTTAATTTCACTTAGTAAAATATTTAATTTTATAAATAAATATAGTAATGCTAGGAGTAATTAATTTTTGTTTTAATATGTCGGAATTAGAAGGAAAGTTTTCTTTCGATAAAAACCGGCAAAAAAATAAATATGATATAAAAATATAGTAAAAATATTTGAATTTTATGATAAAATTATGTATCTATGCACGGTCAATACCATAAACATAGTAAAAAAAACAAATATAAATTTACGTAAGTAAGTATAAATGAAATATTAAACTGTGATTTATCATGGTTTTAACTTGGTTACTAAAAACAATTATTATATCATTAAAAAATTTTTTCTATGAAAAAAAACCAATTTTTACTAGTTATTCTGTTGATGTTTTTTGCGCAAATTGCTTTTTCGCAAATAAATATCAGCGGTGTACTAACTGACCAGGACACAGGTGATCCACTTGTGGGTGCCTCAGTTAGGATCAAGGATACGAATACAGGAACAATAACTGACCTGGATGGTAAGTTTGCTTTGGAAGTTCCTTCAAAAAATTCGATTCTTGTTTTTTCTTACATTGGATATTCTCCTAAAGAAATAGTTGTAGGAGATAAACAATTTCTTAATGTTGCCTTAAGTCAAGACAACGTTAGTTTGGAAGAAGTGGTAGTGGTGGCTTATGGTGTTCAAAAAAAGGTAAACCTGATTGGTGCGGTGTCGCCTGTCGATGTGCCTAAAGCTCTTGAAGCTAAACCGATACCTGATGTCAGTAGGAACTTGAAGGGAGTTGTTCCCGGTCTTACTATTACTCACGCAACCGGTAAATTGAATCAGGAAGCTAACATCAAATTAAGAGGATATGGATCTGTAAACGGAGCCAGTAATCCACTTGTTTTGATCGATGGAGTTGAAGGAAGATTATCCGACCTTAACCCTGAATCAATTGAATCTATTTCCGTATTGAAAGATGCATCATCTACTTCCATTTATGGAGTAAGAGCTGCTTTTGGAGTTATTCTTATAACGACAAAAAAAGGTAAAAAAGGCAAACCTGTAATTACTTATACGAATAATTTCTCTACCAACAAACCTATTTGGAACATACAGCATGCTCCAATGGATTATCTTATGGATGCTATTCATACTGCAAAAGCGAGAAATAACGGAGGAGCTCCATTCGCATTTGGTATGGGTGGACAGGATTGGAGAGATAAGAGTATTCAGTGGGAAAAAGACTATGGATATCTCGGAAGTAAACTGGATGATGAAACAATGATTGAAGGACGTGACTTTGAAGTCATTAACGGTCAGTTTTACAGTTACAGAAGTTGGGATGTTTTCGGACAGATATTAAATGACAATGCTATTAAACAAACACACAATATCTCAATCAGAGGTGGAAACGATAAGATAAATTATAGTATTTCATTTGCCAAAAACAAAGAAGACGGATTGTATAAAGTGAATACGGAAACTTTGGATAGAAATACATTAAATGCTAATATTTCAGCTAAACTGAATAGCTGGACTACATTGAATTATTATAACATGTACTCCAAAAGAGTATATGAAGAACCATTTAGTTATAGAGCGGGTTCAAGACTTGGAGAATTGTTTTATGCATTGAGATGGCCTAATAACTTTCCTTACGGAATTGCTGACGGTACATATTATGGAGCACCAAAAGGAGCTAGTTTTATCGGACCTATTGGTTTTCTTAGAAATGCAAATAGAAATTTATCCGAAAGGGATTATTCAAGACAGACGGTTGAGTCAATATTCAATATTCTTAACAAAGATGCTCAAACACTTGATTTTACAGCAAACTTATCTTACTCAAAATCTGATAATGAATTGCACGTAAAAGGAGGATCTGTACCATTGATCAATTGGTGGAGCAGTGGTCACACTCCTAAATTTGACCCTATTTATTACTCAACATCTACATCCAGAAATAAAACAAGTTATAATATTTCAAAGAATAAATTATATTCTTTTAATGCTTATGCAAATTATACAAATACTTCTTTGGAAGATCATACATTTTCATTACTTGGAGGTACCAATATCGAACAAAACGATTATTCTTATTTAACAGCAGGAAAACCTTTCTTGTTGGATCCGAAATTACCTGAACTTTCTACAGCAGTAGGAGATGCTTTTGCCAATAATGCAAAAGAAAGCTGGCGTGTTTTAGGTTTCTTCTCAAGATTGAATTACAACTACAAAGAAAAATTGTTATTGGAGCTTAACGGAAGATTGGACGGATCTTCAAGATTCCCTGCAGGTAATCGCTTTGCATTCTTTCCTTCAGGATCTATTGGATACCGTTTATCACAAGAAGATTTCTTAAAGGGTACATTAGACAAATTAAAAATTTCAAACTTAAAAGTTAGAGCTTCTTGGGGACAAATCGGTTATCAGGATGTAGGACAATTTGTATTTGTCCCAACCTTGAATGATTATGATGCCAACTGGATAGTAAACAGCCAATTGGAAAAAACTTTTGGAAATCCTAAAGTGGTTTCATCTTCCTTAACTTGGGAAACTATTGAGACAAAGAACTTTGGTGTTGATATGGATTTATTTGATGGTGAGATATCTGTTGTTTTTGATATCTATGAAAGGAAAAATAAAGACATGCTCGGACCCGGAGAACAATTACCTGTAGTTTTGGGATCATCGGTTCCATTGGTAAATGCAGGAGAATTGACAACAAAAGGTTGGGAATTGGGTATGAATTTCAGACATACATTTAGCAAAGATTTGAAATTTTATCTTACCGGAATCTTAGCTGACGGACAAGCAGAAATTACAAAATGGAAAAATGAATCAGGAATCCTTTCAGATTTTTATCCTGGAATGAAATTAGGTGAAATTTGGGGATTTGAAACAGATCGTTTATTCCAAGCTGATGATTTTGACAGCAATGGTAAATTGAAAGAAGGTATTCCTGTGCCGGATAAAAATATGCACACATCAGGATTCAACTTAGGACCCGGAGATGTGAAATATAAAGACCTTAATGGAGACGGTGTTGTTGATAAAGGTGAATTTACAGTAGATGATCACGGAGATCTCAAAGTGATAGGAAATACAACTCC
>Ga0256913_10001861_pt1 | contig 10790 bp, 13 predicted proteins | sample Axial_MatmetaG_FD_185970 | JGI IMG/M metagenome (GOLD analysis project Ga0256913, IMG submission 185970) | Deep-sea worm associated microbial mat communities from Axial Seamount, Juan de Fuca Ridge, Pacific Ocean - Axial_Mat | ecosystem: Environmental > Aquatic > Marine > Oceanic > Microbial...
GTTGGGTCTCCACCTTGTATCATAAAGCCTTTGATGACTCTGTGAAAAATCAATCCATTATAATACCCCTCTTTGACATGTGTTACAAAGTTTTCCACTGCTAATGGTGCAGCTTTTGGGAAGAGTTTAAGCTCTATCTTGCCCACATTTGTCTCTAGTACTACTATAGGTGCTTTCTGCTCACTTGCTAGTATGATATTGGCACTTAAAAGTAGTGCTACTATTAATTTGATTATTTTCATTTGTTCTCCTTTGATTTTATTATTTGGCATAATCTACTGCTCTAAGTTCTCTTATAACATTTACTTTGATCTCACCTGGGTATTGAACTTTTTGTTCTATCTCTTTGGCTATCTCTTTGCTAAGAAGTACAGCTTCATTATCATTTGTATTTTGTGCATTGAGTATCACTCGTATCTCTCTACCTGCATTGATAGCATAAGCTTTGAGTACATTTGCTTTAGAGAGTGCTATCTCTTCTATCTCTTTGACTCTTTTTGTAAAGCTCTCAAGCACCTCTCTTCTAGCTCCAGGTCTTGCAGCACTGAGTGCATCAGCTGCACAAACTGCTGCACTCTCAACACTATCTGGCTCTTTGTGTCCATGGTGTGCATATATCGCATTGATGATTGTTGGGTGTTCGTTGTATCTTTGACAAAGCTCCACGCCTATATCGACATGACTACCACCCATCTCTTGAGTTAGTGCCTTACCTATATCGTGTAGCAACCCAGCTCTAAGAGCTAGTTTTTCATCTCCACCCATCTCAGCAGCCATAATCCTTGCTAGTTTGGCTACTTCTAGGGTGTGAGCTAGTGCATTTTGTCCATAACTAGCTCTATATTTTAATTTACCTATGAGCTTAATCAACTCTTCATGCATAGGAAAGAGACCCAAATCAATCAAAATATTTTCACCCTCTTCATATATCTTTTGTTCAAATTCAGCTTCCACTTTAGCATGAACCTCTTCTATACGACCTGGATGTATGCGTCCATCTTCTACTAATAGCTCTATGACTCTAGTAGCAATAGCACGGCGATATAGGTTAAATGAACTCACTAGTATCACACCTGGAGTCTCATCAATAACTATATCTACACCCAAAAGCATCTCAAGAGTTTTGATATTTCGCCCCTCTTTACCGATGATGCGACCTTTGTGTTCATCACTAGGTAAGTTGATGAGATTTATTAGCCTCTCACCTGCAAACTCACCTGCATATCTAGTGGTAGCTTGTGCTAAAATATAATTTGCCTTTTTTTGTCCCTCTTCTTTGGCTTGTTGCTCATATTTTCTCACTATTGTGGCTATATCGGCACGAGACTGCTCTTCGACTTGCGATAGTATATAATCTTTGGCTTCCTCTTTTGTCATAGATGCTATATTTTGCATCCTTGAGATAGTCTCATCTATAAGTTGCTGTTTTTTATTCTCAAGTTCATCTAACTTTTTCTCTTTGGTTTTTAGAGACTCTTCATACTTTTGGATTTGCTTTAGCTTAGATTCAACCTCTTTATTTTTGAGTAACAAATCCCTCTCTTTATCCTCAAGTTTTGATAATTTTTTGTGAAAATCTGATTCTAAATCAATCTCTTTTTGTTTTATCTTGACATTTGCTTCTTGTAACAATAGCTCAGCTTCTGACTCTATCGCTTTGGCTTTGGCTTTGGCTTCAAGCTCATAGTGCAAAAATTCGCTTTTGCTTTTGTTTTTGAACCAAACATAACAAGCCCCAGCACCTATAAGCGTACCTGCTACTGCTGAAATACTTACTGCTTCTAACATCATTTATCCTTTTTCCTAATGAAAAAGATTAAAAACTAACACCTTGGCTTGTAACAATCATATCGCCTTTTACATCATAATGATTTGTAACTATATCTTGGCTATAACATAAATCTCTTGCTACAAATATCACTTTTTTAATATTTTTAATCTCTTTTTCAAAAAACCTATCATACATCCCCTTGCCAAAACCAATTCGTCTTTTGGTTGTGTCCATCCCTATGATAGGTACTAACGCTAAATCTATCTGTTTTTTTCTAAATTGATACGAGTTTTTAGGCTCTTTTATTCCATACTTTTTAATCCTAAGTGGATATCTATATTTTACCAATCTAAAACTTTTACCTTCCATAAAAGGCACCCATATATTGCACTTTTGTCGGCGAAGGTGTAAAATCAGAGGGTTTATATCGACTTCATTTGCTAGTGGGATATAAAGCATTATATCCTTGGCTTTTGAATCATCAACAACGCTCATAAGGTATTGATTGACTTTTTTATCTTTGATATATGCATATCTTTTTGCTTTTTTGAGTAGTTTGTGACACTGTTTTCTAAATAACTCTTTGTTTGCTACAACTTCCATTTAATACTCTTTTGATATAATTTATATAATTATACTTCAAATCATATAAAAGGTATTGAGTGAAACTAACTAGTCTGATACTACTAGCACTATTTATTATAGGATGCAACAATACACAAAATGATGACAATAAATCTATTATAAATCACACTAAAACTGAACATAATGCTACCAATGAGATATCAAAAGCACTATTGCAAATTGATACAAATGATACTATACAAATCACACCACAAAGTATCCAAACCAATATGTGTGAGACTAATCAAACCATTATCATCAATATCTTTGCACCTTGGGCAAAAAGCTCAATCAATCAATTAGCCATTTTGGATTTATTGAAGCAAAAGCATAACACTTGCATACTATCTATTGCACTAGATAGTAACAAAACAGCTACCAATATGCCAAATATCAACCACAAAGTTATATTTGATTTGCAAAATAATCTTTTTGTAGATAAAATTACAAAAATAATTAATATAGATAACAATTTTAAATTGCCACTAAATTTGATCTATAAAAACTCTAAGTTTATAAATAGTTATCAAGGCGTAATGCCATATGAGATGTTGGAATATATTATAAAAGGATAAGAATGTTCAAAATACTTAAAAAAGTTTTTGGTAAAACTACTGATGCTATCAAAGATGTAGCACCCAAAAAGAAAAAATCTATCACCAAAGATGAGTTTGAAGATATACTACTTGAAGCTGATGTCAATTATGATTTGGTAGAGAGACTTTTAGATGAGCTTCCAAACTCTATCAACAAAGTCCAAGCTTTCAACTCACTTATCTCTGTATTTCAGTACAAAGCCAATTGGAAAGAGAGTGATGCTAAGCCATTTGTAGAGATGATAGTAGGAGTCAATGGCGCAGGTAAAACTACCACCATTGCCAAACTAGCATATATGTACAAACAACAAAACAAAAAAGTGATGCTTGGAGCTGGTGATACATTTAGAGCAGCTGCTATTGAACAACTAAGCCGTTGGGCGGCAAAACTTGATATACCAATAGTAGCTACCAAACAAGGTCATGACCCCTCAGCAGTGGTATATGATACTATATCATCTGCTAAAGCAAAAGGGTTTGATAATGTCATCATCGATACAGCAGGAAGACTCCACACTCAAACAAACCTTAGCCAAGAGTTACAAAAGATGATAAGAGTAGCCACCAAAGCCATGAGTGATGCACCACATAGAAAGCTTCTTATATTAGATGGTACTCAAGGTACATCAGCTATCAATCAAGCCAAAGCTTTCAATGAAATTATAGGAATAGATGGTATAATAATCACAAAGCTTGATGGAACAGCCAAAGGTGGTGCCGTACTAAGTGTCGCTGATGAGTTACAGATGCCTATATACTATATCGGTACAGGAGAACAACCATCAGATTTGATACAGTTTAAAGCCAATGAGTATGTCAATACAATACTTGAAGAGATATTTATTTAAGGGTTCAATAATGAATGATTTTTTTAGAGCTTATAACTATACATTAATCTACACATCAGGAATTACTATTTTATCTTTTATAGGATTTTATGCTACAAAACTTCCTATAACTCAAGCTAGTAGTATAGGTATATTGTATGGATTTCTACTAGGTGCTACAATTAATATTATACCAGCAATATTTATATTTTTCAAACTAAAAAAACCAAAACAAATAGATAACAAAGAAGAAGTTATTCAAAAGAGTACATCTTCTCAAAAGGCAGATAATCTATACCAAGAAAGTCCTGATGCCAATAAAACAGAATCTATATCTACATTAAAAGAGATTTATTTTTTAGCAAATCCTGAACTAACATATGATATTTTGATAGATATCATCAATAAACTATCTTTTGGTAATATTATAAATGAAAATCAAACAAAATTACTTTTTTCATTAAAAACAGAACATCAGATAATAGATTTTGAAATCAGACCATTAACTAGACATACAACAAAAATAAATATAAAATTACAAAAATCAAATGATAGCTCTAACAATCTGATTTCCTATATCAAACAACGAGAATATTCTCTTTTGAATTATTAAGTACTATCATATTATGGCAAAGAAAAAAACATTATTTGAGTGTCAAGCTTGTGGTTTTCAATCACCTAGATGGATGGGTAAATGTACATCTTGCAACCAATGGGATACTATGGTAGAGTTATCTAGTGAGCAGATCAAATTTATCCAATCTACATCAAAGTCATCTAACTCTATAAAGCAAAAAGCTACACCAATTACTCAAATCCAAGAAGATAATGTCACTAGATTTTCAAGTGGTAGTAGTGAACTTGATTTGGTATTGGGTGGAGGGATAGTTACAGGTTCTCTGACACTCATAGGGGGAAGTCCTGGTATTGGAAAATCCACACTGCTTCTAAAGATAGCTGGTAATCTAGCAGTTATGGACAAAAAGGTTCTTTATGTATCAGGAGAAGAGTCAGCTGGTCAAATCAAACTTAGAGCAAATCGTCTTGATGCCAATAGCGACAACTTATACCTACTCTCTGAGATAAATTTGACATCTATAAGTGAAGAGATATCCAAGACAAACTATGAGTTTATAGTTATAGACTCCATTCAGACACTATATAGCGAAGATACCCCTTCAGCACCAGGGTCGGTTACTCAAGTAAGAACTATCACTTTTGAGTTGATGCGAATAGCAAAAAGTATGCAAATACCTATATTTATCATAGGTCATATCACCAAAGATGGATCTATAGCTGGTCCTAGAGTACTAGAGCATATGGTTGATACAGTGCTGTATTTTGAAGGTGATAGCAATAGCGATTTGAGACTTCTTAGAGGATTCAAAAACCGCTTTGGCTCTACCAATGAAGTTGGGATTTTTGAGATGAATACTAGTGGGCTATATGATGCCAAGAGTATGGCTGGAAGATTTTTTAACAAATCCAAACTCCAATCAGGCTCAGCACTGACTGTGATTATGGAAGGAAGCCGTCCTATCATCATAGAGGTACAAGCACTAGTAAGTGAATCATATGGACACCCTAAAAGAAGCAGTACTGGATTTGACAATAATAGACTTACAATGCTTCTAGCTTTGCTAGAAAAAAAGTTAGATTTGCCACTTGGAACTTATGATGTATTTATCAACATAAGTGGCGGTATCAAAATCAATGAACCCTCAGCTGATTTGGCTGTTATTGCAGCAATTTTGAGTAGTTATAGAGATAGAGAACTTAGTGCAAAAAGTGTGTTCATTGGAGAGGTTAGCCTTACTGGAGAGATACGAGAAGTACCTATGTTAACTCAAAGACTAAAAGAGCTTCAAACCCAAGGATTTGAAAATGCAATTATCCCCAACAAACCAATAGATGTTACAAAAATAAAATGTTTTATTGCTGATGAAGTATCCAAGATTGTAGATTGGATGTGATATAATCATAATGATTTAAATAAAGAGGATAAATATGTATAACTATTCACTACTATATGCTGAAGATGATAAAAATATTAGAGATAATTTTGTAATTTTACTTGAAGATATATTCTCAAATATATATATAGCAGATAATGGTAAGGATGCATTAAAACAATATATAGAAAAAAAACCTGATATTATAATTTTAGATATTAGAATGCCTATTATTGATGGTTTGGAAGTTGCAAGACAAATAAGAAAAAATGATGATTCTACTCCTATAATAATGTTAACAGGATATTCGGATAAAGAGCTACTATTAAATGCTATTAATTTAAAACTTGAAGAATATATTATAAAACCTATAGACTTTAAAAAATTTAATGAAACAATCGATAGAATTATTAAGAAGCTTCACAAAAAAAATCTAATACATATTAAAGAAAATATCTTTTGGGATAATACAAATAAACTATTATTGTATAAAGAAGATATTATAAAACTAACTAAAAAAGAACAAGCTGTTATTTGTTTATTAATGAATAATATAAATAAATTTATTGATAACAATAGTATGATTTATCATATCTGGGAAAATGAAATACCAAATAATAGTCATGACAATAAACTAATTCAGTTGATATATAGAATCAATAAAAAATTACAACCATATTTAGAAAGTGATAAAAAATTTATAGAAAATAGCTATACTCTTGGTTATCGAATTTTAAAAGGTCAAAAATGATTAAAATTGGTACTGATATTATTCAAATAAGTAGAATTAAACATTCTATTGATAAATTTGGTATAAAGTTCTTAGAAAAATATCTTACTGACAATGAAATCAAGCTAATCAACAAAGTAGAAACTGCTGCTGGTTTCTGGGCAGCTAAAGAAGCAGTTTCTAAAGCTCTTGAATGTGGTATAGGAAAAGATTTGGCTTTTAAGGATATATATATATTCAAAACCAAAAAAGGAGCTCCTCATTTTAGGCTCAATAAAAAAATAAATTTGGATATAATATCATCATCACTATCTATTAGTCATGATGGTGATTTTGCAATAGCTGTTGTAGCAATATCAATTTCAAATAAGGAAAAAATATGAAATCTAAACTACTTATTGTCATCTGCTCACCTATACTTTTTATAGGCTGTAATTCAATTCCTCAAATACCTCAGCCACATGTTCCAAAAAATAGAACTAATTTTATTACACCTAATGATTCAAATATGAGTAATCCTTTAAATACAAAACCTATACAAAAAACTATTCCTAAAGCACCCAAAAAGCATTTTACACCTAAAAATGTAGAAGATCAAAATTTTTCACCAGATTATATGTATCCAAAAACAACTAAAGATAAAAAAGATTTATCTAACAATATAATTGCAAAAGAGGATAATATAAAAATCCAAACAGAGACGATGACTCAGCAAGAGTGTATCAATCTCATAGGACAAGAGAGATTTGATAGATATGTGCAGATGCTAGGTAGTATAGATGGTGCTATCAAAAGATGTATGATGATAAAAGCATCTCAGAGTTAATACTCCCCCAATGAATAGTCTTAATTTTTGATGTAGTGATTTTGTTCATAATCAAGGCAGATTTTTGAAGTACTAGCCGTAACTAATTCGAGAAAATCTAACGCAGAGTATGGACAAAAGCACTACACCCTTCGGGGAGAGTGTAAAGCGGCAATCTGTCGCTAAAAAAATCTTTGAATTAGCTAAGGCTAGTCCTTCAGATTTTTTTATCAACATCTCACCACTTTTCACTCTCTCAAAAATTAAGATTATTCATTGGGGGAGTAATAATCATTTGATAAGCCCTGCTTCGCTTAAAAAGATAGATGGTTTATAGTCTATCTTTTTGTTTTTGTCATATTTGGCAAACGATAGATAAAGCTTATCTTTTGCTCTAGTGACAGCTACATAAAAGAGTCTTCTCTCCTCTTCTATCGAACTCATCATTTTATGATTTGGAAATCTTCCTTCTACCAAATCCACAACATACACTTCGCTAAACTCCAAACCTTTTGATGCGTGTACTGTCAATAGATTGACCCCCTCACCTTCACTAAGCTCACCACCACCTAATACCATAGCATTGACAAATCTATCCAACTGTTTATAATTAGAGGCTAGATTGAGTAAAAGTTTGGCTTTGGTGTATATCCTCTCATTTGATTTTTGTTTCTTATCTTCATCTATCTCACCATTTTTAAGTCTAGCTCTTTGTGTAGATAGTATATCTACTATATTGGCATAGAGTTTGGATGAGATGATATTTCTAAGTGCATAGTATGGATTGGCTTCATCATGTATAGCACTTATGAGTGTATAAAATCTCCCAAAAAATCTTACACCATCTTGTGTGATTTTGGGATGTTTGAGCAGTGGATGGTTGTATATATGAGGTGGCAAATCCATATATTTAAATCTAGTTGCACTACCTATCTCAAAATCATCATCAAACAGACCCAATTGAACATTTTTGGCTGGATTTAGTTTGGGCAAATCAAATATTTTTGGGTGTAAAAGACCATCAAGCAAGTTGCCTTTGCCAAAGTGTGTTAAACATTGGAAAAACTCTTTGGATAGTGCTGAGCCTACTCCACTAGCATACTCAAAGATATGAATAAAAGCCATCATATCTTTGGGATTGACAACAAGTGAGAGTGTATCTAACAAAAATTTTATCTCTTTGGCTTCAAAAAAGCTTGTGCCACCTTTTCGTTTGCACTTGATGCCGTATTCTCTCAAACTAGCCTCTATACCATCTGCTGATGAGTTATTGCGAAAGATTACTGCTATCTCATCACTTGGAGTATGAGTTTGTTTGATAGAGTGTGCTATAGAGTGGTACTGCTCATACAAATCGTTATACATCAACAATCTAGGAGGGTGAGTTTTGCCACTTCTTCCTACTTCAAGAGTCTTGGGATATATTCGTTCGTTTTTTTCTATCACTCTATTGGCTAGTGACAGTATGGGTGCTACTGAGCGGTAGTTTGTTTTGAGAGTAAAGACTTTGGCATTTTTGTATCTAGTAGCAAATGTTGCTATATTTTCTATATTGGCACCATTGAATGCATATATGCTTTGGTCATAATCGCCTACACAAAATAGTGATTTTGGTTTGAGATTGTCTATAAGTGCACTTTGAAGTGTGTTGGTGTCTTGATACTCATCCACCAATACTTCATCAAACTCTATGCTATTGTTATCCAGATAATGGTATATCCTAAGCAGTAAGTCATTAAAAGATGCAAACCCATACTCTAGTTTTTCTTTCTCAAAATCCTCTATGATACCCATATAAGCATCCATCAACACTTCATGCTCTGGATACTTTTGTAAAAACCACTCATCAAAGCTATCAAGTGAATCATTTTGGTATAATGAATACATCTCATATAGATATGTCGCAGAAAAAGGTTTAGTCTCTAAATTCATCCTCTCAAAATTGCGTTTTTCATATATACTTCTAAAAAGAGTCTTAAGCTCACCTGGCTGTTTGAGTGTAGTGTTTGGCTGTAGTTCTTTAAGCCATCTATAACATACCGCATGAAATGTTCCAGCTTCTATTTTATTGATGATATTTTTGGGGAAAAATTTACCAAGTCTAGCTATCATCTCACCAGCAGCTTTGTTGGTAAAGGTCAATAGTAGTATCTTGGATGGATCAGTGCCTTGTTGCAACAAATAGGCAATTCTGCCTACTATAGTAGATGTTTTACCAGTTCCAGCACTCGCTATGATGAGATTGTGTCCCGCAGGAGCTGTAGCAGCTAGTCGCTGCTGCTCATTGAGAGAAGTAAGAGGCACTAGTTATGCCCGATGATGTAGTATGTGTTTTTACCAACAACTCTTTGAAGTTGTAGTTTGTATTTATCACTCCAATGTTTTACCAATTCGTGAAAAGCCTCTTCATTTGCTGCACTACTATCAGCATCACATTTGATTTTGAAATAATCTTTTGAGTTTGAGAGTGCTATATAACCCTTCTCTACTGCCAATGCATCTGCAAAAGATGGCAAATGTGGTAAAAAAGCCTCAATATTTGGTGTATTTGATAGTATCTTTTTGACCTTTTGTATGTTTTGTTCGTTTTGGTTATATCCAAGCTGTGCGAGTATCGCTTCTGGAGTCAATTCTAAATGCATACCATATCCTCATTATTAAAATAGTTTTGGATTTTATCAAAAGAGAGATTAAAGTTCGGATATCTTAGAAATTAGTTTATTGTAATGTTCTAAAGTTTGAAAAGCTTTTTCATATCTCCATCTTAATACAAACTCTATAATATCCTTTTTTTGTTCTAAAGACAAATTTTGTGCCTTTCCAAAGTATCCCAATGATACATTTTTTGCCTTTTTCTTACCTCTTTCATCTAGCTCATAAGTAATAGCAATAATCTGAACATACTTACCTTCTCTAACCTCACCAAATTCATCTTCTCTTAAGCCAATTCCAGAAAGATTCATAGCTTTATATAAAAATAGTTCATTAAATTTAGGTGATTTATCACTTATAGATAGCTTCTTATATAATTTTTCAACCTTATAAATATTACTTCTTCTAATACTTTTAATATTAAAATCAAATAAAAGTTCTTCTTCTGATATGACTGATTCTATTATATCTTGCTGACTTAATTTTTCTTCTAACTTATTTGTAAGCTCCTTAAGTTTATCAAGATTACTAGGCATATTTATCCTTAAAATTAATTAATATATTAACTAATATAATACAAATTTTTTTATAATATTTTGATTAAAAAATATTAAATAGTATTTATTAACGAATATTTGGATAGAATTATTGGATATAAGATATTTTCTTTCTAAAGAAGAAGGCAATATTAAAGGATATTTGATGGATTATTTAGAGATAGAAGGTGGTAACAAACTAAGTGGAAGTGTAACTATCAGTGGTGCAAAAAATGCAGCTTTACCTATCATAGCAGCTACAATTTTGAGTGATAAAGAGATAACTCTTACAAATTT
>Ga0256913_10001862_pt1 | contig 10781 bp, 10 predicted proteins | sample Axial_MatmetaG_FD_185970 | JGI IMG/M metagenome (GOLD analysis project Ga0256913, IMG submission 185970) | Deep-sea worm associated microbial mat communities from Axial Seamount, Juan de Fuca Ridge, Pacific Ocean - Axial_Mat | ecosystem: Environmental > Aquatic > Marine > Oceanic > Microbial...
TCGGGGATAAAAACCTGCCCCAGAATCAGGGTTTTGATGTAAATGTCGGCGGCGGATATGCGGGGGCCCCTCCTACCTATTTTTTTCCGTACAAAAAAGGAAACGGTAAAGGTCACAAAGCAGCACTCGGAGAAGGACTTGAAAAAGGGACGCCCGGTGAGTATCTTACCGATCGTCTTACAAATGAAACTGTTAAGTTCATAAAAGAAGAGACTTCCAAAAACCCGGATAAACCATTCTTTGTATTTCTTTCCCATTACGGAGTTCACACTCCTTTCGAAGCCAAGAAAGAGCTTGTGGAGAAGTACCGCAGGAAACTGAAAACTATGAAATACGATCTGCCGGAATATGAAAAAACAATTACCGGTGACACTAAGCTGCGCCAGGATTTTCCTGTTTATGCAGCAATGATAGAGAGCATAGATCAGAGCATGGCCAAAATACAACAGACACTGAAAGACCTCGGAATTGAAGACAACACAATAATTATATTCACGGCCGATAACGGAGGACTGTCAACAAGAGGCAATACCCGTAAACTTGCAACATCTAATTATCCGTTGCGTTACGGTAAGGGCTGGTTATACGACGGCGGTATACGCGAAGCATTCATAGTGAAATGGCCCGGAGTTACAAAGGCGGGTAGTGTAAACAGATCACCGGTGATAGAAACCGACATCTATCCGACAGTACTCGAGATGGCAGGATTATCCCTGAGACCTAAGGATCACAAAGACGGCAAAAGCTTTGTGGCAGCCCTTAAAGGCAAGGACATTAATGATGAGCGCCCTCTCTTCTGGCATTCACCATTGGCACGCCCCACAAGTACTGGAGACCTGAACAGCAGTGCCGTTCGTCTCGGCGATTATAAACTGATAGACTGGTACGATAACGATAGAGTTGAACTTTTCAACCTGAAAGAGGATATAGGTGAAAAGCATGACCTGTCGAAAGAGATGCCTGAAAAAACTGCCAAATTACTCAAACTGGTAAGAGACTGGCGTAAAAGCATTAATGCAGAATTCATTCCGCAGGACAAAAACAGATGGTACCGCGAATATCTCGGACTTCCAAAGAAACAAAATGGAAAAGGGAAAAATAAATGATCAATTAAAATGAAACATCTTAAAATTATAGCAGCAATTGTATTGGTGAGTTACTCCAATTTCGCATGGGGAAAACAGGCCATAACAGGTAAAGAAGAACAAAAACCTAACATTCTGTTCATTATTGTTGATGATCTCAAACCCGTACTGGGATGTTACGGCAATACCGATCTGATCACCCCGGGTATTGATAAACTTGCATCAAAAGGTGTTGTGTTCGACAATTCATACTGTCAGCAGGCGGTTTGCGCACCGTCACGTATTAGTGTTTTCACAGGTATGCGCCCCGATCGTACCAAAGTGCGCGATCTGCATACCGACATGAGGAAGATGAACCCGGATATCGTAACTCTGCCGCAGTTTCTGAAACGTAATGGTTATGAAACGGCAGGGCTTGGCAAACTTATGCATGGTGCAAGAGGCAATGATCCGCGTTCGTGGACAATTCCTTACAAGAAGGATGAGGAACTTATCTATGCAAAAGGTTTTTCTTATCCTGCAAACGGTAAATATCAGGCACCGGAGATTCAGGCTGCCATGAAAGAGGCAAAGAGACAAAATCTGAAAAGGAAGCAGACCATTGCTTTCCTGAAAAAACAAGGCTTGATGCCATCAACAGAATGCCTTGATGTCCCTGATGATGCATACTCTGACGGAGCTATTGCCACTAATGGGATACAATTGCTTGAAAAGCTGAGCAAAGGCAGGAAGCCGTTTTTCCTTGCATTGGGTTTTCATAAACCTCATCTGCCTTTTGTCGCACCGAAAAAATACTGGGATATGTACGACAAGGATAAGATCGACGTGAATCCGTTTCAGAAACATGCTGCAAACTCACCCGGCTATGCATATACCAACTGGGGTGAGTTAAGGAATTATTCCGATATCCCCAAAACCGGCCAGCTTATTGACGATAAACAAAAAGAGATGATCCACGGCTATTGGGCTTCCGTATCATATTCCGATGCCCAGGTAGGAAAAGTCATCAAAAAACTTGAAGAACTCGGACTTGATGATAATACGATCATAGTTCTTTGGGGTGATCACGGTTGGCACCTGGGTGATCATGGTTTGTGGTGTAAGCACACAAATTTTGAACAAGCCACAAAAGCACCGCTGATCATTGCTGCTCCCGGTTTATCAAAAGGTAAACATGCAACCACAATGGCCGAATTTGTGGATATATTCCCAACGCTGATCGACTATGCGGGATTCAAAGTACCGCCTTATCTCGAGGGTAAAAGCCTGGTTACGGCATTGAAAGATCCGGAAAAACAGATTCAGGATTATGCACTTAGCCAGTTCTTCAGGGGTACGGACAAGATGGGGTACACGATGCGAACAAAACGCTATCGTATTACATTGTGGCTTAAAGGTGATTTTAAAGCCCATGACCTGTTCCGGGATCCTGTAATTGATGCTGTTGAGTTTTATGATTACGAAAAAGATCCGCAGGAAACAGTGTCACTCGCAAATGATCCGGAGTATGCATCAATTGTTGAAGAAATGAAAACTAAACTGCTTAACCTTTTGAATGAAGAGGCAGACAAAGCTGAGGCAAACGGTTTCTGAAAACAGTGCAATAAAGCTTCATCCCAAAAGAAATAGATGCCGTTCCTACGGAACTCTGTAGGGTATTGGCAGGTTTCAAGTGACTCATGTCCCTTATAAAAAAGCATTCCTGCTACTCATAATTGTGTGAAGCTATACCGTCGGCCAGTATCTCAAGGAATTTTTTTATGGGGCCGCTTGCTACCATTTTTATCATGGGATTCATTTCTGCTTTAATGGTTAGTTTTATCCGGCTGTCCGATTCTTCCACTTCTTTTATCTGAACCCAAAGGTTGAAATCGACAGGAGTATTTCCCTCAGCAGCAAACTTTATGGTGTTATGCGGGGTCTTTTCCACGATACGCAATCCAACTTCGCCGACCATATCAAGCTCAAAAGTACAATGGTCTCCAAACGACTTCCAGTTCTTTATCTTGTCCTGAGGTAATACCTCTCCGAAGTTATCGAAATCGGATAAAAAATTGAATATCTTCTCTCCGGGATGAGGTACAGCCTTTATCTGACTTTCAAATTTCGTCATGCTTTTCAGTCTTTTTTCCAGTTGCCCGGATCTTTACGCCACTCCGATAAAGTTTCGATCTCATCATTGGTGACATAGCCTGTTTCAGCAGCAACTCCCACAAGGGTTTCATAATCGCTCAAAACAGTAAGTTTCACATCTGCTTTTTCAAAGTTATCTTTAGCTACCTGAAATCCATAGGTAAAGATAGCGAACATCTCAAGTACCTCAGAACCGGCTGTTCGCAAAGCTTCAACTGCTTTCAGACTGCTTCCTCCCGTTGAGATCAGATCTTCGATAACAACAACTTTTTTACCCGGCTGAAGGTCTCCCTCTATCAAGTTGCCCATACCATGTCCTTTAGGTGCGGAGCGCACGTAAACGAACGGCAGGCCCAGCTCCTCAGCTACCAAGGCACCCTGAGCAATTGCCCCTGTTGCCACTCCTGCTATAACCTCTACATCGGGGTGTTTTTCACGGATAAGTTTGCTGAACTGCTCCTTGATATATGTTCTTAACTCCGGATAATAAAGCGTTTTACGGTTGTCGCAATATATCGGTGATTTCCATCCTGATGCCCAAGTGAAAGGATTTGCGGGTTGCAATTTTATTGCCTTAATTTGCATCAGTTCTTTGGCTATTTTTACTTCTAATTTTTCCATAATGCAAAGGTATAAAGTTTTTTTTAACGACAGAACTCTTTTCTTTACAGCCAGGCCTGACAACGAATTGGTAATTAATACCGATGCCATTTACAAGTTCGATACTTTAAACGGTTTAAAAAGATTTACCGATGATTTTCTTAACAAAAAGCATTTGAAAGCAGTTGTGATTTATGGCCATAACCCCAAAGAGATATTTAAAGAGTTTCGTTCTTTTTTCAGAAACATTCAGGCTGCCGGAGGTATGGTGTTTAACGATAAGAATGAATTTATCGGAATATTCAGAAGAGGTAAAAATGATCTGCCAAAGGGAAAGCTTGAAAAAGGAGAAACGGTTGAAGAGTGTGCAGTAAGGGAGGTAAAGGAGGAGTGCGGAATATTAAATATAAGCATATTGGGTAAGATAACCGAGACCTGTCACATATATTTTATCGATGAAACACCGGTGTTGAAAAGAACCCATTGGTTCAGAATGTACACAGATGAGAATGAACTGACACCTCAGACCGAAGAGGACATAAGTGATATCTATTGGGTGACAGCAGACAGGATTAATGATTTTATGGACAACACATATCTTTCAATCAAAGATGTGGTAACTGCTTCGCAGGGGCATCGCTTTTAAAAGTGATACCGAATTACCTTGGGACTCCTTCGTAGTTAAAATGTTTTTGCGTACATTATAAACTTTTGGATAAAAAAACATTACGATAACCCGAATAGCTCATAAATTTCTTTTAATTTTGTAGGGATTTATCAGAGTGACCTGAAATTTACTTAAACCGGAGCATGACAGAAGAGGCTTTTACAGAATGGCAAAACCAGACAAGGCATGAAGCTCTTGAAAAGGAGGTAAAGCGCCTTCGTGAAAGGTCATATAAACAATCAGGCAGAATAGGTTCTTTACGCCGTACGGTTTATTTCACTTATTTCTTTTTTATCGTACTCTTCACTATTTTATTTCTTAAAGGAATGATCTCTTTTCCCGATAACAGAAACAGTTCAGCGGAGGAAAAACAAAATAACAAGGCAACTGCGAAAGCGATTATTGAGAATAAAACAGAACAGGATACGGCAACTGAAGAAAACCTGGTTTACATTCCCGATACTGTACCTGTACCCATAAAAGAAACAAAAGGAACTATTTACTGTGTGCAGATAGGGGCATACACAGGCATCAGCCTTAATGAGTTCAAAGGTAACATGGTATCGTTACAGCAGGATTCCTATGAAGGAATTAATCAGCTTACACTTGGACGTTTCAGGGATTATGACAAGGCTTTACGATTCCTTTCTATTGTACAACAAATAGGTTTTCACGATGCTTTTATCATGTCGTTCAGGAACGGAAGACGTGTGCCACAACAGGAGATGCAGACAGTGGAACAACCGAAGCCGGTAAGTAAAAAGGAACAGATAGTTCCTTATACGGTTCCCGAAGAAAAGCCGATTGCCAACGACAGTACACCTTCCGGTAAAGGCAACTAGTAAAGGATCATTGAACAACCCTTGATCTGCATTACACTTTTAGCTGTCACAGCTCTTATTTCTAAAATAATTCTCCTATTTTTGTCGATTATTAAATGCATATAATTAAATAACAATTTATCTGAAAAAAGAAATAATTAACTTTATTGAAAAATAAAGAAATGAAACATGTAATATCTATAAATTATCCTGAGTCACTTGCATTTTCTTTGAAAATGAACAACGAAGAATTTGAAAATGAAATAAAAATAATATCATTGATAAAACTCTATGAGCTTGGGAAGATTTCGTCCGGATTTGCCGCAAAACTTCTAAATCTTAGTCGTGTGGAATTTCTTGAACTTTTAAACAAATATCATGTTTCATATTTTCACAAGGATGTAGAAAAGGATTTAGAGTCTGATTTAGTCATTTTAGATGAGATAATGGTAGGTGCTATGCAAAACAACTTAAATATAATCTTACCGGCACTTTAGGAATATTATTAAAAGCAAAACAAAAAGGTTTAATTCCTTCTGTAAAGGATCTTTTGACAAAACTTTCACAAAAGGGGACATGGTTAAATCCGGAATTAATCTCAAGAGTGTTAGGAATGGCAAATGAAAAATGAAAAAATAATAAATCATGATAAATAAAATAGAAGAGTTACGAAAAGAGATAGAGGATCTTCAGGCCGAAACAGCCGAAGCTGCTGAACAGTTAAGGATAAAATACCTGAGCAAAAAAGGAATTCTTGCACAGCTTTTCGATGAGTTCAAAACCATTCCTAACGAGCAGAAGCGCGAAGTGGGGCAGGCCTTAAACACATTGAAGTCCTTTGTGAAGGATAGGATAAATACTTTGAAAAAGGGGTTTGAGAATGCCGATAATGAGAATGTTGATATTGACCTTACACTTCCTGCAACATCATTTGACCTGGGAGGAAGGCATCCATTATCGATTGTGCGGAACGAAATAATTGATATTTTCGCCCGTCTCGGCTTCACAGTTTCCGAAGGTCCCGAAATAGAGGACGACTGGCACGTGTTTACGGCACTGAACTTCCCTGAAGAGCATCCTGCCCGTGATATGCAGGATACGTTCTTCATTGCCCAGGGACCTGATGTTCTGCTAAGGACTCATACCTCTTCTGTACAGGTTCGTGAGATGGAAAAGACAAAGCCGCCTATCCGTGCTATTTTCCCGGGACGGGTATTCCGTAACGAAGCGATATCGGCACGTGCCCACTGTATCTTTCATCAGGTCGAAGGCCTTTATATCGACGAGGATGTTTCTTTTGCCGATCTGAAACAGACACTGCTCTATTTTGCAAAAGAGATGTTCGGTCAGGATACGAAGATCAGGTTGCGTCCTTCTTATTTCCCGTTCACCGAACCTTCGGCTGAGATGGATATCTCATGTTCACTCTGTGGCGGCAAAGGCTGTAATGTGTGTAAGTATACCGGATGGGTTGAGATCCTTGGTTGCGGCATGGTCGATCCTAACGTGCTTGAAAATAACAATATCGACAATCAGAAATACACAGGTTTTGCTTTCGGAATGGGAATAGAACGCATTACGATGCTGAGATACCAGATCAAAGACATCAGATTGTTCTTTGAGAACGATGTTCGCTTTCTGAAACAATTCAAGTCAGTAGATTAGTTTTAATAATTTCCTCCTAGATCAGGGGAGGGATCATTCACATTCTAAACATAAAAAGCCATAAGAGGTATTTATGTTCTTTCAGGAGGTCTTTTAGAATCCTGAGAGCGCGTCCCATCTGGTTTTCCACAGTTTTTACCGATATATTCAGCTCATCGGCGATCTCTTTGTAGGTCATCCCTGATCGTCGGCTGAGCAGGAAGACCTCCCTTGTTTTCGGTGGAAGTTTCGCTGTAAAATAGTAAAACAAAGGTTCGATATCCTCTTCGATAAGCTCGTCGGGACCGGGTAACCCTGCATCTTTGATGTTCTCAAGAGGGATGTTCTTTTGAGGGTTACGGGTCCTTAAAAAATCGATACATTTGAATTTTACTGCCTGCAATAAAAAATGTTCGGTATTTTTTACTCTCTTAAGCTTTTCACTCTCCCACAACTGAATGAAAAGATTTTGAACAACATCCTCAGCCGATACCTCATCTGATATTATCTTCGATGCATAATTGCACAACGGTGAGTAATACCGGTGGAATATTTCTTCAAATTCTTTTTCTTCCATATGGATCATTTCTCAGGATTTACATCAGAGAAGTTTTTTAAGAATGCTCAGTTTTCCTTCCGTGAAAGGAGGATACTTGACCCAGGGCTCAAACCAGGTAGCTTTTTTCAGTATTGATTTTTGATGTGAGAAAGTATCAAATCCGAATTTACCATGATAGTTACCCATACCGGAATTACCCACGCCGCCAAACGGGAGGTTTGGATTGGCAAGATGCATAATGGTATCATTCAGAGCTCCTCCGCCAAAAGAGACTTCGCTGAATACCTTTTTCTCGACACTCTTTTTGTTGGTGAACAGATACAATGCCAGCGGCTTAGGGCGCTCTTTGATCTGAGCAATGGCATCGGCAAGGTCTTCGAATTCGAGGATGGGCAATATCGGTCCGAATATTTCTTCCTGCATTACTGCATCATCCCAGGTGACATTGTCCATCAGGGTGGGAGCAATGTAAAGGTCTTTCTCGTCGGTCTGTCCGCCTGTAATTATCTTTTTCTCATCGAGTAAAGCTGTCAATCTTTTGAAATGCCTTGGATTGATAATCCTGACAAACGCCTCACTATTCTGCGGATCATCGCCATGGATCTTCCTGATACGTTTTTTGATCTCCTCAACCAGTTGTTCTTTTATTCCTTTTTCAACCAGCAGGTAATCAGGTGCCACACATGTTTGCCCGCCATTCAGGAATTTCCCCCATACAATGCGTATTGCAGTCATCTTAAGATTTGTCCCTTTGGTTATTATGGCCGGACTTTTTCCCCCTAGTTCAAGGGTAACGGGTGTAAGATGTTCTGATGCGGCACGCATGATGATCTTCCCCACATTCGGGTTCCCTGTGTAAAATATTTTGTCGAACTTCTCTTTCAGTAATGAAGTAGTCTCTTTAACACCTCCTTCTATCACATGAAAGAAATGGCTGTCGAAATTTTCATTGATCATTTTTGCCATCACATTACTTGTGTTCATGGCAAGCTCACTTGGTTTCATTATCACTGTATTACCTGCAACAATGGCTGAAACGACAGGCTGCATGGACAAAAGATATGGATAGTTCCAGGCCCCGATAACAAGAGAATTGCCAAGCGGTTCGGGCATAATGTAACTGCTACCGGGCATATTGACAATGTTTGCCGGCACATGTTTAGGCCTGCTCCACTCCTTTACTTTTTTTATTGAATGTTTTATCTCCGCATACAGTATCGCAAGCTCTGTTTCGTATGTCTCGTATGCTGATTTTTTGAAATCGGAATAGATAGCCTCGTACATTTCGTCTTCATTTCCCTTCAGTACTTTGAGGAATCTTCGCAGTTGCTCTTTTCGGAACTTTATATCCTTAGTGGCATTTGAGTTAAAAAAATCCCTCTGGCTCTCCAGTATCTTTTTGTAATCACTCATATTCTGTCATTTGTTATTTGAGGATACAAACATAAAAATTTAATGTCCCGTACCGAAATATTAAAAAAGATATTACACGAATTTAACCAGTAAGGTATGAGTTTGCATCGATTGCAAAAAAAATCAACATTCGATAGGGGTACACTCATTTTAATCCGACATATAGGTGAAAACAAACTTTAAAAACATAAAATATGCCTGACATCTACGACATACTTTCAAAACATTTCCTGAATGAAACATCGGAGCAGGAGGAAGCGGACATTAAAAATTTCAGAGATGAATACCCGCTGGAATACGACATGCTGAAAAAGCTGTGGCAAAAAGGTGAAATAAAAATTAGGGATTTTAACTCATCCAAAGCATGGATGAAAATGCAGGACAGGATGAAAGAGGGAAGAAAGCCGAAAGTTGTAAAGATGGCCCCTTTCAGAAAAATTATGCGAATTGCAGCAGTCATTGCAATACTCATCATGGGCGGATATACAGCCCACTACTTAGTAAATGTGCTTCCGGGCAAACATATAATTACCGTTGCCCAGGCACCTGACGAGAGAGGCAGAGAGATTACCCTGAGCGATGGAACAATAGTGTGGCTCAATAAAAACTCAACTCTGGCTTTCACAAAAAAGTTCACAGGAGAAACAAGAAACGTAAAACTCACGGGAGAAGCGTTTTTCAAGGTTTACCACAATGAAAATAAACCGTTTGTGATAACCACTGCCAATGCCTCGGTTAAAGTGCTGGGAACATCGTTCAATGTTAAAACCGGCGAAGACAAGACCAAGGTTGTAGTGGCAACGGGAAAAGTACAGGTTAGCAACAGTATAGGTACCGCACATACGATAATCACACCGGGACTGTCGGCAGAAGTAACAGCTGAAAAGGTTGTAAGATTCAAAACCGCAGATCCGAACTATCTTGCATGGAAAACAGGGAAGTTCACATTCAACAATACTCCTTTGAAGCAGGTCATTGATGATCTGAATACCTGGTACGACAATAAATTCGTGATAGTGGGAGATGAAGTAACTGATTGCAGGTTCACGGCAAACTTTAATAAAACCGGAATACCTGACATCTTAGAAACCTTAAAACTTACATGTAATGTGGAAATAATTGAAAAAGACGGAATGTTTATAATTAAAAAATAATAATTCAGTTCCGGACTGATAAAAGCCGGCAAAAAGTAGTTTTCTAATCCCAGAATAAAACCTATGAAAAATACAGTGATAATATTTATCAGCATTTTTAGTTCCCTGACCTGTCTGGCCCAGAGTGACCCTCTTGACAGTGTGATAACGGTATCATTCAATGGAACAACTATAAAAGAGGCATTGAACATCATTAAGGATAAAGCGGATGTGTCATTTGCATACAACGATAATCTGAAGGAACTTGATCGTAAGATCGATATGAAGTTCAGTAACAAACCGGTGAAGGATATTCTTAAAGTCTTGTTTAAAAATAACGGGCTCGATTACCGTCAGGTAAGTAAAAATATTACAATATTCAAAGCCACAGGCAGAAAACATAAAATAACTGTTTCAGGATATGTTTTCGACGCAAAAACGGGAGAGGCATTAATTCAATGCAATGTTTATGACAGATCCTCTAAAAAGGGAGTGGTAACGAACAACTTCGGATATTTCAGCCTTACACTGTCTGAAAGCAACACTCCCGGGATCATCGTTTTTTCTTATATCGGCTATGAAACCAAAGAGATAAAAACCGGAGGCAAAGATGAGGTTGTGAACATACGGCTTGAGCCAAAACAGACAGGGCTCAATGAAGTTACTGTAAAAGCAGAACAGAATCGTAAAGAGGTGGTCTCCTCATCGATGGGAAAGATGAGCATG
>Ga0256913_10001863_pt1 | contig 10781 bp, 7 predicted proteins | sample Axial_MatmetaG_FD_185970 | JGI IMG/M metagenome (GOLD analysis project Ga0256913, IMG submission 185970) | Deep-sea worm associated microbial mat communities from Axial Seamount, Juan de Fuca Ridge, Pacific Ocean - Axial_Mat | ecosystem: Environmental > Aquatic > Marine > Oceanic > Microbial...
CCCCAGATTCAGTAATGCCATCACCAGCCGCTCAACCTCGTAGGCGAGGGTGTGGTAGGTGTAGACCCGCTCTCTCCCGTCAACCCCTACCCACATCAGTGCTGCTTTATTGCGCCGATGGGTCTTGAGGTGTTTGCCGATCGTATTTTTCCAGATATCGATCCGGCCTTCGGAAAACCAGCGATAAAAAGGGGCGTTGGATGTGTCGAGAACTTTCTGGTAAGGGGTCTCCCACTGCAGGTATTTTTTTGCCAGAATATCGACAAGCGCGTTGGTTTCAAGCGTATTGAGATTTTCGTATTCTTCGGCAGAGATGATTTTACGCTGGTAGCTGCAGACTGTTTCAGACATTGACTGCTAGTCCTTTCTTCGCATTTCGTTCTGGGAGCGAAACAGGTCGCCGATAGTCTCATAAGAAGGGGGAAGTTCTTTCAAAATCTTCATAAATACTTTGGCTGTCGCAACAACATCTCCAAGGGCGGTATGGCGCTGATCGCATTGAACGCAGTAGCGTTCCAGCAGGTGCTCCAGCGGCTGATGTTTCTGGTCTTCGTGAGCCATCTGGTAAAGAAACATGGTGTCGAGCCAGACGGTATTATCAATGCCGACATTGTAGAGTTCTTTCAGGTGGCGATGGAGCATCTTGATATCGAAGAAGACATGGTGACCGACGATGACGCTGTCACCGATAAATTGCAACAGTTCGGGGAGAACCTCTCCGACAGTCGGCTTGTCGTCAAACATTGAATCGACCATGCCATGGAATTCGGTTGATTCGGGAGGGATCGGAATCGGCGGCTTGGTATACGCTTCAAACAGCTTGGTGATTTTCCCTTTTTTCAGTTTGACGGCCCCAATATTGATGATGACATCACTGGTTATATCAAGGCCGGTTGTCTCGAGATCGAGGACACAGAAGCTGGTGTCGTGGATCGCCTGTTTCAGGACCGAACGGTCTTCAATTTGTTCACAGGCGTTGATTACGTAGGCAAGAATCGGGTCGCTAGTTTCCCTTTTGCGATTTCCGGTCAATCCTTTGAAGATCGATTTCAACATCTGATCGGTCCAATCGGTGGCAGAGGGAGATCTGCATAGGGTTTTGAACTTTTTTAGTAGGCAACCTTGGCAAATGGAGATTGTGCGGCAGCCTCGAGTGCGTCGGCCAATGTCCGTATCCCGTGAGCTTCAAGCAGTGGAATCAGTTTGATCAGGATTTCTCCTGTGACAATAGCATCACCGAGGGCGGTATGACGACCGACAATTGTGACATTCAGTCGTTCGGCCAATCCATCGAGGGAATGGGAATCCTGGTTCGGGTGAAGGATTGATGAAAGGAGCAGCGTATCGAGAACCGGGTTATCAAAGACAATTCCGGTTTTTTCCTCCTGCAGTTGCAAAAAACGCATGTCAAAGGCGGCATTGTGGGCGACAAGGACCGAATTCTCGACAAAGGTGTGGAAGTGCGGCAGGACTTTGTCGATGGTTGGCTGTCCCTGCAGGAGTGCCGGCTGAATACCGTGGATAGCAACCGATTCGGAGGGAACAAAGCGTTTCGGGTCAACCAGCTGGTCGATAACCTCATGATAGAGGAGTTGACCGTTAACAATGCGGATAGCTCCCAGCTGGATGATTTCGTCACCCTGGGACGGATTCAACCCGGTTGTTTCTGTGTCGAAGACAACATAGGTCAGCTTACGCAGCGGGGTCTGTTCCAGCTCCTGCCATTCACCGCGATTGAACAGATCAAATTCGTAAGAAACGGGACGATGCTCTATTTCACTCTGAATGGCCAGTCGGCGATTCTGGTCGATTGGCGGCAGGGTGATTGAAATTCCGGTATATTGCCGGTCGGGATCATAAATGAATGAGATGCGCCCCGACAGGTTTTCAATGGTATCCTTGAAATTGAGGAGATTCCCCTTGGCGTCGGTAATCAAGGGGGTGTTCTGCCAGGTGTCGAGGAGATCCTTGCGCACACTTGTTTCGGGCCACGAGATGAGAAGCTCGGACCCCGCTTCGTCTTTACTGGTCAGGGTCAACAATAACTCGGGGATCTTGACATGGGTTTTAAGCAGTCCGGCCAGATGGGAAATCGCCTGAACCATCGAATAGCTGTCGAGTTGCAGCCAGATCCCTTTTGGGGCAACCGGGGTCACCTTGATAGCAAAACGCTCCTGGATATTTTTACTGATCACTTCGAGAAGATTGTCGGCGAGGACATTCTCATTTTTACTCAGAGCGTGAAGGTGGAGGGCATAGTTCGCTCTGGCTTCGGCGACCTTTTCCTGTAACGATTGTGACGCCCGGTCAATTTTTTTCCGGTAGCGGTGTAATTCATCGGGATCAAGCTGCGGGCGTTCAAGAATCTGGGTGATGGAGTTACGGATATCCTCCAGATCTTTCTGTTGCTCGTCAATCAACGACTGAATCAGCATGTCGCGACGGCTGTCAGATTCAATCTGATGGGTCATATCTTCAAGGGCGAGGACAAATCCAGAGATGACCATGGCATCGCCCTGCTCGGTAAAGAACGGCGCCATATTGATTCGCAGACAGAGCCCGCTGCGGAGGGTCACCATCGATTTATTGACCATCTTGGTGCGCCCCGATTCGTGGCACTTGTGGAGCATTTCGAGACCATGAATAATGGGATCACGATCAAGGATACTGAAAATTGACCGGCCGAGCCCGAGGATTCCGGTTTTTCCACCATCCTGATTGCTCAGGCGCTGATCATCTTCAAAAATATTCTGTGCCTGCTGGTTGTAAAGCAGAACCTGACCGTCGGTATTGCAGACGATAACGCCGTGCGGCAATTCTGACATCAGTGCTGCCAGTCTGGTGCGCTCTTCGTCTAACGTTGCCTGGGCGACGGCAATTTTTCCAGCGACATCCTTTTTTAATTCGGCAAAAGCGTCTGCCGACTGGTTGAGGATGTCGGAGAGATACTGAATCTCTTTGGAGGCATTTTTTATCTGCGCCCGGTGTTCAGGGTTGACCGATGAAATAATTCGGGCACTCTCGGCAAGTTTGAGGATCGGGACAATATAATCGTTGAACAGGAGGTTGATCAGCGCCCCGATAATGAACAGGATGGTGATTGTTCCAAGCAGCGGGAAGGGAATCAGCTTGTCGACCATTGCACTTAGGGCGATCTGCTGTGCTTCGTTGAGGCTGGCCCAGGCACCAATCGCACTGGCAATCATGATGCTGACTATCGCAAAGTAGATTGCGCCGAGAAAAATCCAGTATTTGAAGCTTGGTTTCATCTAGCCTGAACCCTGTAGAATTTTTTGGTGGGGCTTCAATCTTTACTTATTATCCTAAAACAGCGACCCGTCCAAGTGTAACATATTCAGCTTTAGTAAGGAGACCGGCAGCAAATATATGACAAAATAGTACATATGGCAAACAATGTTGTATTTTTATTGGTTTTGATTGCGGCACGGAAGCAGAAAAAGCCGTTGTGCTGCGGCACAACGGCTTTTTGAAAAGGGGGAAGCGGGAGATGGTCAGGCTGTCAGGCGCTTGAGAGCTTCAAGATATTTCTCTCCCGTTTTACGGACGATCTCTTCAGGCAGCTTTGGTGGCGGTGCCTGTTTTCCCCAGTCGAGCGTTTCGAGGTAGTCACGCAAGAACTGTTTATCAAAACTCGGTTGTGCCTGTCCGGGTTGATAGAGGTCTTTCGGCCAGAACCGGGATGAGTCGGGGGTCAGGGCTTCGTCTATCCAGATCAGTTTTCCGTCAAGGGTTCCGAATTCAAACTTTGTGTCGGCGATAATAATCCCTTTTGTATCGGCAAGTTGACGGGCCCGTTCGTATATCTTGATGCTGGTATCCCGAACCTGCTCCGCAATCTCCTGACCACACAGCTTGACGGTCTCGTCGAAAGAGATATTTTCATCATGTTCACCCAGCTCCGCTTTGGTCGAGGGGGTGAAGAGCGTCTCCGGCAGCTTGTCACTTTGCACTAGTCCTTTGGACAGAGGAATGCTGCAGACCGAGCCGAGCTTCTGGTACTCTTTCCAGCCGCTTCCCGACAGGTAGCCCCGGACAATACATTCGACGGGCAGTGGCTGAGCTTTTTTTGTCAGCATGCTGCGCCCTTCAAGCTGATCCCGATACTGATGGGTGATGGCAGGAAAGTCATCCACCTCCGTTGAAATCAGATGGTGGGGAACCAGGTCGGCCATCTGCTCGAACCAGAATTTTGAAATCTGGGTCAGCACATACCCTTTTTGCGGAATTCCTTCATCCATGATGACATCAAATGCAGAAATTCTGTCACTGGTGACGATCAACAGATGTTCCCCAAGATCGTAGATGTCTCTCACTTTACCCCGGTTAACCAGATTCAGTTTCGGGCAGTCTGTCTGTGTAATGACTGGTGTCATGATTTATTACCCCTGTTGGTTAAAAGCATGGACTAATTCGGGAACCACAATTTCGATTTGAGCCTGCTTAAGCAGTTCCTCAACTTTTTTGGCAACGATTTCACCCTTCTTTTCACTCAGGAGGCGCTCTTTGAGTTGTGTGAGGCCTGCCATGTCCAGGTCTTCAAAATTGGCAACCTTCGCTTCTTTCAGACTGGCGACAAGGTATCGGTTGTCAAACTGATAAACCTTTTTGGCAATCGGAGCCTCCTCCGTCAGAGAAAATGCCTCGTCGGAAAGTTCCTTTGATGTCCCGACGCGGGGGATAAAACCACCGAAGTTGCGGGCGAAGTCTCCCGATTCCTCAACCTCGAGATGGATACTTTTGGCGGCGGCATTCAAACTTTTTTGTGCGGTTGCCAGAGCCAGAAGTTTGTCTGCCAGTTCCTGTGCAAGTTGTTGAGCTTTTTCGACCCGGTAGGCGCGCTCGACAAGGGGTTTCACCGTTGCAAGTTCCGGCAGGTGACTTGGTTGACGTTCCTTCAGGGTGAAAAGGAAGACCCCCTGTGTTGTCTGGACGGGCTTTGCTAATTCGCCTTCCCTGAGTGCCAATGCTGCCCGGTTGATCTCAGCAATTTTACCGATACCGTCGATTGCCTCATTTGCAGCAAAGAAACCGGTCTCTTTAATTCCCAGATCATTGGCCTTTGCAGCAGCATCAAGATCACCGGTTTTACGGTTGATATTGTAAGCGTCCATTGCTTTTTCGTATGCCAGCTGCCGTGATTTTTCGAGCCTCAAACCCGCCTTGACCTCTCCAACGGCATCGACAAGGGATTTAACCCCGGCTTCGGTGTACTCTTCAACCTTGATGATATGAAATCCGAATGGCGTCCTGACGACACCACTCAGCTGTCCCGGGCGCAGAGAAAATGCGGCGTCTTCAAATTCACGAACCATGGTTCCGCGACCGAAGGTTCCAAGTTCGCCCCCCTTTGCCGCGTTGCTTTTATCATCAGAGTAGGTCTTTGCCAGTTGTGCGAAGTCTGCCCCGTCTTTCAGCTTTTTCAACAGGTCTTCTGCAAGCTCCTTACGCTTCTGCACCGTTTCCGCATCGGCGTTTTCATCAACCCGCAGCAGGATGTGGGCTGCTTTAACCTGCTCCTTGATCTCAAACTGGTCAAGGTTTCTGCGATAGTAACGCTGTAACTCGTCTTCTCCAAGCGGGCCGATTTTATCTTCGTAACGCGCCGGGTCGAATTGCAGGTAGCGCAACGAGACTTTATCCGGGATTCTGAACTGCTCGACATTTTTGTCAAAAAATTCTTTCAGCTCCTCATCCGTGACCTTGACCTTCGATTCTACCAGTGCCGGAGAGATCCAGACCAGGTTGAGGTTGACCTTGTCGTTTTCGCGGTGGAATGCAGCTTTTAATTCATCGTCGCTGACACGGGCATTCTGTTGGAGTTTTTCCCGGACTTTTTGGGTCAGGAGTTGTCTCTTCTGCGCCGCTTCAAATTGTTCGGGACTCATCCGCTGATAATTCAGGGTTTCAAGATAACGATCGCGGTTGAATTTACCGTCAACCTGAAAAGCATCATATTTTGCAATGCTGTCGACGAGTTCCTGCTGAGTGACCTCGATCCCGAGTTTGTCCGCCTGCTGAACCAGCAGCGTTTCCTGGATCAACTGCTGCATTGCCTGTTTGGGCAGGTTCAGCTGCTTTTCAAGTGCAGCATTAAAGTTCCCCTGGTAGATATTCTGGTATAAATTATAGAGGTTACTGTAGGCTGTCTGGAACGTTTCATAGCTGATTTCATCACCGTTAACCTTTGCGGCGACATCGCCTCCCCGATTGGGACCACGGTCGGACGGCGACGTAAGCATGGTGTAGCCGATAACAAAACTTAGAATGATCACCCCGAAGGCAATCTTTATCAGGAGTGATTTTTGTTTTGATCTGACAAATTGAAGCATTACGATGAAACTCCTCAGTTGTATTTATTGAATGGTTCGGCACGAAAAACAGCCTCGCATGTTAGACCAGCAATTTGCTGAAAAGCAATCATTTTTTGCGAGCTTAACGCTTGCTTAAAAATGACTGGTTTGCTAGAGTAGCCGAGCTTTTGAGCTGAGGGGAAACTTCATATTTAAAGCTGCTTGCAGCGTTTACAGGATGGAATATGTTTAATATCTTTAATGCGTTCTGGGGGATGTTTTCCAACGACCTCGCAATTGATCTGGGAACCGCCAATACTCTGGTTTTTATGAAGGGGAAGGGGATCGTTGTCAGTGAACCTTCGGTTGTTGCAGTGAAGACCGGTGCGGCGGGGCAGCGTAAGGTTCTGGCGGTCGGCATCGACGCAAAGGAAATGCTGGGTCGAACACCGGGAAGTATTGTGGCCATTCGGCCGATGAAAGACGGCGTTATCGCCGATTTTGATCACACCGAAGAGATGCTGCGCTATTTTATCCGCAAGGTGCACAACCGTAAAAGTCTGGTGCGGCCGCGGATTGTAATCTGTGTCCCGTCGGGGATTACCCAGGTTGAGAAGCGGGCGGTCCGCGAGTCGGCTGAGTCGGCTGGGGCACGCGAGGTTTATCTGATTGAGGAACCCATGGCGGCTGCCATCGGTGCCGGTCTGCCGATTACCGAGGCTTCGGGCAACATGATCGTAGATATCGGCGGTGGAACGACGGAGGTTGCGGTGATATCGCTGGCCGGGGTTGTTTACGCTCAGAGTGTCCGGGTTGGCGGTGATAAACTGGATGAGGCGATTGTCCAGTATATGAAACGCAAGTACAACCTGCTGATTGGTGAGCGTACTGCCGAGGCGGTAAAAATTGGGATTGGAAATGTCCATGCGACCAGTGCTGAGACTGTCACAATGGACATAAAAGGGCGCGATCTCGTGAGCGGGATTCCGAAAACCATGGAAGTCAACTCTGATGAAATCCGTGAGGCGATGTCTGAGCCGGTCAACACAATCGTCGAAGCGGTCAGAATTTCTCTTGAGCGGACCCCGCCGGAACTGGCTGCCGATATCGTCGATAAGGGAATTGTTCTTGCCGGTGGCGGTGCCTACCTGAAGAATATGGATATCCTGTTGCAGAAAGAGACAGGGTTACCTGTTGTTGTTGCAGAAGATCCTTTGTCGTGTGTGGTCCTTGGGTCGGGAGCCGTTCTTGATCAGCTCGATCTGTTGAAACAGGTCGCAATTGCATCCTGATCGCGATCCGGTTAAAAGTTTCTGATTGTTTTATCGGGAGGATCAGGGTGATCCTCCCTTTTTATATGATGAAATCAGAGTCACTTGTTGAAACAGTGATGATGATTTTTCCTTCCGCAGGCTCCTGCGGGATTGTTTTCCGGTTGTCGTTTTGCCATCTGCTTGGAGCAGTCAGTGCGTGAGTTATTAAGACGCTATCGATTTTTACTTCTGGCAGTTATCCTCGTTCTGGGGACTGTTGTCCTCTACTCCTACAATCTCCGCCAGAAAACGGCGACCACCTTTTTTGAGCGGGCGGTGCTGACTTTTGCCTCCCCGTTTTTGTCCACCCTTGATAACGCCGTCGATGTGACAACCGCTGTGTGGGGAAATTACCTGTGGCTGGTTGATACCCGGCAGCGCAACATCAAACTGGAGAATGAAAACCAGCAGTTACGCGCCCAGTTACAACAGGTTCAGGAAATCACTCTGCAGAATAAGCGGCTGCGTGATTTACTTAATTTTGTTGATGAGCTTGATCGGGCGGCATTGCCGGCACAGGTGATCGGGGAGGATGCAAGTAACTGGGCGAGGACAATTGTTATCGATAAAGGCTCTCAGGATGGATTATCTTCCGGCTTGCCGGTCGTTGCTGCCCAGGGAGTTGTCGGCAGGATTATCAAGATCGCTCCGAACAGTTCACGTGTTTTGTTGATCACCGACGCTTCTTCTGCGATCGCGGCACTGATCCAACGGACCCGGACCCGGGGCGTTGTCCGGGGACGGGGGGATGATCTGTCGATTGAATACGCGTTGCGTACGGCTGATATTCAGGTGGGAGATCTGCTGGTCACTTCGGGAATGGGTGGTGTTTTCCCCAAAGGGTTACCACTGGGGACGATTGATGCGGTCAAAAAAGACCAGTTTGGTCTGTTCCAGCAGGTGAATGCGACCCCAACGATCGATTTCTCTCACCTTGAGGAAGTCATGGTTATTGTTGGTGAGGATGATCAATGAGAGGCTTCTTCCTGTTTCTTCTCGTCGGGATTTTCTTTGCGCTGGTGCAGAGCGGCGTGTTGCCACTTTTTCTGACTCCGAACTGGCGACCCAATTTAATTCTGATCCTTATCTTGTATCTGGGGCTGAGTGAAAATTTGGTTCGAGCCCTGGTTGCAGGTCTTCTGTTGGGGGCGATCCAGGACAGTTTCTGTGGTCCCAGCCTGGGGCTGTACATCTCGGTTTATCTGATTATTATTCTGGTCACCCGACTGTTATCCGACCAGCTGAATATTGAAAGTCCTCCGCTGCTGCTGTTGCTGATTGCCGGCGGGACCTTGCTGCAGAATTTTCTTATCGGTTTCTATCTGACCGTTTTTGCCGAAGCAGCCCCGGTGTTACATACCCTTCTTCCCGCAATTCCCCAGCAGCTGCTGACCAATATGGTGACGGCACTCCTGTTGCTGATTTTTCTGCTCCGTTTTCAGAAATTGTTCGGTTACCGGTCGGGTCTGGCAGGACTGATCTATCAGAGTAAGCATCATGGGACTTAATCTGAAATGGAAAGACCTGCCGGTCGTGCGACGGCGGTTTCTGTTTTATTCTGTTGCTGCAACGATAATTTTTTTGTTGCTGCTGGCACGGCTCTGGTATCTGCAGGTGGTCAGTTATGCCGATTTGCAGGAGCGGTCGGTTCGCAATCGTACCCGGGTATTGTCACTTGATGCGCCTCGGGGGCCAATCTACGATCGTCACGGCTCTCTGCTTGTCGGTAACCGACCTTCCTTTCAGATATCTGTTATGCGCCAGGAAGTTGAAGATCGTGCGGAGCTGTTTGAAAGGCTGTCAGTGCTGCTGGGTGTCGATATCGCTGAACTCGAATCGCGGTGGCAGGCGGGGAAAAGATTTCCCGTTTATCGCCCGGTCATTCTTGCCGAAGATGTCAGCCGTGAAGTGATGGAGAAGGTTCAGGAACACAGTGTCGATCTTCCCGGGGTTGTGACCGAAGTTCGCCCGGTTCGTGACTACCTTGAGCATGGTTCTGCGGCCCATTTGATCGGTTATCTTGGGGAAATTACTGAGGCTGAATTGCAGAGCGGAAAATTTGATCAGTATCGGGGCGGTGATTTTGTTGGCAAAACGGCGCTTGAAAAAACCTATGAATCGTACCTGCATGGTCAGAAGGGACGCCGGTTGGTCGAGGTTGATGTGCAGGGGAAACTCTTGCGTCAGCTGCAGGTTGAGCCGGCCTATCCGGGGAATAAAATATATCTGACTCTCGATCGCGAGTTACAGCGTACTGCAGACGAAGCCTTTTCCGATCAGTCAGGAGCGGCGATTGCCCTTGATGTCAAGACCGGTGACGTGCTGGCGATGGTTAGCCGGCCAACGTTCAATCCCGCACTGTTTGCCAAAGGGATTGCGGGGGATGAGTGGCGGACGCTGGCGGAAGATCCCCGCCACCCGCTGCAGAATAAAGTGATTTCCGGTCGTTATCCGCCGGGATCAACATTCAAGATTGTTGTTGCCCTGGCAGCGCTGAGAGCCGGGATTATCGGGACACAGCGGACGATTGACTGTCAAGGGGACTTTTTTATCGGCGGCTCCCGTTATCGTTGCTGGAAGAAGAGGGGGCATGGTCCGACCAATCTGAAGAAAGCACTGAGAGAGAGCTGTGATGTCTGGTTCTATAACGTCGGACTCGAACTGGGTATCGATAAATTGTCGGCTGCGGCAAAAGAGTTTGGCTTTGGGGCTCCGGTTGGTTATCCCCTGCCGGGAGAGCGTTCGGGGATTGTCCCCTCTCAGGAATGGAAGCGTAAGTATTACAACCAGCCGTGGTATGCCGGTGAAACAGTTATTGCCTCCATCGGTCAGGGGTTTGTTCTGACAACGCCCATTCAACTTGCCGTTATGATGGCGACGGTGGCCAATCATGGTCAGGTTTTAAAGCCGCAGGTTGTTGAGCGGATTGAAGATTGGGATGGGAATATTCTATTGCAGCCGGAAACCGAGGTTGTCCGGAAAATCGAGTATTCTCCAAAGGTCTGGAAAGCAGTTCGGAACGGTCTGGTTGCCGTTGTCAATGAGCCCCACGGAACGGGTCATGCGGCTCACTTGAAGGATGTTGTGGTTGCCGGGAAAACGGGAACATCACAGGTTGTCAGGCGAAAGTCGGACGAAGAAGAAGAACTCGATGAAA
>Ga0256913_10001864_pt1 | contig 10779 bp, 7 predicted proteins | sample Axial_MatmetaG_FD_185970 | JGI IMG/M metagenome (GOLD analysis project Ga0256913, IMG submission 185970) | Deep-sea worm associated microbial mat communities from Axial Seamount, Juan de Fuca Ridge, Pacific Ocean - Axial_Mat | ecosystem: Environmental > Aquatic > Marine > Oceanic > Microbial...
ATTAAAACATCATCAACAGTATCAAGATTTTGTACAATCATAACTGATGTTCCAATCTTCCAATCATCAAATATCTTATCAGGCTCAACCACCATTGTTCTACTATTTTTCACTGAAATAGTTCCCATTGTTGTTTCATTTTTTGACTCAATCATAACTTTTTTATCTTTGTCGAACTTATAAATGTTACTTCCTTTACATGTAAGTTGCATTTGATGATTTAAAATTATTTTAAATATTAGATCTCCCTTAGCAACTGTATCTCCTTCTTCAAGAGAAACTAAATATGAAATAGTGCCTTCATCTTTTGCAATAATTTGAGAATTCTTTTTTTCAACAAGTAAGTCATTATATAAGTTGTTTGCTTTTTGAAAATTCAACTTTGCAATTTCATAATCATAACTACTAATTTGATTATTATTATATTGTTCTGTGGATCTATCAAAAGATAAGCGAGCTTTTTGCATATTAATTTCCATATCTCTTATTCGCTTATCTAAATCGCCAGTATAAAACTCGGCAATTATATCTCCTTTTTTAATATTGTCATTAACTTTAAAATAATATTGTGAAAAGGTGCCTCCGCTATTTTCAATATGATATGCAACTTCATTGACTGGTTTGAACGAACCAAATGCAGTTACATCTTTTTTTACAGTACCATATCTCACTAATTCAGTTTTATATTCTGTCACTTTTCCTTTGATAATAGGTGGTGATAACTTTTCATCTTCTTTTGGCAAAAGCGTACAACTAGATATTGCAATAGAAATAATGACAATAATAATAATTACTAGTATTTTTTTTTCTTTCATATATACACGCAAACCTTCATCTCAATGTGTTTTATTATAGCATTAATAAAAATAATGTAGTATACTTTTTTTAAATTGTTAACACTTTATTTACATTTAATTTATATTTAGGAGCGCATAATGAAAAAAACATATTTAGACGAACATAAAAGTTTTGAAGAACGAGTGAATAATCTTGTAAGCCTTATGTCTTTAGAAGAAAAAGTTTCACAAATGATCCACTTTTCAAAAGAAATAAAACATTTGGATATACCCGCGTATACTTGGTGGAATGAGGCCCTTCATGGAGTAGCACGTGCTGGAACTGCCACAGTTTTTCCTCAAGCGATTGCTCTTGCCGCAACTTTTGATGAAGATATGATGTTTAAAGTTGCTTCAATTATTTCGGATGAAACACGTGCTAAACATCATGAATTTTTACGAAATAATGATACAGGCATTTATAAAGGTCTTACAATGTGGAGTCCTAATATAAATATTTTTAGAGATCCGAGATGGGGTCGTGGACATGAAACTTATGGCGAGGATCCTTTTTTAACAGCTAGAATGGGTGTTAATTTTGTTAAAGGAATGCAAGGTGATAATAAAAAGTATTTCAAAACAATTGCTACTCCAAAACATTATGTAGTACATAGCGGTCCTGAAAAAGATCGACATCATTTTAATGCAATAGTATCACAAAAGGATTTAAGAGAGACTTATCTTCCAGCTTTTAAAGATTGTATAGAAGAAGGTGGTGCCTATTCTATAATGGGAGCCTATAATAGAACAAATAACGAAGCATGCTGTGCTTCTTCAACTCTATTACAATCTATATTGCGCGATGAATTTAAATTTAAAGGTTTTATTGTATCTGACTGCCATGCTATATGTGATTTGCATTTGCACCATAAACTTACTGCTTCCGCCGCTGAGTCAGCTGCACTTGCCGTAAAAAATGGATGTGATTTAAATTGTGGAACTACATATAATTCATTGATAGACGCATATAAAGAAGGCTTAATAACGGAAGGTGAAATTGATATCGCAGTAAAACGGTTATTTATGGGACGTTTTAAATTAGGTATGTTTGATAAAGAATCAGATAATCCTTATTCAAAAATACCTTATGAATTAAATGATTGCCAAGCTCATAGAAATTATTCAGTTAAAACGGCCGAGAAGTCAATAGTGCTTCTTAAAAATAACGGCATATTACCACTAAATAAAAATATAAAGAAAATTGCAGTTGTAGGGCCAAACGCTGACAAGCGTGATGTTTTATTAGCCAATTATTATGGTATTCCCTCAAGATATTCAACTATTTTAGAAGGTATTATTGAGAAATTTAGTAATAGCGAAATAATGTATTCTGAAGGTTGTCATATTGTAAACAAGAACGTTCGTGACGATGAAACAACGCTTATATCTGAAGCTGTATCTCTTTCAAATATATGTGATATTACAATTATAGTAACAGGAATTAATTCACAAATCGAAGGTGAAGAAGCAGATGAAAGATATCCTGAATTTGGTGGTGGCGATAGAATTGATATTGAACTGCCTGGTAATCAAAACAAATTAATCAGTGAAATCAAAAAGACAGGCAAACCGCTTATTGTTATTAATCTAAGTGGAAGTGCTATAGCTCTAAACAATGCTAATGAATCAGCTGATGCAATAATACAAGGGTGGTATCCTGGTTCTTTAGGTGGAAAAGCCATTGCGAATATCTTATGTGGCGATGTATCTCCAAGTGGAAAATTACCTGTGACTTTTTATAAATCAATCAATCAATTACCTGCTTTTTCTGATTATGAATTAACTACTCAAACCTATAGATATATGAAAGAAAATCCACTCTTCCCCTTTGGCTTTGGTTTAACATATTCTGATTTTGATTTTAGTAATATAAACTTAGTGAAATTAGATGATTATTCATATAAAGTAACATTTAATGTTAAAAATATTGGTACCTATGCTACTTCAAATGTAATACAAATGTATATAAAAACACCAACTACTACAATTAAATCACCAAAATACCAATTAAAAGGCTTTAAAAATGAATTTTTCAATATAAACGAAGAAAAAGAACTTTCATTTATAGTAGATGAAAAAGCAATGTCTTTTATTGATAATAATGGTAAACGTATAATATTAAAAGGTGAACATACACTGTTTATAAATGATGGTCAACCAGATGAATATACGAGTCAATTATATAATAGAAAGAACTTAAAAGTTACATTTACAATTGACTCGCCTAAGTATATAAATTATTAATCTAATTTATATACATCACCTATTTTAGCTAATCTATGCTCAAAAAGTTTTTCATTGTCAAAACTTGGATTTAAATGAGATACTACAAATTGTTTTGCATTAGATTCATAACTCAATAAATCACAATCTAGTGGGGTTAAATGCGATTTTGCATTTCCCCCATCAACAATTAGTAAATCGCTATCAAGAGCATAATCTTTGATTTTTTCATTGTTGTCTGTATCCCCTGTAAATACAAACATACTTTTATCATCTCTAAACTTGCATGCAAAACTTTTAGATGAATGTGTCATCTCACAAAAAGAAATTGTAATATCTTTTATGTGAAACATATTACAATCACATATTATAAAAGTATTATATGCATCATTATCTCTAAAAGTTTCATAGACATCTCTAGGACTATCAGGTAAAAACAAATCTATTTGCTTATTATTTGCTTTCAAATAATAACTTAACGCATATAAATCACTAATATGATCATAATGTAAATGAGATACTAAAATTGCATCTAAATCCTTTGGATCCATATATTTAAATAAATTTGCTAAACTACCAGGTCCACAGTCGTTTAACATACTTGTATTACCACTTCTTACTAAATAACTTGAACATGCACCTCCTGCACTTGGATACGGGCCATTATTGCCCAAAACTATTACTTCCATTTACTTTTCCTCCATCATCTCTTTCAATATTTTAATAATTCTTCTTTTACCATCTCTTATACCAATTTGATAAGAATTTTTTTTCATTATACTACTTTTTTTATTATTACCTATTATACCCATAATTTTATTATATAACACTTCCCCATTTATTTGACTATCTAAAAGAACTTCACATGCTCCATGTTTTTCAATGGCTCTAGCATTATTTTCTTGATGATTTTCTGCAACATTTGAAGAAGGTATTAATATAGAAGGTATACCAATAGCCATAATTTCACTTATTGTCATTGAACCACCCCTAGCTACAATTAAATCTGCGCTATTATATACTTGAGGAGAATTATAAATATACTCTTTTATTTCTACTCCTTTAAAATCCGAATAGATATTATTAATAACTTCATTATAATACTGCTTACCAGGGGCATAAATTAACCTAAAATCATTTTCTTTATAATGTTTGTTTATTAACTCAACCATAGCATTATTAATGGATAAAGCACCTAAGCTACCTCCCATTACCACAACAAGTTTTTCATTCTTCTCCATTTTCAAGTCATCTCTACATGTTTTTCTATCCAAATCAAGTATGTCATCTCTTAAAGGATTACCCGTTAATATGATTTTTTTACAATCTTTTAAATGCTCTTTGCTTTCTTCAAAACTTATTGCACATATATCAATTTTTTTTGCTAAAATTTTTGTTGTTATTCCTGGATATGCATTTGACTCATGTATAAAAGTTGGCACCTTAAATTTACTCGCCCAATAAAGCACTGGACCTGAAACATATCCTCCCGTTCCAATAACAATATTTGGTTTAAAATCTTTTATAATTTTTCGTGATTGAATCATCCCAATTAATAAGGAAAATAATCCTTTTATAGTATCAAAAGAGATTTTTTTATTTAATCCTTTAACGTTAATAAACTTAATATCATAATCTGCTCTTGGCACTAAATCTTTTTCAAGTCCTCTTTTTGTACCAATAAACATAATATCGCTTTTATTCATATTTAAATTTTTAACTAATAAATCAGCAATTGTAAGAGCCGGATTAATATGCCCTGCTGTTCCACCACCTGCAATAATTACTTTCATTCTTTTTTGCCACCTTTTAAATTACTAAACCGTGATATACTTAATAATATACCAATTTCAAACATACTTACAACTAAATTAGTACCTCCATAACTAAAAAATGGTAGCGATATACCCGTTGGTGGAATGGAGCCTGTAACAACTGCAATATTTAAAAAAGCTTGTATGAAAAATAGCACTGAAATACCTGAAGCTAACATTTTACCAAAAACATCTTTACATCTAGAAGCAACTTTAATTCCTCTATATACTAATAAAAAGAAAAGGGCAATAACGACCACACAGCCAATAAATCCTAACTCTTCAGCAAGTATGGAAAAAATAAAATCATTATGTTGTTCCGGCATATATAGGAATTTTTGTATACTTTTACCTAACCCTCTACCAAATATCCCTCCTGCACTTATAGCATAAAAAGATTGTATTAGTTGATATCCTAAATCTAATGGATCACTAAAAGGATGCAAAAAAATCATTAATCTATCATTAGTATAATCTGTTGCAATTGCAAACATTGTTATAGCGCCTCCACCTATGATTCCTATAGATATAAGTTGATAAACCTTTGTGCCTCCAATAAACAACATTATAAATGCAACAGCTATAATAATAATAGTTGCACTTAGATGAGGTTCTTTTAATAATAAAACCGCGGCAAAAGCTACATATAACAAATGATATATTATTCCTTTTAAAAATTTATTCATTTTTTTATAATTTTTTTCGATACTAAAAGAAAGAAATATAATTAATGATATTTTAAAAAGCTCTGATGGCTGAAACCCTGGCCCCCAATTAATCCATCTTTGAGCTCCATTGTATATTTGTCCTATTCCAGGTATTAAAACTAAAATCAAAGAAATATAGCCCAAAACTAATAAAGCAATAGCTGCTTTTTTTAGTAATTTATAATCAATAAAAGATGTGATAATCATTACCACAAACCCAATAAGAGCTGCCAAAAGTTGTTTGTTTAAAAAATAATATATATTATTAAAATGCATTTTGGCATATGGCGTGCTTGCACTAAACACCATTACAATACCTAATGAAATTAGCATCAATGAAAATGCAAATATCCAATAATCAAAAGGGTTTTTATTAAATATTTTTTTCATATTCTATTTCCTATAATGAAAATAAGATTGCATACGAAATAATACATGCAATAACCGTTATTATTGTAAATATCGTAACAACTTTTTTTTCATTCCAACCACTTAATTCAAAATGATGATGAATTGGTGCCATTTTAAAAACTCGCTTTTTTGTTCTTTTATAGTACCCAACTTGAATAATAACTGATAAAGCTTCAATAACATAAATTATTCCACCAATTATTATAACCCAAGGTATTTTTAAATATATAGCCATAAGAGCCACTATTGAACCTAGCGCTAAAGCCCCAGTATCGCCCATAAAGACTTTAGCTGGATGTCCGTTATATAATAAAAATGCCATAATTCCACCAATTGTGCTTACTCCGATAACGGATATTGTACTATTACTATTAGTAATAAAAGATATAATTGATAAAAATAATATTACTATTGCTGTTACACTAGATGCCAAACCATCTACTCCATCTGTTAAATTAATAGAATTTGTAGTTGCATATAATGTAATAATCAAAATAAATACATATAACAATTTTGGAATAGTGTATATATGATTCATGTTAGAAAAAGGCAAAATAATATCAGATCCTCCATTAGAAAAATAAACAAAATATACCGAGAATATTACTGAAACAACTAATAGTCCAATTGTTTTTTGTAATACTGATAGGCCATCTTTACTTTTTCTTTTTATTTTTATTATATCATCTAAAAATCCAACAAATGCAAATAGTAATATTGTCCCTACTATTATTAATATATCAGTATTAACTTTACATATTATTAGAGAAATAATAATAATAGGAATAATAAACATAATTCCTCCCATGGTAGGAATACCCATTTTTACAAGATGACTTTTAGGGCCGTCATCTCTAACTATTTGTCCAAATTTTAATTTTTTTAGAACAGGTATTAAAAATCTGCCTAAAATAGCAGTTGTTATAAATGTTAGCGCTATTGCATACTCCATAAAATCACCTTTCAAATTTAATGTATTTTAGTACCTCTTCCATTTTTGACCCTCTTGAGCCTTTAAGTAGAATTACATCATCATCATAAATTATATCATTTATTTTACTATCTAAATCAACTAAAGTTTCAAAAACATAAATATTTTTACGTTTCATATTTCCCATAATTGCTCCAGCTAAATAATTTTTAATTTCTTTTCCCACAACTATTAATATATCAATGTTGCTTTTTGCTACATATTTGCCAATTTCTTCATGACTTTCTTTAGAATATGTTCCTAGTTCTAACATATCACCTAAAATTGCTACTTTTCTTTTTTTATACTCTTTTAATACATCTATTGCCGCTTTCATAGATTGGGGATTAGCATTATACGCATCATTAATAATCATATATGTGCCTTTAGTATATGTTTCCATTCTCATTTTCTCATGAGAATATTTTTTTAAGCCTATATTAATATCGTTATATGATAATTTTAGCGATTTACTAATAATAATTGCTACTAAAGCATTATAGACATTATGTTTACCCATTACAGGTATTTGATATTGTTCGTTATTAACTTTAAAAGTACAACTTCCATCTTTTAAAATATTATAATCACTTATATTGTAATCGTTTTCTTTATTAAATCCATATGTAATAAAGTTGTATTCATTTTTCTTTTTTAGTTTTATTAAAAATTCATCATCCCCGTTTATATATATATCACTACCTTTTTTTATATTATTAAACATTTCCAATTTGGCTTTGAATATATTTTCTTTAGAACCAAGATTACCAATATGACTTGTTCCTATATTTGTAATAACACCTATAGTAGGTAATGCAATAGACGATAAATAATCAATTTCTTTTAAATGGTTCATACCCATTTCAATAACTGAAATATCTGTTTTATCATCCATATTTAAAAGAGTCATAGGTAAGCCTATATGATTATTTAAATTTCCCTTAGTACTATGAACATGTAATTTTGTTTTTAATACAGATGTAATCATTTTTCTTGTCGAAGTTTTACCTACACTTCCAGTAATAGCAATTAATGGTACATTAAATTTTTGTCTATAATATTTAGCAATAATACCTAATGCTTTAATTGAGTCGTTAACAACAACTACTTTCTCGTTATCATATTTTTTTTCAGATATAACTAAACATGCATTTTTTTCTAAAGCACTTTTGATATAATTATGTCCATCTACATTTTCTCCGTGTATAGCAACAAACACTTCATTCTTCTTTATTGTGCGTGTATCTGTTGAAAATCCTTCGATAGGTACATTCAAACTAAAATGATTTTTAACACCAAATAATATATTATATATTTCATTTATACTTAAATTAATCAATTAAGATAACTCCTTTAATATACTAGCTACTATCTCTCTTTCATCATAATGGCTTCTAATATTATTTTTTTCAATGTATGTTTCATGACCCTTACCCGCTAAAATAATTAAATCGTTTTCTTTTGCCATATTTATAGCATATTTTATTGCTTTTGTTCTATCTTCAATGCATGTATACTTTCCTGATGTTTTTTTCATACCTTCTTCAATCATTTTAATTATATTTTTAGGGTCTTCTGTTCTTGGATTATCAGATGTAATTACTGTATAATCTGCTAAACGTCCGGAAATTTCTCCCATATCATATCTCATTTCGTTATCTCGATCGCCTCCGCATCCAAAAACAGTAATCAATCTACCTTTAGTCCCTAATCTAATTTCAGATAATAATTTTTCTAAACTACTTTGATTGTGCGCATAATCAATCATAATTTTATATGGGGTTTTACTACTAATTACTTCACAACGTCCCTTTACTTTTGTATTTGCTAACCCTTTTTTTATTGATTGTATATCAACATCTAATAGTAATGCTGCTGTAATTGCGGCAATTGCATTTACTATATTAAAAGTACCTGGCATACTAATAGATACATCAAATTTCTTGTCTAATCCCACATAAGTAAAAGTTGTAATGACATCTTTTACCCTTATATTTTCACTATATACATCTGCTTTTTCATTATTATATGAATAGGTAATTATATCACAAGTAGCCTTCTTAATAATGTCTTTATAGTACGCATCATCAATGTTAATTATACCTGTATTACACATTGTAAATAATTTTGCTTTTGATTCCATATAGTCATTGAAGTCACTATGTTCCCTTTTTCCTATATGCGTTTTAGCTAAGTTGGTATATATGGCAATATTAAAGTTTATATTATTTACCCTTTTTTGTTTTAATGCTATTGATGCTACTTCCATAACAGAATATTCGCATTTTTCTTGAAGACTATCATAAAAGAATTTTTGTAAATCCAAAGATGATGGCGTTGTGTTTTTTGTTTTAATATGTTTATCGCCTATAAACATTCCTAACGTACCACTAAGAGAACATTTTTTTTTATCACTATCTAATATTTCTTTTAACATTTTAGCTATAGTTGTTTTACCTTTTGTTCCAGTAATACCTGTTATATCTAATTTATTTGTAGGATTACCATAAAATTTTGAGGCTAGAAATGCTAAAGCTTCTCTTCCATTTTCAACTTCAATTACATTTTCAAATGGATTGTTCACTTTCTTTGTTACTAATACGCATACAGCTCCATCTTCTTTTGCCTTATTAATATATGTATGTCCATCTTCATCTATCCCATCTATACATACAAATAAATTGCCTTTTTGTATTTTTTTTCTTGAATCATATTCAATTCCTGTAATATCAATATTTTCATTTCCAGTAAATGATATTAAATTTAAATCTTTAATTAAATCTTTAAGTTTCATATTTTACTCCACATTATCCATGTATCTAAATTTCACAGATATTATACTACCTTTTTCTACTAATGTAGACGCTTTAACTTCTTGCGAAATACATGTACCCAAGCCTTCTATTTTAATATTTAATCCTAAACTATTTAAAGTATTTTGAGCTTCATAAATATTTTTATTAACTAAGTTTGGCATTTTTACATATTTTTTTTCTTTTGGTAAGTATGTATATAATATCACAACACTATCTTCTTTTACTATTGTTTTTTGTAAGGGATACTGATACCCAATCGTTGTATCTTCAAGTACATTATCACCTTCAATAATATATTGAAGTTTTGCATCGTTAATTTTTTTTGTTGCTTGCGCTAAACTATATCCTACTAGATCCGGCACTAAAGTTTCTTTTTCTTCATAATCACTTTCAATGTTTCTTGGTACATTCATATATTCTAGTGTATCTTTAATAATACTTCCTACTACTGGCGCTGCAATAACACCTCCATAATGAGAGTCTCCTTGAGGATCCTTTAATACTACTAATACAGTAATTATAGGATGACTTGCTGGAGCAAACCCACAAAATGATGCAACATACACTCCTTTTTCTTCCGTTTCAGAGGTCCCAGTTTTCCCTGCCACCTCATATCCAGACACATATGCATTTCGACCCGTCCCAACAGAAACAACCCCTTTAAGAGCTTCTCTGATTGTTTCTGAGGTTTGATTTGATATTACTTGTCTTATTACATCTCTATCAAATTTCTCTACTATATTTCCTTTTTCATCGATTAGTTCTTTAACAATAATTGGTTTTAATAAATATCCACCATTTGCAATGGCTGAATATGCGGTAATTAATTGAATTGGAGTAATTTTAAAGCGTTGCCCAAAAGATGCAACCGCCATATCTATTGCTTGATATTCTTTACCATAGTTAATTTGGAAGATACTACTTGCTTCACCTTGAAGTTTTATATTTGTTTTATCATAAAATCCAAACATTTTTACATAACTGTAAAATGTGTCTATCCCT
>Ga0256913_10001865_pt1 | contig 10771 bp, 6 predicted proteins | sample Axial_MatmetaG_FD_185970 | JGI IMG/M metagenome (GOLD analysis project Ga0256913, IMG submission 185970) | Deep-sea worm associated microbial mat communities from Axial Seamount, Juan de Fuca Ridge, Pacific Ocean - Axial_Mat | ecosystem: Environmental > Aquatic > Marine > Oceanic > Microbial...
TCCAAAAGTTTTTAAAATTTTCAACAACATATTCATTCTTTTCTTCATCCAAAACATCAAGCGATAAAGCATCGCTGCTATCTTTAAATTCCAATTTATAAGTATGCCCCGTAATATTCATATCATTAATTATCTGAATATCAATAGAACCTGTAGCCAAGCCGGAAATGTGTTGTGCAGTAGAATCGGTTTTTCCTCCGATAAAGCCTTGCGGTTGCATTCCTGGAATTACATCTACAGTTTGAACAAGCCTTGGATCGTTACCTCTGCTCGATTCCAATGCAGATTGATTAGCGTCTGTAACAGGGTGGTCGTAAGCAGTGATAGTATAACGATAACGGATTCCGTCAACAACATCATTATCCACAAAAGTATATTTTAATCCCGTATTACTTCCCAAATCGAAAAACGGATTTAACGGATCGGGACCTTTCCATTCGTCAATTAAATCGTATTGAGCCAAAGGCACATAACCTACAATTTTCTTTCCGCTGTAATCGGTAATAGGTGTTCCCCATTCAGGTTCGCCTTGACCGTTAACAGCCGCTTGTGTTCTGTAAATTCTGTATCCTTGAAAATCTTTTTCCTTGGTAACAATTTCGTAGGATTCTTCAGATGCATCGTCCCAATACAGCGTAACTTTTCCGCTTTCGCCGTATACGGTCGGAATGCTGTTTTTATCTTTTACCAATGTACCTTTTGCCGATAACTTAGGAGAGGCAGGAGGACGAAAACCTATAAAATTATTTTTATACAAAGTATCGGCTTGTGCCAAAGCATCAAAAATGGATTTAAATCTTACATCGGGCGGATTCGTGGGAAACCCGTCAGGATCAAGCGCCCCGGGATTAGGTCTGCCGCCAACAATTCCGATGTGAATGGGAATTGTATCTCCCGGAGCAATTGAAAAGGGGCCTGAGCTAAACCAGAACTGAATATCGGGACGACTTCCTACGGGGAATCCTTCTTGATATTTCTTTAATAACTCCACATCATCAACTTTCGGGTCATTTCCGTGAAACCATTTATCCCTATCGGAAACCGGGACTAATTTGGGATTACCTGCAGATATTGCATAAAGAGTTTTTTCCCATTGTTCGTTTATTAATGCGGGACGCACCGCCTCGTCTTGGTCGAACCAATGAAACCCGGTAATTCCGATATCTTTACTTAAGGGGTCCGACGGATTTTGTTTTGGGGTTTTAAAAAAATTGATTCCGTAAGCAGAAACAGGGCCTGTATTTTGCGGGAAAGTTTCGTCCGTAAAATCATCCTTTTTATCAAAGGCAAGAAAAACATCAATAGAACCGTCGCCGTCATAATCGTAAATTAAACCGTAATCATCTTCAGCCCACGGATGTGCTTGGGCAAAATTGGAATTTGGAACAAGATACCGCCCGGGCAAATCCGGATCAACAAAAAAAGCAAAATAAACGGAATCAATTCTGCCATCGTAGAAATGCCTGTCGGGATCGTAATAACGGCTATCGGGGTTTGTAATTTCTTCTTTGGTTCTGTAAATAAAATTAATATTAAAAAACACCACACTTTGGTAAAGCGTTGTGGAATAACTGTACCCCGAAACTTCCATATCAATGCCAACAGGATAACCGTATTTAGCGGTAGTGGCAGCCGAACGAATACCATTGTATTTATCGGTTGACATAAAATAGATATCTTTGTTGGAAACAAATTCACCCTTCATAGGTTGCATATAAGTAGGTGAACTCGGGTCGGGGTCCAAAGCCCATTTACCCGGCCAATGATGTTCGCCAGGTGTGGAAACCCATTTATCGTTATCATCATAATAACCTTCAGGCCAACTATCTGAATACGTACTTGTAGCAACAAGATGCATATTATCTTTCAAAAAATTGCCGTGTAAATGTTCGGCGGAACCGTCAGCAGCTTCCCAATCCGTAAAATTAACCCCGTCACCTTGTTTAAGGTGAATTGCGGAAAAAGACTCTATGGCATTGTACTGGGAACTTCTGTCTTCCGGCAATGCCGGTCCGTTTGTATTTTGTGCTCCCCAAGGGCCGGGCGGCATAAGTATAACAGGAGCAATCCAACGAACTTCGCCCCAATCTCCGTGAAAGGCTCCCGGGTACCAATTTTGATAACCCGGAGGATCCCAACCGCTAAGCAACCCGAAATTTTCAACACCGGTAATTTTCATTGCACCTACATCCATAAAACCAACGGCTCTGTCAAAAACAGAATTTACTTTACTCAAATTTTCTTTTGTATTATTATTCTGTTCTTCTACCAATTTTGATTGTGCTAAAATTAAATTAGTTAAAATTATAATTAATAATATTGTTTTATGTAATATTCTCATATTTTAATCTCCACCTAAATAGAATTGGAAACCAAGGTTTACAGAACGCCTTAAACCGAAATTATTATTATTTCTGGAATCCCAATAAGTTGAACTTAATGTATAATAACTAGACGTTCCGGGATTTGTAGGGGAACCTGTTCTTGTATATCCTGTAAGAACAATTTCCGTATCAAATAAATTTTTCACTTCCAAATAGATACGTGTTTTTATCCAATCGGATAAACGCATGTATTTACCGAGACGGAAATCGATTCTGTGTGCAAAAGGCCAACGTGCAGAATATGGCTCAACCAAAACTCCGCTCGGCATTGTTGGTGTATAAGGCACTCCGCTTTCGCCGTAATAAATTAAATTAATATTCATGTTCTGATACCAACTTCCGTTCTGCGGAATGTTATATTGAAGATTTAAGCGTATTACGTGCGTTTGATCCCACGGAGCCGTCGTTTCGCGTTTCGGGAGAGAAGACGAAGTGTTGCCCCGCCAAAATCCGTCCCACGAAGTGGGCAACAATACCTTTGCGTGAGAATATGAGTAATCGAACGTAAAGCCCCAATTGTTTGTAACCCGTTTTTTGATATTAATTTCCAATCCTTTTGCAGACCCGAGATTATTATTTACGAAAATGGAATATGTAAAGGGATTGTTCTGCCCAGGGTCGGAATATGCAGGCACAACTACAGAGCCGACTTGGTTAACAGTCTCTTTTGCCCACAAATTTAATTTGATTGCAAAATCATCTCCGAGTTGGTGTTGTAAACTAAGCTCGTATTGAATAGCTTGTTCCGGTTCCAAATTGGGATTACCTATCAAATTACCTCTAACCAAACTTACTTCCCTATTTGCTCCGGAAGCACGGTACATATCGCGATAATTTGCACGTTGATAAAAATGCCCGAAGTTAAATGACAGAATCGACTTATCAGTTAATGGATATGCTATACCAATCCTCGGACTAATTCTAACTTTTGGTTTTACTTCTTCAATTGCATTGTACACCAATGAATCTCCTCCGACTTGTTCACCCAAAGGATTAAACGGGTCTTTCCAAAACGTTCCGCCAGTATTAAAATAATCCAAACGTAAACCTGCAGTAATAATTATTTGATCAAGCTCCGATTTATTTTGAACGTATAACGCACCTTCTTTCGGGAAATAATGATACGTTGTTGGGAATGGATCAACGCTTGAAATATTTTGATAGGAGTGATAATCCAAATCTATATAATTAAATTGGAACCCTGTTTCAAGAGTTTGTGAAGTAACATAATTGGAAGTAAAATCCATACGTGCTTCCCATGTAGTACTCATATCACCGGAATACCAGCGGTTATCGGCAATTAAATAAAATGCATTTTCAAACGGATCTCTAATTGCTTTTGAACTTCTTGCGGGAATATATTCTTCAGGTCGCTTTATATTATCTTCGGCCGGTTCAAAAATATTCCATCCGCTTGCATATTTGTTATCGTAATCTCTAAGTATTCTTACATTCCGCTTTTCGTAAAATCTTGACAGATTAATATTGTAAAAAGATTTTGCATTAATTGTATGACTAAAAGTTATAGTTTGTTTATTACTGCTTCTTATTTGAACATTTTGCCCGGGCATGTTGTAATCGTAATAAGCATTAAAACCGTTATATTGTGTGTAACGCTGATCAAACAATCCCGAAAAACGAATTTTTATTGTGGGGGTAATATTATAATTGAACTTGAAAAAAATATTGTAGGAATTGTTCCAGCCCAATGCTTGCCACCCTGCCATATTATCAATAGGATTAACCCTTCTGCCGTCGGGCGCTTTTGTTTTTTTCCAATTTTTACCGAGACCTACTTGGATGGAATCTAACGGTAATCCGGCTTTTATTCCGGCAATAATTTCATCGGAAGTCGGTAATAACATTTCGGTACCGTCCGAGAGTGTAATGTTGCGATAGTCATCCCAAACAATATTATCGAAGTAAAGAACGGTTCCGGCACTTTTATTAACCTCGGCGGAAATAAAATAAGATAACTTTTTTATAAAAGGAATTCCGCCGCTTAGGCTAAATTGAAAATTCTGTTTGGCTAAAGCTCTTCCTTTTTCGTTGGTTAAAAATCCCGCACCAAAAGGGTCCGAGGAATAGTACTGCAAATATCCCTTTGTTTTGTTGGAGCCGCCGCGTGTTGTAAGATTAATTACACCGGAAAGAGCATTCCCGTATCTTGCACTAAAGCCGCCGCTTTCAATTTCAATCTGTTTAATTGCTCCGGTACTTATTGATGTTCCGAAACCTCCGAAAACCGGATTTGAAACTTTAACACCGTCAATCATCAATGCCAACTCATTATTCCTTCCGCCACGCATACGGATATCATCAATACCGCGTATATTGTAACCGGCTTTTGCAGTAGGGGTATTTGATAATACGGATACATTCGATTGAGTTGCAAGCACTTGATTTAAGTTTTCCACAGGCATTGTTTGCAACTGCTCTTGCGTAATTGTAGAAACTTTGCCGAGAGCATCTTTTTGCACCAACGGTTCTTTTGCCGTTACAACAACGGTTTGTTCAAGCTGCATTGAGCTTTCCCTTAAATGGAAATCGAGATTAGTAGTAAAGCCGGCAGTAACACGGATATTTTTAATTACATATTTTTGATACCCGATATACGATGCTGTTAATGTGTAAGTCCCAGGAGAAATATTTAGAATAACATAATTCCCGTCAATATCGGAACTGGCCCCAATTGTAGTTCCGTCAACCATTATATTTGCACCGGGAAGCGTATTCCCTTGGGAATCATAAACTTTTCCGGCAATTTTCCCGGGAACTTGTGCCAATATTATTGAAATATTAGCAAGTAAAAATAAGATGGTAAATATTTTTTTCACTATAGCCATATTCTATTTTTATTGTTTTACCATAAAAATATGGTATTAACAAGAATATGTCAAGGACATTTTTCTCTCTTTTAACTAATTTTATTCTAAACAGTTAAGAGTATAAAAAAATAATTAATTATAATCTTAATTTTTACAACATAGAGTTTGTTGGAAGAATAGGAAGGGACTAGTAATTATATCCGAAATAATTATTCTTCAACTCTATTTAATCCGTTTAATGCAGCAACACGATATGCTTCTGCCATTGTGGGATAGTTGAAAGTTGTATTAACAAAATACATTAAATTGTTTTTTTCTTTTCCTTGACTCATTATTGCTTGTCCGATATGTATAATTTCGGCAGCTCCGGTACCAAAGCAATGAATGCCCAATATTTCCAAAGTTTCGCGATGGAAAAGAATTTTTAACATTCCGGTTGTGTGCCCGGTAATTTGAGCACGAGCGAGATGTTTGAAAAAAGAACGCCCCAATTCGTACGGGATTTTTCCTTCGGTAAGTTCTTTTTCCGTTTTGCCAATCGAACTAATTTCGGGTAAAGTATAAATTCCGGTAGGAATATTTTCGACAAGCCGATAATCGGTTTCACCTTCAACAATATGAGTGGCGGCAAAACGACCTTGATCATAAGAAGCGCTGGCCAAACTCGGGTAACCGACAATATCGCCAACAGCATAAATATTCGAAATATTCGTCTGATGATTTTCATTTACTTTAACAGAGCCTTTATAATCAACTTTAAGCCCAATATTTTCCAAACCTAAATTGTCGGAATTGCCCGTTCTTCCTTGTGCCCAAAGCAAATAATCGGTTCTAATCTTTTTATTCGATTTAAGGTAAATGGTAACCCCTTTATCGTCGGGAATAACTTTATCATATTCTTCGTTGTGTCTTATTATTACTCCGTTTTCACGCAAATGATATGCAAGTGCATCAATAATTTCGTCATCCAAAAAAGATAAAAGTTGAGAACGCATATTAATTAGGTTTACCTTTGTCCGCAGCCCCCTAAAAATAGAGGCATATTCACAACCGATAACACCGGCACCATATATTGCAATTGAATGAGGATGGTCTTGCAAACCGAGCACCGTATCGCTATCCAAAATTCTGGGATGAGCAAAATCTATATCATCCGGATGATACGGACGTGAGCCGGTTGCAATCACAAAATATTCGGCAGTATATTCCTTTACATCTCCGTTTGAATGATTAACCGTTATGGTGTTTTTATCAATAAATTTTCCAGTACCGTCAAGTATATCAACCCAATTACGATTATAAAATCCCCTACGTAAATCCATCTGACTTCTAATAACAGATTCTGCCGTTGTAAGTAAATCGGGGAAATAAACATTACGGAAATTATCTTTATTATCCAGAATTTCTATTGCATGCCTTAATGCCTTGCTGGGTATTGTACCGCGATGAGTGCAATTGCCGCCAATGTTAGAAAATCTATCGCATAATGCAACACGTTTGCCTGCCTTAACGGCTTTCATCGCAGCCCCTTCGCCACCCGGACCACTTCCAATTACAATTACATCATAATCCATTTTTACCAAAATAATTTTAACTAAGAAATAATATACGGAGCAAAAAATTAAATAGCTGTTAATTGCACAAATTACTCGGCAATAACAGTAACAACAATTTTTCTGGAACCGCCGTAATTACGATGTTCACCAAGATATATCCCTTGCCAAGTTCCCAAATTAAATTTGCCGTCGGTTATAGGAATTGTTAAGGATTGTCCGAGTAACGAGGATTTAATGTGAGCAGGCATATCGTCGCTCCCTTCGTAAATATGTTCATAATAAGGAGCATCTTCGGGCACTAGTTTATTGAAATGCTTTTCCATATCGCGTAATACGTCGGGAGAAACATTTTCGTTAATTGCAAGCGAAGCAGAAGTGTGTTTAATGAAAATATTTACAATTCCCTTTTTTACTTTTCGCATTTCTGAAAGTTGGTTTTCAATTTCGTGAGTAATAAGATGAAAGCCGCGATGTTTTTGTTGCAATGTTATTTCTTTTTGGAGTATCATTGTTTAAAGCTCGTATTTTTTTATGTTATTAGTTGAATATTAATTTGCTTCGCAAATTGTCATTAATTGTTATTTGTTTTCCCTATGGAATTGATATAATTGTTTAATTTTATTCCAAGTATATTTATTTTAGTTTCAAATTCTAAAAATTCTTCTTTCGAAATATAATTCCTATTTTTTGCTTTTGTTAACCATGTTTTGGATTCATATAATGACCCTCTTGAATAATAATAAAAATGTTTCGATTCATTGTAATGAAAACGTCCGAAACCTTCGCTGATATTTGCCGCAACAGAATCAATTGCACGAACTAATTGTTTTCCTATTGTATCCTTTTTGAAATTATTCCATTTATCAACAATCTTCCATACACTTTCGCCTAGTTCCATCGATAATTGATAAACCCTCAAATCTTCCAATTTCATTTTCCCTCCAATTATAAACAAAACTATCTTCCCAAAACCATTAATGACTACCAAGCACCATCAATGACAATAAATGACAACCAATAATAACACATTCTGCTACCTCTTCCCCTCCTCCAACATAATTAACCATTTTTTTCTCCACAATCCTCCCGCATATCCTGTCAAACTACCGTTACTCCCAACTACTCTATGACACGGAACAACAATCGGGATATGATTTTTATTGTTTGCACTACCAACAGCACGACTAAAATTTTTACCGCCTACTCTTTCTGCAATATAGCCGTAACTTACGGTTTTGCCATAAGGAATTTTTTGCAACTCATTCCAGACTTTTTTCTGAAACCGACTCCCTTTTTGATTAACCGAAACAGTAAAACTTTTTCTTTCTCCGCTAAAATATTCTTGCAATTCCTTTTTACAAAGTTCAATAATTTCGTTAGACTTTTCTCCCTCAGTATTTTCCGGGTCAAAAATAATTCCTGTAATCGACTTTTTATCAGCCGTTATTTTTAAAATACCGATAGGTGTTTCTATAAATGTATAATAGTTATTATTTAATACTAACATCCCTTAAATCTATTTTTTATTGAGTATTTTTTTCTAAAAGACAGAAAATTATTATCGTTCTTTTGCGACACTTTTTGTTTGCTCTTAGCCAAATTTTGTAATTTTAGATTTTTTTGCTGTTGTTTAGTTATTTATTCCGATTTTTATTTACCCATTGTCCAACTCTTTTGCAAAAATTATCGGGGGAAAAACTATAAATTTAAAAAAATAGATTGATTGTTTAATACCGTGATACAATTAAAACTTCTTAATATTTTAAATTAGATAGTAATTAACTTAAAGCACACAACAAACTTTTGAATTACCTTATTGTAGGCTCCCATTTTATACTGTGTTTTTTTCGTAAAAATCGGATAAAACCATTAAAAAAAGCGATCATTGTAATAACAAAGAAAAAGGGTAATGAAAATATCTTAATTTTTATATTTATTAATGTAAACAGATACCCTATTAAAGCTAAAGTATACATTATTATTTGTAAATACATCATAAGATTAAAGAACAAGGAAGAATTGAACAATAAAACATTAAATAAAAATAAAAGCAATAATAACACGGGAGAAAACCATCTGATAACTTTATGCGACCAAAATGCATATGAAAGAATCGGTTTTGAATTAAACAACAGATTTTTGAAAAAAAACAATGTTTGAAAATTTGTTGCGGCAAATCTTACTTTCCTTTCATATTCGGTTTTTACATTAATACCGACATCTTCAGTAGCAAAAGCATTGTGAACAAAAATAAATTTATATCCCTTAGACAAAACATTTAATGATATAAACAAATCATCCGTAACGGGTTTGTTTACCGGAATTGTATTAAAAAGTTTTTTCCTTATCGAAAAAATCCCTCCGTTTGCACCAATAAGAATACCACACTTTCCTTCGGCTTCTTTAATATTGGTTTCAATTTCCCAATATTGTTTTTCTTCAACGCTTTCCGTTGCACTAACAAGATTATCCTTAAGAATAAGTTTTCCGCTAATACCCCCTACGGAATTATCATAATACCCTTCAACTAAAAATTTAAGAGCGTTTTTATCAAAAACAGTATTTGCATCCGTAAATATCAAAATTTCATTTGATGCCTTGGCAACCAAATCGTTTAGAACTTCCGCCTTGCCCCTGTTGTTCGGGAAAATATATGATTTGATATTTGTATATTTTTTCGAAAAGCTATTTAGAATATCATTTGTTTTATCAGTAGAACCGTCCGAACCGATTAATACTTCCATCTTATCTTTCGGATAATCCAATTCCAAAAGATTAATTATTCTATCGTAAATAACGCTTTCTTCGTTATATGCGGAAATAATTACGGAAACATCAGGCAAAGTTTGTGATTTGTTTTTCTTATTTTTACAAAATAAAGAAACAATTTTTATAATCGGGAAATAAAGTATATATGAATTAATAAGCAATAATAAAACACTTATAAAAACAATTTCGCCAATAATATTTATATCCAATTTCTTTTTCCCGAATATTTTAAATTATCTTACTTTTAAAAGGTTTCTGTAAATAATGTCAAATTTTTTAATAATTGCATCCCATGTATAATTTTCTGAAATAAATTTTCTGCCATTCTTAATTAATTCAATATTGTTAACCCGATTGTCAAAAAAATCGACTGTCTGCTTAATAAATTCGTCTTTGCTATCGGCAATTAAAATATGTTTTCCGTTTTCAACCGCAATGCCTTCCTTGCCTATTGAGGTTGTTAAAATATTTATTCCGTATGCTAAAAGTTCAATTATCTTTATCCTTATTCCGCCACCGATTCTCAGCGGAACAATCGCAAGAGCTTTATCGCTTAAATTTTGCCATAAATTTTCTACAAACCCTACAAAAACAACATTGTTTTTTATTGCAGATGGAATTTCCGTTTTATCGAAATTACCACCACCGTAAATGTAAAGTTCTAAATCCGGTAAGCTATTTAGTATTGACGGAAAAACTTCATTTAAAAACCATTTTAATCCGTCGTAATTAGGGAACCAATTCAAATTACCGATATGAACAATCTTTTTACCGAAATTCTGTTTCAACGGGTAATTTAACAATGAAGTATCCACACCGGCAGGAATTGCAACAGCATTTATTTTAGGGTTTAACGAAAGCAACTCCTTTTTGTCTTCATCGCTAATCATGATGCAACAATCAAATTTAGCACATGTTTCCGGTTCGAACTTAATAAATTTTTTGTATTGGATATATGAAAAAAATTTTATGAAAATATTTTTTTCTTTTTCATAAAAGCGTTGCATAATTTTTAATTCAAGATTTTGCTCTCTTAAAATTACCGGGGTTTTCGGAAGTTTTAACTTTATGAAATCCACAATCCACCCCATGTGTAAGTGTTCAATTTGAATTATATCGTATTTTTTTTGCTCAAGTAACTTCGATATATAATCAAGTAATTCTTTTTTTCGATATTTTGAAGCATTATACGGAACATCTGAAAACAGATTTTTCAGAGCACCCCAAACACTAT
>Ga0256913_10001866_pt1 | contig 10769 bp, 10 predicted proteins | sample Axial_MatmetaG_FD_185970 | JGI IMG/M metagenome (GOLD analysis project Ga0256913, IMG submission 185970) | Deep-sea worm associated microbial mat communities from Axial Seamount, Juan de Fuca Ridge, Pacific Ocean - Axial_Mat | ecosystem: Environmental > Aquatic > Marine > Oceanic > Microbial...
GGTGCTGATAACAACCTCTTTAGCCGCCGATCCCGCAACCAGACTAACCCCCATTCGCCAGTCGAACCCCAGGGGTGCTATTACCGGTGTAATAAATTTACCTATTCTGCCTATGAAGGAGTTTTCCTGCATTAACAGATGTTTTTCCCGGTTTAGCGAATCGATTTTTTGATTGCGTAAAAGGGTGAGCTGTTTATTGCCGCCAGCCTGAATATCTCCAAACTGTTTTGAAACCTGTTCGATTTTTGTATTGTATTCCTGCTCAATTTTCTTTCCTCTTGGAAAATAGCCCAGCACCCATATAATGATGGAAGCAATAAGAATGGTGGTTCCCATTTTACGTAAATATTGCTCGCCTTTAAACCATGTTTGTTTCAGTACCGATTTTAGCGGCGGTACGCGGTAAGGCGGCAGTTCCATTACAAAGGGAATGGTATTAACCTTGAACATGGTTTTTTTCAAAATCCAGGCAACCAAACCGGCCAAAACGATTCCGAACAGATAAATGGCAAACAACAGGGTTCCGCGATAGTCGTCGAAAAACGCCGAAAGAATCAGAATATACACCGGATACCGGGCGCTGCACGACATAAACGGGATGATGAGCATGGTTACCAAACGGTCGGATTTACTTTCGATGGTGCGGGTAGCCATAATGGCGGGCACATTACAACCGAAACCCATCAGCATGGGAATAAACGACTTGCCGTGAAGCCCCACCCTGTGCATCAGTTTGTCGACAATAAATGCCACACGTGCCATATAGCCCGAGGCTTCCATAAGTGTTATAAAAAAGAAAAGAATTAAAATATTGGGCAGGAATATGATAACACCACCCACCCCTTCGATGATGCCGTCGGCAAGGGCATCTCTTATAATTCCTTCGGGTAAAATCATTTTTGCGGTTTCGCTCAGCCAGTCAACGCCGGCCTGAATCCACTGCATGGGATAATCGCCAAGGTAAAAAGTGGCCTGAAAGGTGAGCCACATGGCAAACAAAAAGATGGGATAACTCAGCATTTTGCTGGTTACAATGGAATCGATAATGCGGCTTTGCGATATACGCTTTATTTTGGAAGCCGGTTTATAGGTTTCGCGTAAAGCCCCTTCGATAAAACCGTATTTGGCATCGGTAATAACCGTTTCAACCGGTTCGTTACGAAGTTTCGACAGGTTTTCCGATTCAATCCTGCTTACTTCCAGAATTTCATCGGCATTAACACATTTTTCTTTTACGCGCTTTATCTCTTCCTTATCCTGTTCTAACAGTTTAATGGCAATATACCGGGGCGAAATAACGGTGGTCAGGGCTTCGTTGCCGGGCCTCCGGATAAGTTCCTGAAGTTCTTTAATGATTCGTTCGGTATATTTTCCGTAGTTAATATGAATGTGACGCACATCTTTGTCGCGTCCTTCAAAAACATCAATAATCCGGTTAAAAAGTTTTCCGATACCCCGTCCCTTTGATGCCACAATGGGAACCATCGGGATACCAATCATTTTTCCGAGACTTTCGTAATCAAAGCGGTCGCCTTTGGCAAGAAACTCATCCCACATATTAAGACCTACAACCACGCGCAGGTCCATATCAATAAGCTGGGTGGTAAGATAAAGATTGCGCTCGAGGTTTGAGGTGTCGATAACATTTAAAATAATATCGGGCACCTCTTCAATGATGTGAGAGCGGACAAAAAGTTCTTCGGGGGTGTAGCTGGTGATGGAATAGGTTCCGGGCAGGTCGGTTAAAACAAAGGTATATCCCCTGTGAAAAAACTTTGCGGTGGCAGCTCCCACCGTAACCCCGCCGTAATTTCCGGTTTTTTCTTTGGAGTGCGAAGCAAAATTAAAAAGGGTGGTTTTGCCGCAATTGGGGTTTCCCACCAACGCCACATTGATAACCTTTGAATGGCGGCCTCCGTTAATTACGGGAGTGTTTTCCGTTTCAATGGTTCCGGCAAACGCTTTAAGTCCGTTACCGTTCCCTTTTTTCGATACCTCTATCAAACGTGCTTCCTGCCTGCGCAACGATACATCGTACCCCATAATATTGTATTCAATGGGGTCTTTTAACGGAGCATTTTTTACCACCGTAACCTCCTTGCCAACCACAAAACCCATCTCGATGATGCGCTTGCGGAAAGCACCGCTGCCTCTAACTTTGGTAATAATCGACTTTTCGCCGTTTTTTAAATCTGCCAGTGTCATTTCGCTGCAAAGTAAGCAAAGTTTAAGTAAATAGTTGCTACCTAAGTGTGGGTATAATTTTGATTGTTTACTTTTGGCACCTGAAGCATTATGAGAAAGGTTAAAATTGTAATATCTGTTTTGTTAATCGCTGTTTTTGTGGCATTAAACGGCAGCTGTTTGGTTGCCCGGGAGCTGAATGCCGACAGTGTATTCAGAATAAAAATGAAAAACAGCGATGAACTTTATCCGGCATGGTCGGCCGACGGAACGCGGCTGGTGTTTCAAAGTAACAGATACGGAAACAATGATATTTTTTTGTACGATTTTTTAAAGGATACGGTTTTACGGTTGACAAACGGAAAAGCCGATGAACAACATCCGGTTTTTATGCCTGAAAGCAACAGCGTTGCTTTCGATTCGCGGATTGGCAATAAGGTTTACCTTTTTAAAATTGATACGGTAACAGGCCGGAAGGATGTGCTGTTTACAAGAAAACTATTTTGCGAAGCACCCTCTTTTTCGCCGTCGGGCAGGCTGGTGGTGTTTAAAGGATACGACCGGAACTCGGAAACATGGCAAATATTCAGTTATGATTTTGTTTACGATAACCTGAACCGGCTTACGCATTATACCGGAAAAAAGGTTTCCGCTCCGGTATTTTCTCCCAACGGAAAGGTAATTCTTTTCGGGCTGCAGGATAAAGAGCCTCCCTATAAACGGTCGATGGAGGAAATCAACTGGTATGGCGAGCGGGTTTGTCATCTGGATTCGGTGCAGGGCAGTAGTTATTGCTGGTCGGATGCGGGTTTCAGAATTATTTATAGCGATAAGCAACCCGATTCGGTTTTCAGGCTGCTATCGGTGCGCAGCGACGGGACTTCAACATATATATTGCTGGATGACCGTTTTCCCAAATTTTCACCGGCACTATCACCCGACGGCAGTAAGCTGGCCGTTGCCGTAAAATTTGAGAATGATTTTGATATTGTTATCATCAAGGTTACAGATGAATAATTAATTACCTTTGCAGCCCCGTTTTTAACCCGTTAGTAGTATCGATGGCAAACAATATCAAAATAAAAAACAAGCGTGCTTCACACGAGTATTTTTTTCTGGAAAAATACATCGCGGGGATTGTTTTAACCGGTACCGAAATTAAATCGATACGAGCCGGAAAAGCAAGTTTGGCAGATGCCTATTGCACCTTTGAAGAGAATGAATTGTTTATTGTGGGGATGCACATTGCCGAGTATTCGTACGGAACATACAACAATCATTTCCCCAAGCGGGTACGGAAACTGTTGCTGACGGCGCGTGAGCTTAAAAAGCTGAAAAATAAGGTTAAGGATAAAGGATTAACCATTATTCCCATTACCTTGTTTATAAACGACCGCGGACTGGCCAAGCTTGAAATAGCCCTTGCCAAAGGAAAACATTTTTACGACAAGCGTGAGGATTTGAAAAAGAAAGACAGTCAGCGCGAAATCGACCGCCATTTAAAAAGATAGGGTAACCGGATTGTTTACAACAATCCCAGTTCCAGTTTTGCCTCTTCCGAAATCATCTCCTGATTCCATGGAGGGTCGAAGGTTATTTCCACTTCGGCACCACGAACTCCTTTTACATCCAGCACCGATTCCTTTACCTCTTGGGGCAAACTTTCGGCTACGGGACAGTTGGGAGCAGTAAGGGTCATGGTTACTTTTACCGTGCCGTCATCTTTAACATCAACATCATAAATAAGCCCCAGTTCCCAAATGTTTACCGGAATTTCAGGGTCGTAAATATTTTTTAAGGCTATGCGGATGTTATCCTGAATCTCTTTTTTCTCTTCGTGTGTCATGGTTTATGAATTGGATTCTTTTAGTTTGAATGCACGTGCGTAAAGTTGTATTTGTTTGATCATGGAAACAAGGCCGTTGGAACGGGTGGGCGAGAGGTGCTCTTTAAGCCCTATCTCTTCTAAAAAGCCGGTTCCGGCATTTAATATTTCGTCGGGTGTGTGCCCCGAAAAGGCTTTTATAAGTAAGCTGACAATACCTTTGGTTATAACGGCATCGCTATCGGCACTAAAGTAAATTTTCCCGTCTTTTAATTCGGCATGGAGCCAAACCCTCGACTGGCATCCTGAGATAAGATGTTGCGGATCTTTGTATTTTTCATCAATGGCAGGGAGTTCTTTTCCAAGTTCGATGAGGTAGGAATATTTATCCATCCAGTCATCGAACATGGAAAACTCCTCAATAATTGATTGTTGTTTCTCCTGTATGGTCATTGCGTTTTTAACTATTGTTGTTTTATCGTTTCCGTTTGTAAAGATAGTCTTTACGCTCCAGTTCTTTTTGTTTTTTTACTTCGGTGATAAGCTGTTTAAGCATTTTGGTAACAGCTGCCAATACATCTTTACTTTCTTCAACATGCAGCACCTTTTTACTCTTCATGTTTAACGAAGCGCTTACTTTATAAATGTCACCGTCTTTGTTTACAATTACTTCCAACGTAAGGTCTTTTTCATATTTTTTAAAATATTCATCCAGATAATCCCGTTTCTCGTTGCATATCTGAGTGAATTGTTCTTTCAGCGCTTCACTCTGAAGTTCTTTTATGTTTTTAATTTCGAGTTTTACCATGATGTTATTTTTTTAATTAATACCAAATGTTGTAATCAAACCCTGAGCCATTCAAAAAAGAGGTGTCATTTTAGCAGAACATTTGCCTTACTTTAACATTTTGACAATTTTGGTTAATGCTTCTGAAAAAGCATCTATTTCTTCAAAGGTGTTATACATGGCAAAGGAGGCTCTTACCGTGCCCGGAAGTCCGAGAAAATCAATCAGGGGTTGTGCACAGTGATGCCCTGTCCTGACGGCAACGCCTGTTTTGTCAAGTAACATGCCTATATCGTACGGATGGGTCCCGTCAACCACAAACGAGAGAGCACCTGCTTTTTCGGCGGCTGTCCCAATAATTCTCACTCCTTCTGTTTCCGATATTTTTTCTTCGGCATATTTTAACAATTCCTTTTCGTGTTGTGCAATGGCATCAATTCCCGTTTCGTTGATGTATCGTAATGCGGCTTCAAGACCCAAAACGCCTGCCACGTTGGGGGTTCCCGCTTCGTATTTGTAAGGAAGCTCGTTAAATGTGGATTTTTCAAAAGTGACGGTTTCAATCATTTCGCCGCCAAACTGGTAGGGAGGAAGGCGGCGCATCCAGTTATACCTTGCATAAAGAACCCCGGTTCCCATGGGAGCATAGGCTTTATGACCCGAAAAAACGTAAAAGTCGCAATCCAAATCCTGAACATCTACTTTTGTGTGGGCAATGGCCTGTGCCCCGTCGAGCAATACCGGTACCCCTTTATCTTTTGCAATTTTGATGATTTCCTTAACCGGATTAACTGTTCCCAGTACATTGGAAACGTGGGTCAGGGCAAGGAGTTTGGTATAAGGATTCATCATTTTCGACAGAAACTCCAAATCCAGTTCACCGTTGCGCTCAATGGGAACAATTTTTAAGCGGGCACCGCGTTCTTCGCAAAGTTGTTGCCACGGCACAAAGTTGGAGTGGTGCTCCATGGCCGTAACCAAAATTTCATCACCCTTAACAATCCATGGTTTCAGGGCTGTTGCCAACAGGTTAATCGATTCGGTAGTGCCTTTTGTAAAAATAATTTCTTTGGTCTCTTCGGCATTGATGAAACGGCGGATGTATTCGCGTGAACCTTCAAACAGGTTGGTGGCTTCCTGACTTAATGTATGAACACCCCGGTGAACATTGCTGTTCTCTTCGAGATAATACTTGCCGATTCTGTCAATTACCTGTTTCGGTTTTTGTGTGGTGGCACCGTTATCAAAATAAATCAAAGGTTTTCCGTTAACTTCCTTCTGAAGAATGGGAAAGTCGGAACGTATTTTATTGATATTGTATGTCATGGTTGTTGTTTTACCCGCTGTAATAATAAGGTGCAAAGATAAGTTAAACGCAGCGACCGGTTATTTTTAAATTTTACTCAAATCAATATCAAACTCAATGGGTTTGTCGGGTACGGTGCAGTGCAACACACATCTGTCGCAAATGGAAAGCTCACCGCGTAGCCGTTTTTTAACCATGTCGTCGATGTTGGTTTTGAGGGTTTCTATTTTAATGTTGTCGGTAATTTCGGCGGCAAAAGCAAACATTAGCAACATACGGGCATCGTCAAAGGGAATTCCGCGCTGCATCAAATAAAACAAGGCTTCGTTGTCGATTTGTCCAACGGTTGCTCCGTGGCTGCACTGAACGTCGTCGGCATAAATTTCCAAAAACGGCATGGTGTTGATTTTTGCCGATGAGGTCATTAAAATATTATTGTTACGCTGGAATGCGTTGGTTTTTTGTGCATCGCGGGCCACGTAAATATATCCGTTAAAAACACCCCTTGCCTGGTTGTCGAGTATTCCTTTAAAAAGCTCGCTGCTGTTACAGTGCGGTGCGTTATGGTTTACATAAACCTGATTATCGATATGCTGCTTTTTATCCATCAGGTAAAGCCCGTTTAAACGGGCATCGGCACCCGTGCCGTTTAGGTTAACATGCAGCTCGTTACGAATTAATCCGCCGTTAAAACTCAACACATTTACCTTTAGTCGGCTATCGCGCTCCATATTAAAGAAAGAGTTGTTTATAAGTGCTGTTTCGTCGTTAATGTTTTGCAGTTTATAAAGGTCGAGGGTGGCATTTTCGCCAATATGAATTTCCGTTAGTGTGTTGATAAAGCTGTCGTCGTGGTTGATGGAATCGTCGCAATGCAGAAAGGTAAAGCTGCTGTTTTTTCCCAGAATAATAAGGTTTCGGGTATTAAGCATCAATCCGCGTTTATTAACCAGCTTGATAAGCTGAACCGGTTTTTCCACAACAACATTATCCGGAATGTAGATAAAAACTCCGTCTTCCGCAATGGCGGTATTGATGGCTGTTAGGCCGTTGGTTGCGGTTTCGGCGATTTCACCGTAATACTTTTCAAAATATTCGGGATATTGGATTTTTGCCTTTGCCAGACTTCCTATTATTACACCGTTTTCAAGCTTTTGCAGACTCAATGTTTCGGGACTGTAATAATGGCCGTTAAGAACGGAAACCACATTTGAATCAAATCCCTGAACCGTGCATTCAAAAATATCGTTAACCTCTTTGGTAAAAACTTCGGGGCCCGTTTCGGGATTAAAAGTTTTTTGATACCAGTCCGACATATCGGTGTTGCGCCATTTTTCCGGTTTTTTATCCGGCAGACCGTTTTTGCGAAACAGCTCCAATGCTTTTTGCTTTATATCCGGTACTCTGCCGCTCTTTTCTTCTGTTTGGGAAACCGTATTTTTTTCGGCATACTGAAGAAGAATTTTTTCCAGAGGAGATATTGTTCTTTCCGATTTCATAGTATTAATCTTTACTCTTCTCCATAAAGTTCTTTTACCCAGTCGTATCCGTTCTCTTCAAGCTCAAGGGCAAGCCCTTTTCCGCCCGATTTTACAATTTTCCCTTTGTACATTACATGCACAAAGTCGGGAACAATGTAATCGAGCAGCCGCTGATAGTGGGTAATAACAATAAATGCGTTGTTGTCCGATTTTAATGTATTTACTCCTTTGGCCACCACTTTAAGGGCATCAATATCCAGTCCGGAATCGGTTTCGTCAAGAATGGCAAGGGTAGGTTCCAGCATGGCCATCTGGAAGATTTCATTTTTTTTCTTTTCTCCACCCGAAAAGCCTTCGTTAACCGAGCGGTTGGTGAGTTTGGCGGTAATTTCCACCAGTTTCTTTTTCTCTTCCATCATTTTCAGAAACTCACCGGCTTTCATTTGCGGCTGACCAAGGTAGTTGCGTTTGGCATTAAGCGCCGTGCGCATAAAGTTGGTCATGCTTACTCCCGGAATTTCTACCGGATATTGAAAACTGAGAAAAACCCCCTCGTTTGCCCGCTTGTCGGGTGTCCAGTCGTTAATTACCTGTCCCTTATAAATAATTTCACCTTTGGTTATTTGGTAGCCTTCGCGTCCGGTGATGGCAGCGGCCAGGGTACTTTTTCCGGTTCCGTTGGGGCCCATGATGGCATGAATTTCTCCCTCGTTTACCTGAAGATTAAATCCCTTTAAAATTTCTTTGCCGTTTATGGCAACATGAAGATTTTTTATGTTTAAAAGCATGATACTTATTTGTTTTATCGGTTGTTGTTTTATATTAAGTTTGGAGTGCCCGGAGTGCCTGGATATTTGAGTTTTGAGCCGTGTTTTAACTTTAAGCATCTCAAACCGCAGGCACTTTAAATGCTTCTTTACCCAACGCTTCCCTCCAAAGTTATTTCCAAAAGTTTTCTTGCCTCAACTGCAAACTCCATGGGTAGTTTGTTTAGCACCTCTTTGGCATACCCGTTTACAATAAGGCCAATGGCTTTTTCGGCATCAATACCGCGTTGCTGACAGTAAAACAGCTGCTCTTCCGATATTTTTGAAGTGGTGGCTTCGTGTTCAACTATGGCTGAATCGTTGGCCGTATTGATGTAAGGAAAAGTGTGTGCTCCGCATTTATCGCCCAATAACAACGAATCGCATTGCGAGAAATTCCGGGCACCATCGGCCTTTTTGCTGATACGTACCAAACCGCGATAACTGTTGTTGCTTTTTCCTGCCGATATACCTTTTGATATAATGGTGCTTTTTGTGTTTTTCCCGATGTGAATCATCTTGGTTCCGGTGTCGGCCTGTTGATGGTTGTTGGTAACAGCCACCGAATAAAACTCACCCACGGAATTATCGCCCATTAATACACAACTTGGATATTTCCATGTGATTGCAGAGCCGGTTTCAACCTGAGTCCAGCTGATTTTTGAATTGACCCCTTTACAAGCGGCCCGCTTGGTTACAAAATTGTAAATACCTCCATTACCTTCTTTATCACCCGGATACCAGTTTTGTACCGTAGAGTATTTAACCTCGGCGTTGTTCATTACAACAATTTCGACGATGGCAGCGTGTAACTGGTTTTCATCCCTCATGGGGGCCGTACAACCTTCAAGATAACTAACATAGGAATCGTCTTCCGCTACAATAAGGGTTCGTTCAAACTGCCCGGTATTGGCCGCATTAATTCTGAAGTAGGTTGACAGTTCAATGGGACAGCGCACCCCCTTGGGGATGTAAACAAACGACCCGTCGCTAAAGACTGCCGAATTGAGTGCGGCAAAATAGTTGTCGGTGTAAGGTACCACACTGGCAAGATATTTTTTTACAAGGTCGGGGTGCTCTTTTACCGCTTCCGAGAAGGAGCTGAAAATGATACCGTGTTTGGAAAGCGTTTCCTTAAAAGTGGTTTTTACCGAAACGCTGTCGATAACCGCATCCACCGCCACTCCGGCAAGTACCTTTTGCTCTTCCAGCGGAATGCCCAGTTTATTGAAAGTATCCAGCAATTCAGGGTCAACCTCATCAAGGCTTTTCAGCTCTTTCTTTTTCTTTGGGGCCGAGTAATATATGATATCCTGATAGTTTATGGGAGGATGGTTGAGCAATGCCCAGTCGGGTTCTTCCAATGTGAGCCAGTGACGGTAGGCTTTAAGCCGGAACTGTAATAACCACCCGGGCTCTCCTTTCTTTTTTGATATGAGTCGCACCGTATCCTCGTTAAGGCCCACAGGTGCCGAATCGTTTTCGATGTCCGACACAAAGCCGTATTTGTAATCACTCCCCGTAACCTCTTCTAATACTTTATTTTGATTTGATTTGTCTTCCATTATCTGCTATTTAGAATAAATTTAAACAGAGCGGCAAAGTTACTAAAATTACTACGGCGGGATTGGTGTATTGACAAATATTTAACAGATAATCCTGTTAAAAACGAGAGTGATTTTGCAGGTGTGAACTGTGTAATACCGGTTAATGCCTTGTGATAATATTGGTTTGGTATCGAAATGGAATTAATTTTTTCATTTTTGAAAATTAATTCTTTTTATTGATTTTTAATGACAGTTTAAATTGCTTCTTAATTATAGATGTGTCTTGTATGCAATTGTTCTAATGTTTATCTTTACACAGCTAAATAACGAAACATAAAAAAAATAAAATTATGAAAGATCATATTTCCATCGAAGTTCAGTGTCCCTATTGCATGAAGTCGTTAATGTGCGAAGAGCATCCTTTGCATGGTTATCCGAGCATTAAAATGAATATTGTTACTCCTGAAAGCAGAGGAACCATCCATATCTGTTCCATTTATGATTGTTTTGATCATGTTTCGGATGTTGATATTCCGGATAACACCGTTGTTGAGTTTTCCTGTCCTCATTGCAATAAGGAGCTGCTTGTAAAAGAGGAGTGTAAATTGTGTGGTGCCCCTATGGTTTCGTTAACATTAAAAACCGGCGGGCGGGTAAATATTTGTTCGCGTAAAGGCTGTTCAAACCACTATGTTGCTTTTCAGGACTTAAACAGCGAATTGCTCAGTTTTTATGAAAAGTTTAAATACGGACATCATAAGTAACAGCGTTTGGAGTGCCTAAAGTTTAGCGTTTGGCGTTTGGCGTTCAGTGTTCAGGCGGGCTTCGGTAGT
>Ga0256913_10001867_pt1 | contig 10767 bp, 11 predicted proteins | sample Axial_MatmetaG_FD_185970 | JGI IMG/M metagenome (GOLD analysis project Ga0256913, IMG submission 185970) | Deep-sea worm associated microbial mat communities from Axial Seamount, Juan de Fuca Ridge, Pacific Ocean - Axial_Mat | ecosystem: Environmental > Aquatic > Marine > Oceanic > Microbial...
GAAAAGACACGCGAATTAATACAGAAATACAGGGAAGAACTGGGAATTCCTTTCCTTTCTACGGACCGGTCAGTGCTGAATATGCCCGGCGTGGGCAAAAGCATGACCTTCCGGACTATCGGGATCACCGATGACGGACGACGAATACTTGAATTTGAACACGACAATACACGAAACCACAGCCCGATTGTGAAGACGATGGGTAATGTAGTCATCATTGAATCTAAATCCATCAATAACTATCTGAAGCAAATGGATGAGATGGGTGAAGACACTGAGCATTATAAGACCGTTTGGGGATATTCTGTCAACGAAACCGAAATCAGAATGCCTGTTTATCAATATCCGGAGTATGATTTCAAAATTACCGATGAATTACGAAACTTCATGTCAGAACCTTTTGCTTTCATCACAGATGAACTGATCTCCGCTAATTAATTATATTTGGGCAAAGAAATTTTATGAAACTCATCTCGACAAAGATTTGTAAGACCAGCGATATTGGTGTTAACGATAACCTTTTCGGCGGCACTATGCTGGCCTGGCTGGACGAAGCCGGCGGTATTATGGCCTCTTCGGTATGCTGTTCGTCAAATCTCGTAACGCTTAAAATTGAAGAAGTGCTTTTTAAGGAACCGGTAAAAGTCAAGCAGCAAATCCGTATTTACGGCAAAGTGGAACGGATGGGCAAAACCTCAATCACCCTGATTGTAGAAGCTCGCCGTGCCGACCTGAAAACAAAATCCGAAGTAGTCGTATGTTCCACTAAAATGGTGTATGTACACATTGACAAAGAAGGAAAACCAACACCAATTAAAAATTGTTGATGCCGGACTGAAAATTTCTCAATTTTTATTTCTGCAAGACGGCTGTATATCTGGCAATTAACTTATCATTAAACTTTTTCTGTAAAATTCACAGACAACCTTCTCCCGCATATCCGTTATGATAATGAAACGAGGAAAGAGTTCATTATTTACGACACTGTCTTGTTATCTATATATATTCAGGAATCGCAACCTGAACCTGCTTGATTGTTTTTCAGCATTCAGCAAATGCAAAAAGCCCGGGAAACCGGGCTTTTTTGTTTAAATCTTTTTCTGTTCACTACGCTTCAAAAAAATCTTCCGGATCCGGGAAGTTTAACTTCATCCTGGCTACTTCCTGCGGAAAAGTAAAATAAGTGAAAAGCCCTTCGGCAGCTAACGTACCATCCGGATTCATTAATTCCACGTTAATATCAACCAGATTTCTGCGTATTTCTTTTTGCCAGGCACGCAATTTCAACTTACCCTGATTGACATATACGGTCTTTCGCAACCGGACATTCATATTTGAGGTCACGCCAGCTGTCTTCAGTTTTATTTGCACAAACCAGGAGGCTATCTCGTCCATCAGCGTGGCCTGAATACCACCGTGCAATATATTGTGATATCCCTGCAGAAAACCACGAGGCTCCCATTCACACAACACATAGTCACCGTCTTCAACAAACTGCATTTGCAAACCGTTTTCATTGTTTGGGGAACAGGCAAAGCAATTATAACCTTCAACTTTTACGTATGGATTGAGAATTTTTCTCATTTGACTTCTTTTCCTTTTTTGAATTTTGTTTCATTCAGCAATTTCCCATCCTCGTCATATTCTTTCCAGATGCCTGATTTCAGTCCGTCTTTGTAATATCCTTCCATCTTTAACTGCCCGTTACGGTGATATTCTTTGTACAAGCCGGAAGCTTCATTATTATGGTATTCCTGCTCAATCCTCAAAGTGTCGTTATCATAATATGTTTTATTAACGCCTTCAAAGGCACCACCTTTATAATGATACTCAGCAATCAATTTTCCTTCGGTATTAAACCATTTGGTGGACCCTTCTTTCAATCCCTGTGCATAATGACTTTCTTCCTGTTTTTTACCGCCACGTTCATAATATACAATCTTCGGCCCGTCCAGCAATCCGTTTTTATAATGCTCTTCCATCAGAACTCTACCGCCGCTTCCGAATTTAAGTTTTTTACCGTCCAGTTCACCGTTCTTATACATCGCCTGCTCTTCGATATACCCGCGGCGCCCCATTAGCAGGTACGGGCCATCCAGCTTACCGTCTTTATTATATTGTTCCAGTTTTTTTATCTGTCCCGAAGGCAGGTAAGTAATCCAGTTGCCCACCGGAAGATAGTTCTCAAAATATCCTTCCGTTGTCAGATTACCGACTTTTACTACATAAGGACCTGATTCAATGGTGTCGGGCAAAGCTTTCTCAACGGTGTTGTTGTTATGTTTTTTCTGCCCGTAACAACTCGTAAGGGCAATGAGGAATACAAGAAAAATGGCTAACTTTTTCATCTTTTTGAATTATTTAGAAATTATCCTACAAATGTACCAGTTTGAAAGGAAAAACAAAAAGAAAGCAACTTTAATATTGAAGAAAGGTTTGGGAAGCTGTTTAAACTTATTTTTCAACTTCTCCATAAAGATCATAAAATTCGGCCTTGGTTATTTTCACATTGTACATGTGACCTTTTGAGAGTTTCCGGTTACCAGCTGGAATAAGGACCTCATTATCCACTTCTGGCGAATCAAATTCAGTACGGCCTATGTAATATCCTCCTTCTTCCCTGTCAATAATCGTTCTGTAGATTCCGCCTTCCTTTTCTTTGTTCAGTTCAAACGATATTTCCTGCTGTAACATCATCAACCGGTCGGCACGTTGCTGTTTCACTTTTTCAGGTACATCATCGGGCATATCAAAAGCAGTCGTTCCTTCTTCGGGAGAATATTGGAAAACACCCACTCTGTCAAAGCGATAAGTTTTAACAAAGTCCAGCAGTTCAGTGAACTCTTTTTCCGTTTCTCCGGGATAACCGACAATAAAGGTTGTTCGTATGGCAACCTCCGGCAGTTCTTTTCTGATCTTTTTCACTAAAGCGATTGTCTCTTCTTTTCCGTGGGCACGCCTCATGGATTTCAGTATTTTATCACTGATATGCTGCAGCGGGATGTCCATATAATTACACACTTTAGGATTATCCCTGATCACCTCAAGCAAATCTTCCGGGAAACCTGCCGGATAGGCATAATGCAGGCGGATCCAATCAATTCCTTCAACTTCAGTTAATTTTTCTACTAAACCGGCAATTTTTCTTTCTTTATAAATATCGAGGCCATAATAGGTCAGATCCTGAGCAATAAGGATCAGCTCTTTGACACCTTTGGAAGCGAGAAACTCTGCCTCTGCCACTACTTCTTCCATGGTTTTAGAAATATGTTTTCCCCGGATCATAGGAATAGCACAGAACGAGCAGGTACGGTCGCAGCCCTCCGAGACTTTCAGGTAGGCATAATGCGAAGGAGTGGTCAGCAGACGCTCTCCCACCAATTCTTTTTTGTAATCAACATGAAGGGTTTTCAGTACGTCAGGCAGATCGTTCACACCAAAAAATCCGTCCACATCACGGATTTCAGTAGCCAACTCATTTTTATATCGCTGCGAGAGGCAACCGGTCACAAAAACCTTTTGCACTGCTCCTGATTTTTTCATCTCCACGGAACGCAGGATGGTATCTACGGACTCTTCTTTGGCATCGTTAATAAATCCACATGTATTGATAACAATAATATCGGAAGGTTTGTCTGAATCGTAAGCAATGTCATAACTACCCTGCAGTTGCCGCATCAAAACTTCCGAATCAATCAGGTTCTTGGAGCAGCCTAGTGTAATGACATTGATTTTCTTCATTACACTTCTGAAAATAAAGTTTCCACAAACCCGGCTTTGTTGAACACCTGCAGGTCTTCCATCTTTTCGCCTACGCCAATGTATTTAACGGGAATTTTAAACTGGTCGGAAATACCGATGACGACGCCACCTTTGGCGGTTCCGTCCAGTTTGGTCAGTGCCAGCGCGTTGACTTCTGTAGCAGCAATAAATTGTTTGGCCTGTTCAATGGCATTCTGGCCTGTGGAAGCATCCAATACCAGCAACACTTCATGGGGAGCATCGGGCATCAGTTTTTGCAATACCCTTCTGATTTTCGACAACTCATTCATCAGGTTGACTTTGTTATGGAGCCTGCCTGCCGTGTCAATGAGCACCACATCAGCATCCTGGGCCATGGCTGATTTCAAAGTATCGTAAGCCACAGAAGCCGGGTCGGCATTCATTCCCTGGCTAACCAGCGGCACTCCGGCACGTTCGGCCCAGATCGTAATCTGGTCAACGGCGGCAGCACGGAAGGTGTCGGCAGCACCAAGAACAACCGATTTTCCTACTCTTTTAAAATTGTATGCCAGTTTTCCAATCGTAGTAGTTTTCCCCACTCCATTAACACCCACAACAAGTATCACATAAGGTTTCTTTCCTTCCGGCAGAACAAAATCTTCACCGTCACCCGTATTGTTTTCTTCCAATAGTTTTTCTATCTCTTCACGCAGGATCCTGTTTAACTCATCTGTTCCGAGGTACTTGTCCCGGGATACCCTCTCCTCAATCCGTTCAATTATTTTAAGGGTAGTACGGACCCCCACATCCGAAGTCACCAGTGCTTCTTCGAGATTGTCCAATACTTCGTCGTCAACTTTGGATTTCCCAACAACAGCTTTGGATAACTTATTGAAAACATTCTGACGTGTTTTCTCAAGCCCTTTATCAAGATCTTCTTTTTGCTTTTTCGAGGAAAAGACTGAAAATATGCCCATTTTCTGTTAATGGTTATTGGTTAATAAAAGTGTTTATTAAAATAACAAAAAAAGCTTTTTCCGTTTGACAGGAAAAAGCTTCACTCATCATAAATATCTTTATTCGAAATTACTTTTTGGCAAAATAATCTTTCACCTGATCAGTAGGAATAATTTCTTCTTTAAATGTATAAGCTCCGGTTTTATCCTTTCTGGTCATTCTGATCACCTTAGCAAAATCTTTTCCTGATGATTGCAGTGTAGCAACAACTTTCTTAGCCATAGTATTACTTATTTAATTTCTCTGTGAATTGTCATTTTTTTTAATATCGGGTTATATTTTTTCAGCTCAAGTCTGTCGGGGGTATTCTTTTTGTTTTTCGTTGTAATATACCTCGACGTACCCGGCATCCCGCTCGCTTTATGCTCAGTACATTCTAATATAACCTGCACCCTTGCGTCTTTCGTCTTCTTAGCCATTATTATACCATTTAAATTTTGGACGGCAAAAATACCAACTTTCTAAATATTATCCTAATGAAACATTAAATTTTTTCTCAATTTATAAGTCCTTGAATATAAGGCTTTAAACCTGAGAAGAAAAACTCAACGGCTATTACCATGACAATCAGCCCCATTAGCTTCATCATAATTTTATTGCCTTTATCACCTATAAATTTAGTAATTCCTGTAGCCCCCAGAAACACTAACAGCACAACAACCAGTACCAAAATGATTGAAAATATAACCAGCGCCTTGGAAGTGTAGTCAGTTGCTTCGCCCATCAGCACAATGGCATTGGTAATAGCACCCGGGCCGGCAATCATGGGAATACCTAAAGGAGTAATGGCAATATCATCGGCATACTCTTCCGCTTCTTTTTCCGTCATCTTTATCCTGCTGATGCGGGCATTCAGCATGTCGTAACCGATAAAGAAAAAGAGAATTCCTCCGACAACTTTCAGTCCTGCTACCGAAATCCCGAAAAAATTAAACAGATACCGCCCCAGAAACGCAAAAAGTATCAGGATAAATGCGGCAGTCACAACCGCTTTTACGGCCGTAGCTTTGCGCTCCCTTTTATTCAGGTCGGCTGTCATGGTCAGAAACACAGGCATCGTCCCGATGGGGTTCATCAGCGTGAAAAAGGAAGTGAAATAGAGTAATATGATCGTGAAATGATCCATAATAGTTCTGAGTTTTAAAGCTCTCTGATTTTCTGCTCAACAGTTTCCAGAATGGCCTCACGGCAGGCTCTGGCCTTCTCCAATATTTTTTCTCCTTTTTTGATCAGATCGTTGGTAAATTCCTTGTCGGCTATACCTGCTGCATTGATTTTCACATTCAGGAAAGCTCCTTCTACAGCTGTCAGGGCACATAAAGCACCCACTCCTGCATCCGAAACGGAATTGGGATTACCATTCTCGGCCATAGCACGCATCACTTCAATGGAACGGTAAGCTGTATCCATCACCTTAAAAGGTATTTCCATGGCATATTTGGAAGCTTCCTCTATAGCCTGCTGACGAATCTTCTTTTCTTCCTCGGTTTTTTTCGGCAAACCGAAAGCATCCATAATTTTATTAAAGGCACGCGTATCTTCATCCACAAAATAGAGCAACTGATCTTTGTAATCTTGTCCTCTTTCAGCCCATTCCGAAAACTCTTCCCAACGGTCGTCCCAGCCCCGTTTATGTGCAGACAGGTTAGCTACCATAGCACCCAGCGATACTCCCAGGGCACCAACCGTAGCAGCAATTGACCCGCCACCCGGCGCCGGTGATTCGGAAGCCGTTTCGTTGGCAAACGCTTTTACGCTCATATCCACCAGTTTCTTCTCGTCACCTTCAAGCATAAACTCAATGATTTTCTCTTCCGGGTTGAACGGTTTTAGTTCGTCCAGCCCCATTGATTTGATGGCAATTTTGATCAGTTCATCGTTATCAACACCGAGTGAGCGTTTCTGTTTACGCAGAAAATAACGACCGGCATCAAGCATAGCTTCCAACGGGATCAACCCCACCAGTTCCGAACCTGTGACACGAATTCCACGCGCATCAGCTTTTTTACAAACCTCGTCAAAAGCAACATGTACAGGTGTAATGCTGATATTGGTCAGGTTCATGGATATCTGAGCCACGCCGTATTCTTCAATAAACCAACCGATAGCTTTAACCGCTTTTAAGGAGCCGGGGATCATCACCGGGTTCCCCTTTTCGTCTTTGACAATTTTTCCTGTAATCGGGTTTCCTTCCCTTTTCGCACGACCCCGCTCACGCACATCAAAAGCAATCGCATTGGCACGCCTCGTGGAGGTTGTGTTAAGATTGACGTTGAATGCCACCAGAAAGTCTCTGGCACCGACAGCTGTAGCACCTGTTTCGGCTACTCTCTCCGTGAATTCGCCCGGGCCAAAATCTGGTTTCCATTCTTCCGTTACAATTCTTTCGGGCAACGCCTCATATTCACCTGCCCGGCAGTTAGCCAGATTTTTACGTTTTTCCGTAAATGCGGCATTCTCATAACAGAATACCGGGATTTCCAATTCTTCACCGATCCTTTTTGCCAGCTTGCGCGCATACTCAACAGTTTCTTCCATGGTGATGTTGGAGACAGGCACCAACGGACAAACATCAGTAGCACCGAAACGGGGATGCTCCCCTTTATGGTGGCGCATATCAATCACTTCTGCTGCTTTTTTCACCGCCTGAAAAGCAGCTTCAATCACTTCGTCAGGGGTGCCGACAAAAGTGACCACCGTTCTGTTGGTGGCTGCACCAGGATCAACATCAAGCAGTTTAACACCTTCTATTTTTTCAATTTCATCCGTGATCTGCCTGATCACGTTCATATCGCGGCCTTCGCTAAAGTTTGGAACACATTCTATAAGTTGTCGCATGGTCGTATTTTTTAATGATCAAAAGGAAGTGCAAAAATAGAAAATGTTTGCAAAGAGATTGTTTTATTTTTCTTGTTATTTACAAACTAAATAAGCTGTAAATCAGAAATTAATAACAGTCATGCAAATAACTTAACGGGTTGAAAAACATTTACGCAATGATTTTCCCGTTCAATATGACTGTATCAACTTTATTGACACCATAATAATAAGGCATATAGGCCAGTGTCGGGATCTCTTTTGTGATGAACACATTGGCTTTTTTACCCACGGCAATGGTCCCCAGTTCCCTCTCCACACCCATAGCATAAGCCGTATTGATGGTTGTGGCATTGATGGCTTCTTCGGGCAGCATGCGGTATAAAATACTGGCCATTGACAAAATGAGCTGCATATTACCCGAGGGTGATGAACCCGGATTGAAATCAGTAGCCATAGCCACGGGCAAGCCGGCATCAATCATTTTACGAACAGGGGCATAACGCATCCCCAGAAAAAAAGCTGCTCCCGGCAGAATAGTCGGCATAGTTTCCGAATTCAGTAAAGCATTGACCTCGTCATCACCGGTAAACTCCAGATGATCTACCGACAAAGCGTTGTATTTGACACCTACCTGAACACCTCCAGAGTAATCCAGTTCATTGGCATGGATTTTCCCTCTTAGCCCGTATTTCAGACCTGCTTTGAGAATACGCTCCGTATCTTCAACAGTAAAAAAGCCTGTATCGCAAAACACGTCTATATAATCAGCCAAACCTTCTTCGGCCACCTGTGGCAACATTTCGTTAATCACCTGATCGACATACTTTTCCTGCTTTCCGCGAAACTCCATAGGTATGGAATGAGCTCCCAGAAAAGTTGCTTTAATAGTCAGAGGGGATAATTCTTTTAATTTTTTGATCACACGGAGCATTTTCAGTTCAGTTTCAGGAGTCAATCCGTAACCGCTTTTTATTTCAACAGCTCCTGTACCATATTCAATAACATCATCAAGACGTTTCAGTGCCTCTTGCAACAGCTCTTCTTCCGAGAGGGTCGCCATTTTTTTTGCCGAATTCAGGATCCCTCCTCCCCTTTTGGCAATCTCTTCATATGAGAGCCCTTTGATCTTGTCGATGTATTCAACCTCACGCGAGGCAGGATACACCAAATGGGTATGCGAATCGACGAAAGAAGGGAAAACCATTTTTCCGGAAGCATTTATTTTTTTCCTGCCGATTTTTTTTATAACAGGGTCAGGCAAATCTGCCATTGACCCAAATGCAGCTATCTTTTCATCTTCGATAAGCAGGTAAGCATTTTCTATCGTATTCAGCTCTGCCATTTCATTCCCGCGTCTCCATTTCAACGCTGGCGTATGTTCCACCTGTACCAGTAGTTTTATATTTTCTATTAATAAATTCGTCATTTTCGGCAACCTTTTGTAAACAACCTGTTTAATAATTAGGCAAAGATAAACAACTGCATTTTAGAGAATTGTTTTATATCATATAAATATGGTATTAGGCCAATAATTATTATTCCTATATTTGCCAACTTGAATTCAATCATTAATTTTAATACAGTATTATGAGATCAAACATTTTACTCACACTTATTTTAGTTTTCACTTTGTCTTTCAGTGTTTTAGCTAAAGACGTCAGCAAGGCACAAGCTGAAAAAGTGGCTGTTAATTTCTATTATGAAAGAAGCAATATCTTCCACAATACGGTAGATTATTACGATCTTTCCATTAAAGAAGTTCGCAAAACCGATGATGCTTATTATGCGGTTAATTTTGAGAACGGCTGGGTATTAATTGCTGCCGACGATGTCATGGTTCCCGTTTTGGGATATGATTTCAACGGGCAATTTGCATCAAAAGACAAATTGGATGACAACGTTAAAAGTTTTATTCAACATTATGTTGATGAAATAAATTACATCCGGGAAAACAACATTGAAGCCAGTGCTGAAACTGAGGCTCAATGGGATTATTACCTGAACAGCGACTCAGAAACATTATTAGCGTTCAGAGGTGACCGTGATCAGGTGGGTCCGTTAATGACGGTTACCTGGAATCAGGATTACCCGTATAACATATTATGTCCTGAGGATGACAACGGTCCGGGCGGACATGTTTATGTAGGTTGTGTAGCTACAGCCATGGCACAGGTTATGTATTTCTGGAGATATCCTTTACAAGGTACGGGATCATACAGTTATTATCAGTACCCTTACGGCACACTGAGTTTTAATTATGGTGAAGCATATTTTGATTACAACGCCATGCAGGATGCCATTGACGGCGGTAATCCCTGGGAAGTTGCCGAAATTGGTTATGCTGCCGCTATTTCTGTCCACATGGACTTCTCCCCCAATGGTTCTGGTGCCTACAGCCAGGATGTCCCCAATGCTTTAAGAAACTATTTTAATTACGATAATGCCTGCTCTTACAAGATTAAAGATAATTATTCCAATACCGTTTGGATGAATATGCTGAAAGGAGATTTAGACCTGGGGCGTGTTATTTATTATTCGGGGCAATCTACTGAAGGCGGCCATGCTTTTGTTTGTGACGGTTACAACAGCAGCAATTATTTCCATTTCAATTTCGGTTGGGGTGGCAGTGCCAACGGTTTTTATTCGTTAACAGACGTCAACGGTTTCCATACATATCAGGCTATGGTATACCAAATATACCCCGAAGACCCGGATTTTCCGTATATTCCTGATGAGCAGGTGCTTCTGACTTCTATTTCAGGTTCCTTTACAGATGGCAGCGGTCCTGTTGAAGATTACCCTTCAGACTGGAGCGGTAGCTGGCTTATAGATCCACAGACAGATACGGACTCCATCGTTTCTATCAGCGTACATTTTGTTCAGTTTGAAACAGACCCGGATGATTACGTAAGAATTTATGACGGTGAAACTACTGATGCTCCTTTACTTGCTGAGTACTCAGGTAGTGATGTTCCGAGTGGTACTATTAACTCTACGGGAAATAAAATGTTAATTACTTTTACAACTACAGGAACCGGTGCCGGATTTAAAGCCATGTACAACACGACTTCTCCGACATATTGCCAGTCAACTGACGTTTTTACTGATCCGTCAGGAACAATCTCTGATGGCAGCAGTACTTTCAATTACAACAACCAGACATCATGTATCTTTATTTTGCAGGTTCCGGAAGCTGTGAATTATCAT
>Ga0256913_10001868_pt1 | contig 10767 bp, 8 predicted proteins | sample Axial_MatmetaG_FD_185970 | JGI IMG/M metagenome (GOLD analysis project Ga0256913, IMG submission 185970) | Deep-sea worm associated microbial mat communities from Axial Seamount, Juan de Fuca Ridge, Pacific Ocean - Axial_Mat | ecosystem: Environmental > Aquatic > Marine > Oceanic > Microbial...
TGTACGATAGATGCTCTTGTTTCCAAGCCATGTGCTCTTAAACTCCGAAGGGTCAAGATATACAATCACTTTGTCCAGGGGTTTGTCAAGCATGAGAAAGTTCACTTTTAACGATAGTTCCGATGCTTTGTAAAATACTTCCACATCGTCCCCAATAAACAAACCGCGTGTTTTCAGCTTTCCGTCATCACCCATACCTATGACCGTCAAAACATAAATTATCGGCAGGTTTGGAGTGAAATTGTCAGAAGCATAATTCAGAAGATCACGAACAGGAGTGTCTGCACGTCCCATGATCCTTTCCATGCCGTAAGCTGCACCTACAAAATGACTTTTGTTGATGCCTTCGGAGCCGCCAGTGCCTACAAAGATATTCTTGTTGTAGTTTGCCATTCCTATAACCTCGTGCGGCACGACCTGACCAATGGAAAGTATCAGGTCATGACCACCTTCCCATATCAGTTTGTTAAGCTGGGCAGGCCATGGGTAGTTTACTGCACCGTTGGTTACTTCTGAAACATATTCGGCAGGAACCGTTCCAACAGTAACAACATCGTTACGCCAGTCGTGCACACGGAAGATGTCTTTTGGTACTCCTTTGTACATGTGGTCGATCTCCTCATTAGTCATTGCCACATGGGTGCCAAGGGCAGGCATAACGTCGGTCAGCTTTTCTCTATAGTACTCGTATGTAAAAGTTGTCAGCTCACCGGATTTTGAGTGGAAGCGTGTGTAGTCCGGTGGTATTGCCATGACTTTATTAACTTTACCTATCTTGTCCAATGCCTTAAAAAGTCCTTTTTTCAGGTCTTCTGCTGTAAGTTCGGCCGTTTCGGAACCTGTTTGGTAATATATCATTGTTTATTTGTTGAATTGTTGATATTAAACACCGCTGTATGCCGAGAAACCGCCGTCGACTGGGATGGCAATTCCTGTAACGAATTTAGTCCAGTCGGATACAAGATAGAGAAGCGTTCCCACAAGCTCTTCAGGCTCTCCGTAACGTTCCATGGGGGTATTGTTGATGATCTTTTGTCCTCTTGGAGTGGCTTCTCCTGTTTTTTCATCAACAAGCAGGAAGCGGTTTTGGTTTGTCAGCAGGAATCCCGGAGCGATAGCGTTAACGCGAACGCCGGTATTGGCAAAATGTACTGCAAGCCACTGTGTGAAATTATTAATGGCAGCTTTGGCAGCCGAATATGCCGGGATCTTAGTCAATGGCGTGAAAGCATTCATTGACGAGATATTCACAATGTTACCTTCCCCTCGTTTAACCATATCCTCACCAAAGATCATTGAAGGAAGCAGTGTCCCCTGAAAGTTGAGGGCGAAAACTTTGTCGAAACCTTCAAGCTGTAATCCAAAGAAGGTAGCCTCAAGATTGTCCATGTCCTCTTTTTTAATCTTTTCAACCTGCGTTGTTGCCGATGCGGCATTACCTCCTGCACCGTTGATCAGAATGTCGATCTCGCCAAGCTCTTTAACAATAAGCTCTTTAGCTTGTGAAAGCGATTCTTTTGAAAGTACGTTTGCAGCAACACCTATCGATCTGACCTGGTATTCTTTCTCAATCTCTCCGGCAACTTTCCGGGCTGCTTCTTCGTTAAGATCGAGAATAGCTGTTCTAACGCCTCTTTCGGCCAGTCCTTTGGCCATTGTGGAGCACAGTACTCCGCCGCCGCCTGTTATCACGGCTGTTTTACCTTCTAAGTTTAATTCGGTTATTTTCATGATGTTTATCTGTTTAATCGTTGAGACACAATACTTATGAATTTAATTTTTGATTATTTCTAATCCCTATCCTCTTATCTCTTTAATAGTTTCTATCAGTTCTTTTGATCTTTTTGCCAGAAGATCGTAATCCTTATTAGCCATGATCTCTTTTGTAAACAATTTCGATCCCATGCCTACGCATGTAACTCCTGCATCGAACCACTTCTTCAGATTATCCTTGTTAAGATCAACTCCACCGGTGGGCATGATATTGGTCCACGGACTTGGTGCTTTTACGGCCTTCACGAATGACGGACCCCCGACTTCAGATGCAGGGAAAATCTTAACCAGTTCGGCACCAAGCTCTTCAGCTTTACCTATTTCAGTAAGAGTGCCGCAACCGGGAGACCACATTATCTTTCTGCGGTTGCAGATACGTGCCATGTTCTCGTTAAGCAATGGTGAAACAATAAAATTCGCGCCAAGCTGAATATAAATTGCTGTTGTTGCTTCATCAACGACTGACCCTGCACCAAGTATCATGCCGGGAAGTTCCATAAGCGCATACTTGTTAAGTTCGCCGAAAACCTCATGGGCAAAGTCTCCGCGGTTGACGAATTCAAAAACTCTTATCCCTCCGTCGTAACATGCTTTCAGTACATTTTTACTGGTTTCAATGTCAGGATCGAAAAACACGGGAACAACCCCTGTTTCCTGCATCTTCTGATAAACCTCTATTCTTGTGTATTTTGCCATTTTTCGATTGTTTTTTCTGTAAGATCATTATCGCGATACCCGTCCTGATGCATCTCCTCCCATCAGTTTTTCAACCTCTTCGATGGTTACAAGATTGAAATCGCCATAAATGGTATGTTTCAGGCATGAGGCGGCCACAGCAAAATTCAATGCTTTCTGATCATCATTGTATGTTAACAATCCATACAGCAATCCTCCCATAAAAGAGTCTCCTCCGCCTACACGGTCAACTATGTGAGTTATCTGGTATGTAGGTGCTTTGTAAAGGTCCTTTCCGTCGTACAGCACTCCTGACCAGGAGTTATGGTTTGCATTAACGGATCCGCGAAGTGTTGTAATAACCTTTTTTACATGCGGGAACTTTTTCATTATCTGTTGTGAAACTGAAAGATACGCATCGGCATCAACATGACCACCAGTTACATTGACACCTTCGGGCTTAATACCAAGGACCATCTCTGCATCTTCCTCGTTACCGAGGACCACATCGCATCCTGCAACAAGTTCAGGCATAACTTCATTTGCCGTTTTGCCGTATTTCCACAAGTTTTTCCTGTAATTAAGATCACAGGTTACCATTACACCTTTTCTGTTTGCAGTCTGGATGGCCTCAAGGCAGGCATCGGCAGCACCTTGTGAAACGGCCGGGGTTATGCCTGTCCAGTGAAAGGCATCGGCACCGTTAAGTACTTTGTCCCAGTCTATCATTCCCTTTTCTATTGAAGAGAATGATGAGTAAGCACGGTCGTAAACCACTTTGCTTGCCCGTGCAACAGCCCCTGTTTCAAGAAAATATATTCCAAGACGTTCGCCACCTTTTAATATCTCTGAGGTATCGATGCCATGTTTTTTCAGTTCCATTTCACAAGCGGTGCCGATATCGTTTTTCGGGAGGCGTGTGACAAATGTGCTATTGATGCCGTAATTGGCCATTGAGACAGCTACATTGGCCTCTCCGCCACCGTAAACCACATTAAAAGAGTTAGCTTGTGAAAATCGTAAATATCCCGGAGTTGCCAGTCGCAGCATGATCTCTCCGAAAGTAACTACTTTTTTTGCCATGTTTTATTTTGTTGATTTCGGTTAAAAGTCAAAATAGTTTTTAGCATTTTTGTATGATATATTCTCAACCATCATTTTCAGAAGGTTCTCATCGTTTGGTATCAATCCTTTCTCAACCTCTGTTCCTATATGGTTGCAAACAATACGTCTGAAGTACTCATGACGAGGGTAGGAGAGGAAACTGCGTGAATCGGTCACCATACCAACAAAGTGACTCAGGAGTCCGAGAGCTGACAGGTCTTTCAGATGTTTCTCCATGCCTGTTATCTGATCTAAGAACCACCAGGCGGCGCCGTAGGTAACTTTGGCTGCAGTTGTTCCGTCACTGAAGTTGCCGCACATGGTAACCATCATTTCGTTGTCAGCAGGGTTCAGGTTATAAAGAATGGTCTTTGCCAACTTGTCTGAATTATCAAGCAGGTCAAGGAACCTTGACATTTTAACACTGTCCTGAGGATTGCCGATAGAATCCCATCCGGTGTCAGCGCCCATTTCACGGTATTTACGCGAATTGTTGTTCCTCAATGCTCCTACATGGAATTGCTGAACCCATCCTCGTTTGTGGTTCATACGGCTCAGTTCCGACATTACTGCAGTTTTGTATTTCTCTGTTTCTTCTGCATTTATCGTTTTGCCTGCTAAAAGTTTCTTAAATATTTCAGATACCTCCTGATGTGTGTACTCAGCATAGAAGAAACGCTCAGGTCCGGAATCCGATAGTCGGCAACCAACCTCATGAAAATAAGCATGACGCCTGTCAAGGGCTTCTATTAAAGTGTCGAATGAATTGATATCAATATCCGCTGCGTTACTGAGTTTTTTAAGGTACAACTTAAACTCTTCAGTAACTTCAATTTTCAAAACCATATCGGCCCTGAAGGTGGGTAGTACTTTTATGTCAAGTTTTTCTTTTATTGCTTTGTGGTGTTCTAATGTGTCAACCGGATCATCTGTGGTCCCAACCATTTCAACCTTCATGCGTTTGAGCAGATTGACAGTTGAGAATTCAGGAGATCTCAGCATCTCTGTTGTTTTGCTGAATATGTTATCCGCAGTGTCAGGGGAGAGCAGATCGTTTATCCCGAAATATCTTGCTAATTCAAGATGAGTCCAGTGATAAAGAGGATTGCCTGCCGTGTGCGGAACCGTCTCAGCCCATTTAATGAATTTTTCCTTGTCGGATGCACTGCCGCTGCAGAATTCTTCTTTAACACCATGAATCCTCATTGCGCGCCATTTGTAATGGTCTCCACCCAGCCATATCTCGCCGATATTATCAAATTGGTGATCGGTTGCAATTGCCTCAGGACTAAGGTGACAGTGAAAATCGATTATCGGTAGTCCTTTTGAATAATTGTGATAAATTTTTTCGGCCGTCTTGTTATTTAGCACAAAATTGTCATTGATAAAATGTTTGCTCATCACACTATGTTTTTCCGTTAACGGACACGAAGATAAACAATATTTTTTTTAAAATCCAAGTTGTAATACTAATTAATTTGTTATTAACATTTTTTAGTGTAATCGTGAATTTTATCCTATATAATTATTATTACTTTGTGTTTTTTATTTTTTAAGAAATAAAAACATGAAAAAAAATTGTTTTTCATGCAAACGTTTGTATTTTTGTATTAACAATTAACCAAATGAAAAGAATTACAATAAAAGATATTGCTCAAAGGTTAGGAATAACTCCCTCAACAGTATCACGGGCACTTGCCAATAGTCCGCGTATAAGCAAAAAAACAAAAGAACTTGTTGTTTCGGAGGCACGGAAGATGGGCTATGAACCCAATGTTATTGCCGCAGCGTTACGAAAAGGGAAAAGTGATACTGTGGGTATGATAGTTCCCGGAATCAACAGGTCATTTTTCAGCAATGTTATCAGCGGGGTGGAGGAAATGCTGAATTCGGCGGGTTACAATCTCATCATTATTCAATCAAATGAAAATCTGCAAAAAGAGCAGAGGGCAGTACAGACATTGCTTCAGAACAGAGTAGGGGGAATAATTACATCTCTTTCTGTACAATCGTCAGATCATGCTCATATAAAAGAAATAGTCAATCGTGGAATACCTGTTGTGCAGTTTGACCGTATTACACAAAAAATTGCCGGACCAAAAATAGTTAATGATAATTATTCCGGAGCATACCGGTCAGTAAAACATCTTCTGGAGAGCGGATACAAGAGGATAGCACATTTCTCCGGCTCACTTGCTATAAATGTCTATAAAGAACGACTGGAAGGTTACAGGGCAGCCCTTGAGGAAGCCGGTATAGAGTTCAGTAAAAGGTGGGTTTTTGAGCATTCGATAACACGTGAAACGGGAAGACGGAATGTAGAGATCGCAATTAATAAACTGGGGGCAGATGCTGTTTTCAGTTCCGGTGATTTTTCAGCTCTCGGGGCTGTGGAACGATTAAAAGAGCTTGGAGTGAAGATACCTGAAGAGTTTGGTGTTACCGGATTTGCGAATGAACCGTTTGCCGAACTTATGCATCCTACGCTCACATCGATAGAGCAGAATCCGAGGGAAATGGGCATCAGGATTGCCCAGTCGGTTATAAAAGTGATGAAGGGTGAAACAGTTGCTGAGAATATTACAATTCCTGTTACACTCATTGTCAGGGAATCATCAGATAGGATAAAATAAAAAAGTATAGCATATGAAAAATGTTAATCTTATAATTCTGATCGTTTTGTTCAGTTTTTCTGCATCATTTCTGAATGCTCAGGAAAAGGTTTATCCCTCATCCTGTTATCAGAATATTGTTGATGACGGTGCCTGGTGTTGGTTTTCCGACCCAAGAGCAGTGAGGTACAAAGGTGAGTTTGATCGTACTTATTTGAGCAGTGTTTCGAGTAAGGGAGACATAACCATTAGTACATTTGACCATAGATTAGGAAAGATAGATCATCATGTGGTTGTTGGGGATTTTCAGGCAGATGATCATGTGGTACCATCATTACTTTTTCTTCCTGATGGCAGATTGATGATATTCTTTACAAAACATAACGGTACAATGTTCTATTCGACAACTGTATCGCCTGAGAATATCGATGAATGGGAGGATGTGAAAAAGCTCGATATGGGTAAAATGCTCTGTTATTCAAATCCTGTGATGTTAAAAAGTGAGGGCAATAAAATATATGTGTTTTTCAGGGGTGGATACAACTGGAAACCTTCCTTCATTTATTCAAATGATCTTGGAAAAACATGGTCCGATCCGCAGGTGCTTATAGGAAAACCTGGTGAAAGTATTCACAACAGACCTTATACAAAAGTTGTCAGCGACGGCAATAAGCGTATCTGGTTTGCAATTACTGACGGTCATCCGCGCAATGAACCGTTGAACTCTATTTATGTATTTTACTATGAAGCCGGTAATATCTATCAGGTTGACGGAACATTATTGGCAAGCATGGATAATCTTCCTGTAGATCAGAATAGAATTATTAAAGCTTATGATGCAGTAAGTACTACGTTTAGAAGCTGGATATGGGATATAGCACTTGATGAAAAAGGTTATCCTGTAATAGTATATACTGTAATGAATGAGGAAACAGATCACAAATATTATTATGGTAAATGGAATGGTAAAGAATGGTCAAGTCATTTCATTACTAATGGAGGTAAGGATTTTCCCAGAAAAGACAGGAAAAAGGAGGAACGTAATCCCGAACCACATTATAGTGGTGGTATTATTCTCGATCACCGTAATACAAATATCGTTTACCTGTCGAAGCCGGTGAATGATGTTTATGAAATATTCAGATGCGAGACAACCGACGGTGGTGAGAAGTGGAACATTAAAGCTGTAACGGAAAAGTCTGAGAGGGATAACGTGAGGCCTTTTGTCGTAAGGGATCATGACAATAACGCTCCGTACCTGCTTTGGATGGAGAATAAGATGTATGAACACTACACACATTTTAATTCATCGATAAAGATGAATGTTCTGAAACCTGTTCCTTCAGCCGATCTTACTAAAGATGCCGTTAAAGCTGCAATGAAGAAGGTTGCCGACTGGCAACTGGGACATCCGTTAAAGCACAATCCTGCCGACTGGACAAATGGCGCATTGTATGCAGGAATGGTGGAGTGGGCCAAAATGGCTGACAGCGATAAATATTTCAGATGGCTTAAGGATAAAGGTAAGAAGAACCATTGGAATCACATGGTAAGGCAGGATCCGCGCGGAAGATATCATGCCGATGATTACTGCGTTGGTCAGATGTATGTTGAACTTTACCGTCATTATGGGGATAAGAAGATGATAAAACCCATGGAGGAGTATTTTGATCTGATTCTGGAAAATCCGTCAAAGATCGATCTTGAGTTTGACTGGAGTAAAGAACATGCCCCTACCGAGCGTTGGTCGTGGTGCGATGCATTGTTCATGGGGCCTACTGTATGGGCAAAAATGGCTAAAGTGACCGGTAATAAGAAGTACATAAAATTTATGAACAAGGAATTTAAAGCCACCACTGATTATCTTTTCAGTGAAAAGGACAGCCTCTATTTCCGTGATTCGAACTATTTTGACAAGAAAGAGGCAAACGGGAAGCCTGTATTCTGGGGCAGAGGAAACGGTTGGGTATTCGCAGGTCTGCCGGTGATCATTCAGGAACTGCCTGATAAAGAAAAAGGTTACTACCTCAGTATCTATAAAAAAATGGCAGGAAAGCTTGTTGAGTTACAGGATGAAAAAGGATACTGGCATGCAAGTTTGCTTGATCCGGCAAGTTATCCGAATCCTGAAATGAGCAGTACGGCTTTCTTTGTTTATGGTCTGGCATGGGGGATAAATAACGGATATCTTGACAAAGAAAAATATATGCCTGCAGTACAGAAAGGCTGGAAGGCCCTTGTGAATGCTGTTTGGCCCGATGGAAAGCTGGGTTGGGTTCAACCTATAGGGCAGGATCCGAAAAAAGTGACAAAAGAGATGACCGAAGTGTACGGAGTAGGAGGCTTTTTGATGGCAGGAAGTGAGGTGTACAAACTTGCTGAATAAAAGATGTTTATATAATAAAATAACTAAATAATCATTAACAATTATGAGTTTAGAAATTAGATATGCTGTGCATCCTAAGGATGTGAAAAGCTATGACACCAAAAGATTAAGAGAAGAGTTTCTGGTTGAAAAAGTTTTTTCACCTGATGAGATCAATATGGTTTATTCAATGTACGATAGATACATTGTCGGAGGCATAATGCCTGTGAACAAAACACTGAAACTTGAAGCCTATGATGAGATAAAGGCAGACTATTTCCTGCAACGCCGTGAAATGGGACTGATAAATGTGGGAGGTAAAGCAGAGATAGTTGCTGATGGTACTACTTATGAACTTGAATACAAAGAGGCTTTATTCCTTGGTCAGGGTGTTAAAGATGTTTCATTTGGATCTTTTGATCCATCTAGACCAGCTAAACTTTACATGAACTCTGCACCCGCACATAAAACTTTTCCTTCAAGAAAGGTTTCGCTTGCTGATGCAAATGTATTGCACCTTGGAAGTCTTGAATCTTCGAATGAGAGGCAGATAAATCAGCTTTTGGTAAAAGAGGTGGTTCATACATGTCAGCTTCAGATGGGTATGACAGAACTGAAGCCGGGTAGCGTATGGAACACTATGCCTGCCCACACACACAACAGACGTATGGAAGCGTATTTCTACTTTGAAGTTCCCGAGGACCAGGCAATATGCCATTTTATGGGACAGCCCGATGAAACACGTCATATCTGGATGAAGAACGAGCAGGCTGTTTTGTCGCCTTCGTGGAGCATTCACAGTGCCGCAGGTACATCAAACTATATTTTTATCTGGGGTATGGCCGGTGAAAACCTTGATTACACAGATATGGATATTATTCAGCCTAATGAATTGAGATAGATTAACTTAAGTTAGAACATAAAATAACAGAATAGAAATGATTAATGAATTATTTGATCTGACAGGAAAAATAGCTCTGATTACCGGAGGTACTCACGGTATCGGCATGGCCATAGGTAAGGTTTTAGGAAAAGCCGGTGCTAAAATTTGTGTTAATGATATTTCGAAGGAAAAGCTTGATGCGTGTGTTGATGAATATGCCAAAGAGGGTATTGATGTTTACACTCTAATATTTAATGTAACAGATGAAGATGATGTTGATAAGGGCATATCTCAGATAGAAAAAGAGGTTGGGACAATCGATATTCTGGTGAACAATGCCGGTATTATCAAACGTATTCCCATACTTGATATGCCTGTAAGTGATTTTAAACAAGTTATTGATGTTGACCTTGTTGCCCCTTTGATTGTTAGTAAGCGTGTAGCTCCCGGAATGATCAAAAAAAGAAGCGGTAAAATAATAAATATGTGTTCGATGATGAGTGTCTATGGTCGTAATTCCGTTTCGGCTTATGCAGCAGCCAAAGGTGGCTTGAAACTGTTGACCGCTAACATGACCTGTGAGTGGGCTAAATACAACATTCAGATAAACGGTATCGGACCCGGATATATTGCAACAGCACAAACAGCCCCCATAAGGGAAGGAGGTCATCCTTTCAATGACCTTGTAATGACACGCACACCGGCAGGACGCTGGGGCGAGCCTGAAGATGTGGGTAATGCCGCTCTGTTCCTGGCAAGTAAAGCAAGTGATTTTGTCAATGGTCATCTGCTTTATGTTGATGGAGGTATTCTTGCCAATTTCGGCTATGTTAAAGGTGAAAATGAAATAGAATAAATTTAATTATGAAAAATACAAGTACATTTACTTACTACCTGAAAGATTATTTGTTTATCCTATTTGTTCTTCTGCTTTTTTCTTGCACAGGTGGAAAACAGAAGGAGTATGTTGTTAAAAACAGGTTTTCCGTAGATATAAATGATAAAGCTGTTGTTATTTCCCGTGATGAACTGAAAAAGTATGTAACCATACCTGATAATAAAGTTGTGGCTGTAAAAGATGAAACAGGCAGCTTTTTACCATCGCAATGCGATGATATTGATGGTGACGGCAATTGGGATGAACTGGCTTTTCTTGTTGATCTGAAAGCAAAAGGAAAGAAAAGTGTTTTATTTACGGCTGTTGATGAATCGGAAATCCCTCAGTTTCCTAAAAGGACCAATATCAGGTTCGGGGATAAAAAACCGCCGTTCAATGAGATAGTTCTCGGAACCAGGTTAGTAACAAGTGATAGTCCCAGCAGCACTGCTGCATTTCAAATGGAAGGTCCTGCATG
>Ga0256913_10001869_pt1 | contig 10762 bp, 9 predicted proteins | sample Axial_MatmetaG_FD_185970 | JGI IMG/M metagenome (GOLD analysis project Ga0256913, IMG submission 185970) | Deep-sea worm associated microbial mat communities from Axial Seamount, Juan de Fuca Ridge, Pacific Ocean - Axial_Mat | ecosystem: Environmental > Aquatic > Marine > Oceanic > Microbial...
CTTCAAATCCTCAAATAGATAGCTACTATCATCACCTCTCTCAAAAAAGTATCTAAGCATAGAGAGGTTGAGAGTCTTGCCAAAGCGACGAGGACGAGGCATCAGTAGCACTTGTGCATTTGAGTTGATGAGCTCTGATATGAGCATCGATTTATCTACGAAGTAGTTGTTGTCTCTGATAAGCTTTCTGAAGTCGCTTATACCTATGGGGAGTTTTTTCATCTGCTTCTCCTTTTGGTTAAACCCAAATTATGCATTAGAGATCATAAAACTAGCACAAGTAATTGCACCGTGTTAAACCCAAACTATGCAGTGGTTTTCAAATAGATCTTTGATCGGTCGTGGTACAAAAAGAGCAGATAGCTCTACCTATTTGATATCTTCTCAATGATACCACTTGTACTCTTGCCCTCTATAAAATCTATGAGTCTTACCTCCTTGGCTAGGTCGCTACCTACTACCTCTCTACCCTCATAGTCTGCACCTTTGACCAATATATCAGGCATAACTCTCTCTATCAAGTCATATGGGGTATCCTCTTTGAATGGTACTACATAGTCTACACTCTCAAGAGCTGCGAGTAGATATGCTCTATCTTCTAAGTTGTTGATAGGTCTACTCTCACCTTTGAGTCTCTTGATACTATTATCACTATTGAGTCCTACTATAAGTGTATCACCTAGCTCTTTTGCTTTTTGGAGATATGATGCATGTCCTCTATGGAGTATATCAAAACAGCCATTGGTGAAGACTACTCTTCTGCCTTGAGCTTTGAGCCTATCAGATATCCTCTCTATCTGTATGAGATCTTTGATCTTGCTATCTATCTGACCTTTGTTGAGAGAGTGTTCATACTCCTCTATCTCATTGAGTGTGGCAGTAGCAGAGCCTACTTTGGCTACCACTATGGCTGCTGCTTTATTGGCAAACCTACAAGCCTCCTCTATATCCATACCTACACTTAGTGCTACACCCAAAGATGCTAAGACTGTATCACCAGCACCTGTAACATCATAGACTTCTCTAGCTACTGTAGGTACTAGTGTCATATCATCATCAAATATCGCTATCCCCTCTTCGCTAAGAGTGATGATCCCATGCTCCAAGGATAGCTCATCTTTGATCTTGTATCCTGCCTCTCTCAAGCTCTTTTTGTCCAAGATATCTATATGTGAAGCCAAAGATGCCTCTTTTTTGTTGGGTGTAAGTAGTGTAGCTCCTCTATATTTGCTATAGTCATCACCTTTGGGATCTACTAGTATAGGTTTGGAGTACTCTTTGGCAAGGCTAATGATACTCTTTGTGAGATTGACTGTCAATACACCCTTGCCGTAGTCAGATAGCAAAATAGCATCATATCTATCTATATTGCTCTTGAGTGTAGATAGTAGTATATCTTGTGACTCTATAGATATATCCTCTCTACTCTCATCATCAAAACGGATGATTTGTTGGTTTGAAGCTATAACTCTACTCTTCTTGGTAGTAGTCCGACCCTCCTCCTCTATGATAGAGTCGGTATCCGCAGATATATCTGACAAGAGTTCTTTGGCATATTTGGCGTTGGTGTCGCTACCTATTACTGTATATACACTTACCTTACTATCTAGTGATATGAGGTTTCTTATGACATTACCAGCACCACCTAGTACACTACTCTCTTTGGAGACTTCGACTACCTGCACAGGTGCTTCAGGGGATATCCTATTACAACTACCCCATATATAGTGATCTATCATCAGATCACCTATGAGGGCTATCTCTATAGAGCTATTTCTGATCCTATCCATTGGATAGTTCACTCTCATATACTCTCTTGATCTCAGGTAGATATGCTCTGATACCATCCTCTAGCTCATATCTAGGTAGATAATCGAGAGACTCTGTAGAGAGAGATATATCAGCTTCTGTGTGGAACTGATATCTACCTATATATGGATTTGGTATATATGTAGCCTCTCTTGGTAGATTTAGCTCATCTTGGAGTATATTGCAGATATCTTGGAATGATCTAGCTCTCCCTGTACCTACATTGTATATGCCACTCTTTATAGGGTGCATCGCTTTGATATTGGCTTGTATTACATCCTCTATATAGATAAAATCTCTAAGTATCTTATCCGATCCCTCAAATAGCTTAGGGGTGAGACCTGCCATCATCTGGTGGGCAAACTGTATCACAGTGGAGGCAGTTTTCTCTTTGAAGTACTCTCTAGGACCATATACATTAAAGTATCTAAGCCCTACTATAGATATATGAGTCTCTTTGGCTATATACTCTCTAGCTATATTGTCCATCATAAGCTTGGAGAATCCATAGGCATTGTTGGGTGCTTCTCTGCCTATGCGTTGAGGACTAGGGGCATCTCCATATGTAGCAGCAGATGAGGCATATATCATATTGGCTTGATGTTTTGTGGCTATATCTAGTAGATTTTTGAATGCATTGACATTGGTCTCTATCATGAGGTCTTGCTCTTCTACTGTGGTATCAGATATGGCTGCTTGATGAAATATATAGTCAAACTTATACTCTTTGTATATCTTCTGTAGTATATATCTATCATTGATATCTCCAGATATCACTTCACCCTTAAACCCTATGAGATTTTTGAAGTGTCCAAAACTCTTGAGATTGCCATTTGAAAATCTCTCACCAGATCTAAATCTATCCAATACTACAACTCTACATGTAGGATAATGCTTCTGGAAATAGAGAGCTATATTGGCACCAATAAAACCAGCACCACCTGTAATAAGTATACTCTTGTTATTGAAATCTTTATCTGTATATCTCATATCTTATCATACTTTTTTATAAATTTTATAGTATTTTACCTTGATTATCTTGAAATTAGTTAACACTAAATTAACAAAAAATTATCATAATTCTTTTAACAAACAAAAACAAGGAAGAGTTATGATGAGAAATGGACTATATCTATCTGTCGCTTGTGCTTCACTACTATATGGGGCGGAGGCAGAGCTAGGTACTATAGATGTGGAGGCATCTATAGATACAGTGGTGGTCAAAGATGTGCATGGTGATGATATCAAATCAGCAGATGTAGCAGAAGCCCTATACAAGCAGTCTCCTAGTGTGTCACTACAGAGGAGAAGTGGCATAGCCAACGATATCATTGTGAGAGGACAAAACAAAGATAATATAGCAGTCACTATAGATGGTGCCAAAGTTCACGGTGCATGTCCCAATAGAATGGATCCTCCCATATCACATATATTGGCAAACAACATAGACTATATAGAGATAGATCAAGGTCCATTTAGTGTAGAGGATTTCGGTGCATTGAGTGCTGGTATCAAGATACATACTATCAAACCATCAAAAGAGCTACATGGAGACCTCAACCTCAATTTTGGTAGTTGGGGGTATCAAAAAGGCTCATTTTCAGCGAGTGGTGGCATGGGTAGTGTAAGATTTCTCATCAGTGGTTCAGCAGAGCAGAGTGGGCAGTACAAAGATGGTAATGGAGATGACTTTGTAGGGCAGATAGATAGGAGTATCAAAGAGGGTAAAGTCCCCGCCTTGGCACAATACCAACCACAATACCAAGATATGGATGCTTATGAGAAGAAGACTGCCATGGCGAAGCTATTTTGGGATATCACAGACAATCAAGAGTTGAGACTAGGATATACAGCAAATAGAAGTGACAATATCCTCTACCCATCATCTAAGATGGATGCGGTATATGATGATTCGGATATCTTTACAGCAGAGTATATAACTAAGGATTTGGGCAAGTACTCAAAAGAGTTGAATATAAATATATACAATACCACAGTAGAGCATCCTATGTCTACTATGTATAGAAAATCAGTTGCCATGAAGGGCTTCGAGATGACTCACAAACTAGATACAGATGTGCAGGGTGCCAAGATCAAAAATCTCTTTGAGCTAGAGAATCACACTATAGATGTTGGGGTTGACTATAGCTTGAGGAATTGGGATGGAGGATACTACAAAAATGGTATACCATTTCCTGAGATGAAGTTCCATAGTATATATGATGTAGATACTGAAAATTTAGCATTTTTTGTGAGTGACAAGATCAAGTTTGATAAGCTTGTAGTAGATGTGGGGCTAAGATATGATGATACTACAGTGACCTCTGCTAGCATCAAACAGCAAGAGAATGACTATAGTGAGCTAAATGGCTATATCACAGCTACTTATCACTCAGATGAGAGTAGTAGCTACTTTGTAGGGGTAGGTAGATCATCACGAGTGCCTGATGCCAAAGAGCTATATTGGATAGGCTCCATGGGCAATCCTATAGGTACGCCAGATCTGGATGCTACTATCAACTATGAGTTGGATATAGGTACAGAGATACAGATGGAAAATAGTAGCTTCAAGGCAAAGGTATTTTATAGTATGCTAGATAACTTCATAGCATACAATGCAAGTAGTCTCAAGATGATGTCGGTGAGTGGTACACCTACTCCTGTCACTTGGAATGCTTATGAAAATGTAGATGCCACTCTATATGGTATAGAGGTTAGTGGTACATATATAGCTACAGAGTCACTATACTTTGACTACTCTCTATCATATCAAGCAGGTGAGAAGGATGCACCACTTACAGGTCAGAGTGGTACAAATATGCCAAATATCCCACCACTCAAGCTATTGGCTGCTATCAACTATGACTATGACGATACGCTCAATATGAGAGCTGAAGTGGTAGCTGCAGATAGTTGGAGTGAGTTTGATGCAGAGAATGGTGAGCAGGAGCTAGATGCATATGCAGTACTCAATGTCAAAGCTACCAAGACTCTATATGATAGCTTTGATATCACTGTTGGAGTAGATAATGTATTTGATGAGACATATGCTATATCCAACACTTATAAAGATCTTGTACTATTGGCGACACCAAGCAATGAGGTGATGCTGATGAATGAGCCAGGTAGATATATATATACAAATTTAAGATATAAGTTTTAGGCACAATCACAAATAAGAGTTGAGACAAGAGTCTCAATTTTTATTGCCTCTTGAGCTATCTTTTATCTATCCCCATTTTATGATCTAGCTCAAACTCTTTTTTGCCTCATTGATCACTTTTATGACATCTGATTTGATAAATGGTTTGGGGATATGATAGTCGTACAACTCCCCCTCTGCTGCAATAGCTTCTGGATCATTTGTGATAGATACTATTATAATCTTCTGTTTCCCCAATAACTTCTCACTCTCTCTTATAGTCTTGGCTACCTCAAGACCTAGTTTGCCTGGCATATGATGATCCAAAAATAGTATATGTATATACTTGCCATCTTTGTCTGACTTCTGTATCCTCTCTAGTGCTTCTATACCATCAGAGGCAGATGTGATATCAAATATATCCTCCGCCCCTATCATGGCTTGTAGTATCTTTATGTTGATCTCTATATCATCTGCGATCAATACCCTGATAGATGATAGCCTACCACCAACTCTATCACTCATCTCTGTTATGTTTGTACTTATATCTATATTGGGCTTCATATAGTGCCTGATAGATTCTATACTCTCTTCAGCTCTATCTATCAGCTTTTTGACTTCTGGATCATTTGCATTTATCAAAAGAGTATCAAGTTTGGATCTGATAGTATCTAGTGTCTCATATACCTTTTTGTTTTTGATAGAAAATAGACTCTTCTCTCCATCTCTATTTTTATCTATATTTGATAAAAATATCTCTTTTATCGCCTCTTGTAGTGAGAGCAATTTCTTAAATACTATATTTTCAAATATATATTTATTTCTCGAAAATCGTGCTACTCCTATAATCGTCTCATTTTCTACTATAGGTATGAGGATCTGTGCTGATATGGATACTTTGTAGGGGTTGTCTATCGAGATATTGTAGTTTTTGTCATATAGTGTATATAGGCTATGATATGGGTTTTTTGTTTTGTACGCCTTGCCAAGCATACTTATTGTATCATCTTCTAAATATTGTATAGAAATTTTATTTTTTTTGATCTTATCATAAAAATATCTCTTATTTTGATTGTAAAAAAGTAGATCAATTATATCTGCAGTTGTAATATCTTTCAATATTTTAATAGTTTCAGTGAGATCACCTTGTGCTTGAGCCAATTGAGCTTTTTCGAGAATAATCTCTCCATCATAATCAAGAGCAATCATGCCATCTCCCAAAACATTATTTTAGATACAGATAATATAGTAAATCTATATGTAGTACATGTTAGCTAAATTTATATTAAATATGTCATATAGTTATAGTACCATTAATATGATTATTTGATGGAGTTATTATCTTTTTTTGCTATAATCAGATAAAAATTATTAAATTGGAGTGTAAACCATGCAGATAAGTGGTGCACAAATGGTTTGTGAAGCGTTGGTCGCTGAGGGGGTCAAGACTGTTTTTGGCTATCCTGGTGGTGCTATCATGAATATATACGATGCGATATATAAACAAGATGGATTTGAGCATATACTCAATAGACATGAACAAGCTTCTGTACATGCAGCAGATGGATATGCTAGATCTACAGGAGAGGTAGGTGTGGCGATGGTGACTAGTGGGCCAGGATTTACCAATGCTGTGACAGGACTTGCTACAGCATATATGGACTCTACACCTATGGTAGTGATATCAGGGCAAGTACCTCTGTCACTTATAGGTACGGATGGTTTCCAAGAGATAGATGCTGTAGGTATATCGAGACCATGCACAAAACATAACTATTTAGTAAAGAGACTTGAGGATTTGCCAAAGATACTCAAGGAGGCATTTTATATAGCTAGAAGTGGACGACCAGGACCTGTACTTGTAGATATACCCAAAGATATAACAGCAGAGATGGGAGAGTTCGTATATCCAAAAGAGGTATCTATCGCTACATATAAGCCCAACTATAAAGGCAATAATCGACAGATAAAGAAGGCTATAGAGGCTATCAAGAGTGCCAAAAAACCTCTCCTATATATAGGTGGGGGTGTAGTCCTTAGCAATGCATCAACTCTAGTGAGAGAGTTTGCCAAAAGAGCAGGGATACCAGCGGTTGAGACTCTTATGGCTAGGGGTGTCATGGGTGCTCAAAACCCACTACTATTGGGTATGCTGGGTATGCATGGTAACTACTCATCCAATATGGCTATGAGTGAGACAGATTTGGTCATATCTCTTGGTGCTAGATTTGATGATAGAGTTACGGGTAAGCTTAGTGAATTTGCTAAATATGCAGATATTATACATGTCGATATAGACCCAGCCAATATAGGTAAACTTGTAGATGTAGACTATCCTATAGTGGGAGATATAAAGAGTGTATTGGAGAAGTTCTTAGAGGGTATAGATGGTATAGATATCGATAGGTATCAAGCTTGGAGAGATATACTAAATCGCTATGATGAGCTACACCCTCAATCATATGAAGATAGTGATGAGGTGATCAAGCCACAATGGATCATAGAGAGAGTAGGTGAGCTTCTAGGTAAAGATGCTATCATCACTTCAGATGTAGGTCAGCATCAGATGTGGGCTGCACAGCACTATCCATTTGATAGACCAAGACAGTGGATCAACTCAGGTGGATTGGGGACTATGGGGTTCGGTTTTCCTGCAGCCATAGGAGCCAAGAGGGGCAATATGGATAAGACAGTTATCAATGTCACAGGTGATGGCTCTATACTTATGAATGTACAGGAGTTGGTGACAGCTTCAGAGTATAAGATACCAGTGATCAATATCATACTCAACAACCACTTTTTGGGTATGGTTCGTCAGTGGCAGACATTCTTCTATGACAAAAGATACTCAGAGACAGATCTAAGCTATCAGCCCAATTTCAAAGCTCTTGCAGAGGCATGTGGTGGTATAGGGTATGATGTGACTACCAAGGAGGAGTTTGACGCAGCACTCAAAGATGCTATAGCCAAAGATAAAGTCTGCTTCATGAATGTAGCGGTAAATCGCTTTGAAAATGTATTGCCTATGGTTCCCGCAGGTGGAGCTCTCTACAATATGTTACTAGAACACAAGGATCAATAATGCAAAATGTAAGAAGAGTCATCTCCGTCATAGTGATGAATGAAAGCTCAGTTCTTGCTCGTGTTACGGCACTTTTTGCAGGACGAGGATACAATATAGAGTCGCTCACAGTAGCACCTATACCAAATAGTGAACTATCACATATCACTATCGTGACCAACGGTAGCCCTAGAGTGATAGAGCAGATCACAAAACAGCTCAACAAGCTCATACCAACTCTCAAAGTGATAGAGCATGAAGAGATGGTCGAAAAAGAGATGGTATTGGTAAAGTTCCCTATAGAGTCAAACCTTAGTGATATCCAAGCGTTAAGTAGTGCATATAATGGTGGTATAGCCAATGTAGGTATAGATATGGTCATAGCTATGGTAGCAGATGAGCCAAGTAGAATCAAGCACTTTATAGAGGCATCACAGAGATTTAATCCATGTGAAATTGTTCGTGGTGGAGTGGTAGCTATAGAGAGATAATAGAATAGATGAGTAGTATAGTGATATATCTATAGTACCACAATAGATAAAAGATACTGTAAAGATAAAAATTCTCCATAAAATAGTATCTTTTTATCTTAAAGTGATATAATCAATCCACTACTAAAACATTAGGATTATCAATGAATGACTTAAATATAGAATCTACTAAGTATACTCCTCAGATAGTAACAAATTTGCAAAATGGTACTATAGATATCATTGGTAAATCTTATCCAGAAAATACTTTTGAGTTCTATAGACCATTGATGGATTGGATAGAGGAGTACTTCAAATCTCCAAATAGCAAAACCACAGTAAATATGGAGATAATATACTTCAATTCGAGTAGTTCCAAACTACTCTTTGATCTCTTTGACCTACTTGAGGAGCATAGAGACCTATCAGGCATCATCATAAACTGGATCTATGATAGTGAAAATGAGAGTGCTGTAGAGGCGGGTGAAGATTTTATAGAGGATTTTGAAGATTTGAATATTGTATTGGTTGAGAAGTAGGCTTGGTCTCATATGAAATATAATAAAAAGTTTGATTTTGTAATCGACAAACTATCAAAAGTAGATAGTGAAGATTGTTTAAATATCTTAGAAGAGGTAAAAAAGTTATCTGATATATACCAAAAAAAAGATGATAGACTAAATAGGATTATAAAAGTATCAGATAAACAGCAGATGGCTATACTAAATCTACATGAAGAGTTGGATATGTATAAAAATCATCTTGAAGAGAGAGTTCAAGAGGAGATATCCAAAAGGGAGAAGCAAGAGAAGTTGCTATTTGAGCAGTCGAGATTGGCATCTATCGCTGAGATGATAGATACAGTAGCACACCAATGGATACAACCACTAAATATAATATCTATCCAAATGTCTCTCATGCAGATAGAGGCACATAAAAACAAAGGCATATCTCCAGAGGATGTAGATAATTATAAAGATAATGTATCTATGCAGATAACCCATCTTGCTGAGACTCTCAATAACTTCAGAGACTTCTTTAGACCTATAGATAAAAGTAGACTATTCTCAGTAAACAAAGAGGTTGATAGTGTCTTGCATCTTATCAAAGATGATCTGATCAAATATAATATAAAAATAGAGGTTCATGGTGATGGTGATTTTGATATAGCAGGAAATAAAAATGAGTTTAAACATATTCTATTGAACTTTATCAGTAACTCAAAGTATGAATTTCTAAGAAACAATATAGAAGATAGAGAGATTATTATCAATGTATCACAGAGTGATAAATCCATAGATGTGACAGATAATGCTGGTGGTATAGATAGCTCTATAATAGATGATATCTTCAAGATGCATGTCTCTACGAAAGATGGAGATGGTACAGGTATAGGACTCTATATGTCTCGAAAGATTGCAGATAAGCACAACGCAGAGTTATATGCTTCCAATACAGAGAGTGGGGCAAAATTTACATTCAAGCTAAAGGATACAGAATGATTTCTATAGATAAATTAGAATCTATCTTAAAAGAGGAGATTATCTTTTTGACATATGGTGGTATGTTTACTCAACCTCTCATAGCAGGTATGACTAGCGTATTGGAGAAGGAGGTAGAGGATGCAGATCTATCTATGAGGAGATCAAACAATATATTTGTAGTCTTTATAGAGTTGGCACAAAATATCATGAACTACTCCAAAAAGATGAAAAATGACCATAGTCTTGATTCGAAGGGGTTGATCTTTGTAGGCAAAAATGATAGTGATGACTATTTTGTATGTAGTCAAAACATCATCACCTATAGTGATAGAGATATGATGATGGAGAGATTGGATAGTATCAAATCCTCTAGCGAAGATGAGATAAAGAGTCTATATAGAGAGACGAGAAGAGCTTCTAGGGATAGAGATGATGGTGGTGCAGGTCTCGGGTTTTTAGAGATAGCAAAAAAAGTCAAAAATATAGAGTTTGAGTTTGATGAGATATCTGAAGATAGATTATATTTCAAATTTTGTGCGACACTTTGATTAGGTAAGATTTGTATAAGATATTATATATATTTATACTTTTTTGTACACTCTTGTACAGTAAGACAATAAGAGTATCTTATGATCCTGACTACGCTCCACTCTCATATAGTATAGATGGTCAAGAGTATGGACTACTTATAGATATCTGGAAGCTATGGGGCAAAAAGAGTGGTTATAGCATAGATTTTGTAGAGGCAAAAGATTGGGATAGTGCTATAGAGTTGGCAAAGAGTGGTGAGGTTGAT